>JGI24712J26585_10000038_pt1 | contig 98119 bp, 89 predicted proteins | sample BioPla3DNA2_FD_26585 | JGI IMG/M metagenome (IMG submission 26585) | reverse complement strand
TTATTTGTTTAGCAACAACATTCTATCATGAGAACTCTTTCTCTTTCCTTTTTCCTCCTAAACTTCTACTCAGTGTCCAAGATGTATGGTACTCCTACATTTTTATTTTTAGAAACCTCGCCAAAAACGCTTGCCTTTCATCCCCTTTTTGTGGTAAGATAGTCGCTGTGACAAACGGGCGGTCCGCTGCCGACAGGAAGTGCCGGGCATGAACGTCTATGAGGGAAGGAGGAAAAATCCCGTGAGTGAAATTATTCGTTCTATCGAAAAGGCGCAGGAGCGCACCGATCGCACCCCCTTTAACGTGGGCGATACCGTGCGTGTCATGGTCAAGGTCGTTGAAGGCGCCCGTGAGCGTCTGCAGGCTTTTGAAGGCGTTGTTATTGCCAAGCGTAACGGCTCTGCCCGTGAAACTTTCACCGTGCGCCGTGTTTCTTACGGCATCGGCGTTGAGCGTACGTTCCCGCTGCATAGCCCCCGTGTAGATTCCATCACCGTGGTTCGCCGTGGTCGTGTACGTCGTGCAAAACTGTATTACCTGCGTGGTCTGCAAGGCAAGGCCGCCAAGATCAAGGAATTGGTCACCTACAAGAAAAAGTAATTCACAATCTGAAAATGCCCGCTGATATCCGTATCAAGCGGGCGTTTTTTTGTTGTGGACATTTTTGTTATAGCAGCTTGTTCGTCTGTGTTTTATAGAAGCTCCTCCATCCTCTCAAGAATGGAATCCACTAAGGGATAAACTTCTCTTAACTTTTCTGCCTTCTGCTGATTTTCTTGGACAAAGGCTTCATCCTTGATGCCGGAAAGGTTGATGCGCACATTGTACCAAGCCCCTTCCATACCCGCCTTTAAGTTAAGGGCGGCGCAGCCAAGGTCGCTCGCGGCGCTGGCGTTTGATTTGCCTACAATGCCATTCACCAGGCGGATACCTTCTTCCATCAATTCCATGGCTTTTAGCGGCGCCACGGTGCATTTTTTCAGGGCTTCTTGCAGGGCGGCGGCACGCTGGGCCTTTTGTTCCTCCGTTTCACGGGGCATGGAAAAGACGGCCGATACCCGGTTAAAAGCCTCAGTGTCTTCATCCATCACTTGCAGTAATTCTTTAGAAAGTTTTTCGGAACGCTTGCGGGTTGCTTGCAGCAGCTCCTCATGCTCGGCATACTTTTTTTTACCGACGCTAAGCGCACATACCATAGCGCACAAAGCCATACCTTGGGCGCCTGTGAGGGCGGAAGCAGACCCACCGCCCGGTGCGCCAGCATCGGACGCAAGCAGGTCGATATAGTTTTTTACAGTCATTTCCGATAGTTTCACACTTTCCTCCTTATTCTGCGACCAGGTGATATTCCAGCACCTGTTTGTGGCAGTCAAAGTTTTCAATCTTCAGGTAGTATTCGGCGGCGTCCACCAAGGCTTTGGCGGGCGTTAGGCCCACGATTTCAGAGCCGATAATGGGAACCCCCCAGCGCTCAGCCTCAAAGCGGATGGCTTCAAACACCCGATACAGCGGCGTACCCTCATAATTGACCATGTTCATGGATACTTGGACAATGTTCCTATCCTCCAGCATCATGCCAAGGGCCTTGCAGTGCTTAAAGCCGCCGGACGAACCACGCACGGCCTTGGCAATGGCTTTGGCGATAGCTACATCGTCGGTACCTAAGTTCACGTTAAAGGCAATCAGCGGCATACGGGCGCCAATGGCGGTGATGCCAGCGGTAGGGTGAATCTTCCGCTCGCCAAAGTCTGGCGCCCAGTTTTCCAAAAGAAGTTTTTCGGGCATGCCTTCAAATTCGCCCTTGCGCACGGTGGCAAGGTTTTGTCGCTCGGGACGGGTGGCCGAAGCTTCGTAGAGAAAGCTGGGAATTCTTAGTTCCTCCCACATACGTTGTCCCAAACAGCGGGATAACTCCACGCACTCTTTGATATCCATATTCATTATCGGCACAAAGGGAATCACGTCGGCTGCGCCCATGCGGGGGTGTTCCCCTTGATGGCAGGTTAAGTCGATAATTTCCATCGCTTTTTTAGCCAACTGAAAGGCCGCCTCCAATACGCCTTCGGGATTTCCGATGAAGGTAAAAACTGAACGGTTATGATTACCGTCTGCCTGTACGTCCAAAAGGGTCACGCCGGAAACGGCGGCAACCTCCTCTTCCAAAAGTTTTAGTTTCTCTTTATCTCGACCCTCGGAAAAATTGGGGATGCATTCGACTAATTTTTTCGTCATCATTTTCTCCTTAACAGTTTAGGCGTAAACGAAAATATCGCCCTGCCTAAACGTTTTTTGCTTTAAACACTATCAAGTATAGCCAAAAAGCGAAACATCGTCAATTATGTAAAACGGTGACCGTTTCCTCGCATATGCGCCATGTCGCCCTTTGTCCTTCGTTGCTTTACGCTCGACAATTGTTTATAATGGTAGGAGAATTTTACGGGAGGGGCTTTCGTGGCGTTTGCGCATCTACACTTACATACCGAATACAGCCTGCTTGACGGCGCCTGCCGCATTGACCGCCTGATAGAAAGGCTAAAGGCCATCGGGCAGGACGCTTGCGCCATGACCGACCACGGCGCCATGTACGGCGCCATCGAGTTTTACCAAAAGTGCAAGGCCGCCGGCATTCACCCGGTGATCGGCTGCGAAGTGTATATATGCGATGACCGCTTTGATAAAAGCCCGCAGGCAAGAGAAAGTAGCCACCTCATTATCCTATGTGAAAACAACACAGGTTACCGCAACCTTTCCTATATCATCTCCCAAGGCTTTATCGAGGGTTTCTATTACCGCCCCCGCATCGACTACGAACTGCTCAAAGAATATAGCGAAGGATTGATTGGCCTGTCCGCCTGTTTGTCGGGCGAAATACCCAAGTTGCTGCTTGAAGGCCAAACGGAAGAAGCGGAAAAACACGCCCTTTTCATGCAGGAGATATTCGGCAAGGGCAATTTCTTCATCGAAATCATGGACCATGGCCTCAGGGAAGAAAAGCTGCTTCTCCCCCGCCTTGTAGCTCTATCCGAAAAAACGGGCATCCCTATGGTGGCCACCAACGACTGCCACTACATTGAAAAAGAGGATGCGGCCGCCCAGGAAGTGCTCATGTGCATCCAAACCGGCAAAACCCTGGACGATGAAAACCGCATGCGCATGGAAACCGACCAAATATACGTGAAGTCCGAAGAGGAAATGCTGCGCCTTTTCCCCGACTGGCAGGATGCGGTACACAGGTCGCACGAAATTGCCATGCGCTGCAAGGTGACCTTCGATTTTGGCAGCGTGCACCTCCCCCGCTTTCCCATTGAAACGGACGAAACGGCGGCCGAATATTTAAGGCGGCTATGCCTTGAAGGCTTTAATGAAAGGTATGCGGCTGATAATGAGATCGCCAAGGAACGCCTAAACTATGAGCTGAGCGTCATTGAGGAAATGGGCTATGTCGATTACTTTTTAATCGTCTGGGATTTTATCAAGTACGCCAAGGATAATGGCATCATCGTCGGCCCCGGCAGAGGTTCTGGGGCCGGCAGCATAGTGGCTTATTGCCTGAACATTACGCTGCTTGACCCTTTAAAATACAACCTGCTGTTTGAGCGCTTCTTAAACCCCGAGCGCATCACCCTGCCCGACATCGACGTAGACTTTTGCTACGAGCGCCGCCAAGAAGTGATCGACTATGTGGCCCGAAGATATGGCTCAGACCACGTGGCGCAGATAATCACCTTTGGCACCATGGCCGCCCGTGGCGTTATACGGGACGTGGGAAGGGTGCTTGGCTACAGCTACCAGGAGACAGACGCCATCGCCAAAATGGTGCCGATGGAGCTGGGCATTACGCTGAACAAAGCCTTGCAAATCAATAGGGAATTGGGAGCAGCCTACCAAAACGACGAGCGGGTAAAGCGGCTGATTGATACCGCCCTGCTGCTTGAAGGCATGCCCCGCCACGCAGGTACGCATGCCGCCGGGGTGTTGATTACCAACCGCCCCTGCACTGACTACCTGCCCCTTCAAACCAATGACGATGTCATTACCACCCAATACCCCATGGGCGACCTTGAAAAATTGGGCCTGCTTAAAATGGACTTTTTGGGGCTGCGCACCTTAACGGTACTGCGGGACTGCCTTGATTTGATGAAAGAAAATGGCGTGGAGCTTAGTATCGACGATATCCCGCTTGACGATGCCGCCACCTACCAAATGATTTCGTCAGGGCAAACCGACGGCGTGTTCCAGCTTGAATCGGGCGGCATGCGCTCATTCCTAACCGCCATGCAGCCTGAAAACTTTGAAGACATTATCGCCGCTATATCGCTGTACCGCCCCGGCCCCATGGACTCCATCCCCCGCTATATCGCCGGTAAGAAAGACCCTTCTTCCATCCGCTACATTACGCCCCAGCTTGAGCCCATCCTGTCTGTGACCCACGGCTGCATTGTGTACCAAGAGCAGGTCATGCAAATTGTGCGGGACTTGGCGGGCTACTCCCTTGGCCGCAGCGACCTTGTGCGCCGCGCAATGAGCAAAAAAAAGCATGACGTCATGGAGCAGGAGCGGCATAACTTTATCTACGGCTTGCCCAAAGAAAACGTGCCCGGGGCCGTGAACCGTGGGGTGACGGTTGAGGCTGCCCGCCAGATATTTGACGAGATGAGCTCCTTTGCCTCCTATGCTTTTAACAAGTCGCACGCCGCCGCCTATGCGGTGCTTGCCGTGCAGACCGCTTACCTGAAGTGCCATTACCCGGCAGAATTGATGGCGGCTACCATGTCCAGTATGATGAGCAACGCCACCAAAATTGCTGGCTACATTCACTACTGCCGCAGCCACGATATCAAGGCGCTGCCGCCGAGCATCAACCTGTCATCGGGCAAGTTTACGGTTGAAAAGGTTGAGGGCGAAAAAGGCATCCGCTTTGGGCTTGCCGCCGTAAAAGGGCTGGGCGAAAAGGCGGTGGAAGCCATTGAAATAGAGCGGAAGAAAAACGGCCCTTACCAGTCCCTGCAAGACTTTTGCCGGCGAGTGAACAGCGAGTACGTCAACAAACGAGCGGTTGAAGGCCTGATTATGTGCGGCGCCTTTGACAACTTGGGGGCATTCCGCAGCCAGCTAATGGCCATTTATGAAGACCTCATGGACCAAAACGCCAAGAAGCGCCGAAACAACGTGGCCGGACAAATGTCCCTGTTCGACTTGGCCCAAGGCGCCCCCGCCATGAAGGAAGAGCCTTTGCCCAAACTGCCCGAGCTTAGCCATGCGCAAAAGCTGTCCATGGAAAAGGAAGTGACGGGCGTGTACATTTCCGGCCATCCCTTGGATGAATACGCAAAGGCCTTAACTCGCTGCCCCTTTTCCACCGTGGTTTTAGAAGAAATCAAGGAGGAGGATGAGAGCGGCATCGCCCACGACGGGCAAAAGGTAACTTTGGGCGGCGTGGTGCAAACCCTTCGCCCCAAGGCCACAAGATCAGGCAGTATGATGGGCTTTTTGACGGTCGAAGACCTAACAGGCCAAGTCGAGTGCATCCTCTTTCCCAGGGTGTATGAAAACTACCAAGCTCTGATTCGTGAGGGGCAGGTGGTAAAAATAAGCGGCCGCCTGTCCATTAGGGAGGATGAGGAGCCCAAAATTATCTTGGAATCGCTTAGCCTGCTTGAAAGGGATGAAAAGGAGCAGGCCGAAGAAAAAACGGAAGAAGCGCAAGAAACAGAAGAAGTTCCCATCACCGTCAAGGCAAATCAGGCCAAAGAAAAGCTTTTTCTATCCCTTACAGAAGAGCAAATACCCCAGATTGAAAGCATACTCAAGACCCTTCCGGGTACAATACCCGTGTATCTCTACTTTGCCAAAGACAATAAAACTGTGCTTAGCCCCCAGGAATGGTGGTGTGAAAGTGGAGAAGAAGCATCAAAAAGGCTGGCAAGCCTGCTTGAACAGGATAAGATAAAGGTGGTTTCAAAAAAATGAATGCAAGTACACTAACCGTCCCCGCCGAGAAAAAATGGAGCTTGGTTCTGCGTACCACGGCTGCCGCAGCCGGCGCCTTGGCAGGACTTTCCCTTGATTTAATCGACGATCTGCGCATCACCATTGATGAGTCCTTTGATCTTCTAACCAATCAAAGGTTGGCGCTGGAATCCATCACCATGGTGTGCACGCCCCTTGAAAATGCGCTCAGTATCAGCCTTTTTGGCAAACGCTCAAAAACGGGACAGGACTGCAAGCCCCTGGACCCTGAAACTTCACGCCTGGTCATCGGCTCCCTGGTGGCCGAAATAAACTTGGAGGGAGACGGCTGCGGCGTTCATACCGTAGTAATGTCCCTGCCGCTGTGCGGTTTGCGCTATGAATGCTGACTTGATCCACGACACGGCCATGGCCTATGCCCTTGACAATTCGCCCGAAAACATGGAGGCAGCAGTTGAGGCTGCCCTGCCATTGACACAGGTGATTGCGGCCCGTTTTGCCGGTCGTGGCATCGAAGTGGAAGACTTAAGGCAGGTGGCAGCCATGGCGCTGGTCGAAGCCCTGCAGCGCTTTGACCCCAAGCGTGGCCTTCGATTTACCACCTTTGTCACGCCCACCATGACCGGCAAGGTGCGCAACTACATCAGGGACAAGGCGCAAATCCTCCGCTCGCCCCGTGGCCTTAGAGAGCAGGGCATCAAAATGGACAGGGCCAACGAGGAGCTCACCCGTAACCTGCACCGAGAGCCATCCATTCAGGAGCTGGCCAATCACTTGGACTGGTCGGTGGATCAGGTACTGGACGTACAGAGGATGCGGCAAAAAACCACCGTCACCTCCCTTGATATGCCGTCTGAAGACGGCACCTTTGCCTATGACAAGGTGGGCGCAGATGATTCCCAGTTTGAAGGCTTTGAAATGCATGAGGACCTTAAAAAGGCCATGCGCATCTTAAACGACCAGGAAAAAAGTTTGCTGAAAATGCGCTATCGGGATAATATGACTCAAAGCGAAATCGCCAATGTTTTCGGCATGACGCAAATGCAGGTCAGCCGCATGCAAAGGCGGGTACTCTCCTCCCTTAAACAAGAAATGCTCAGATACTAAGAAACGGGATGGTTGAATGTTCGCATTAGATAAAAAAGCAGGCGAATTTGGCGTTACCTGCATTGAAAACCTTTTTTTCACCGAATACCTGGCCGACGCAAGCGGCGATCAGGTCAAGGTGTATTTGTATTGTGTATATTTATCGGGACGGGAAAGCGCTATCCACTACCCGGAAGACTTGGCCGAGGCCCTGCACTTGGAAGTAGGCACAGTCAAGCAGGCGCTTAACTACTGGGAGCGTCGGGGGGTACTGCAAAGGCAGTCGCAGAACCCACCCACCTATACGCTTTCGTCCCTGCTTTTCCGCATGATATCAGGCGACCAATCAAGCGCCTATGATGAAGACTATGTACGCTTTACCCAGGACGTTTACGCTATTTTCGGGGAAAGGCGCAAGGTGCGTCCGGCGGAAATTTCTAAGGCATACGATTGGATTGTAGATTTAAAGCTGGACCCCAGCATCGTTTTAATGCTGTTGGCCTACTGCAGGGATACTTTGCCCGCCGCCTTTTCCTTTAACAGGGCGCAGGAAATTGCCATCGCCATGAAAGAAGCGGGCGTGAAAACGCCTGAAGACGCCGAAAGCTTCCTTGGCCATGACAAGCGCATCCGTGAGGGCGCCCGTCAGGTCGTGCGCCGCTTTACCCGCTACGGCCGTCAGCCCACCGAGGATGAAATGAACCTGTACAAAAAATGGGTGGATGACTGGGGCTTTTCCCAGAAAGATATTCTGGACGCCTGCCAGGAAACAGTTAAGGCAGTTAACCCTTCCTTTGGTTACCTCAACTCCATATTAGAGGGCATCAAAAACCGCAGGCAGGGGTCGGAAAGCGTTAAAGCCCAAATCAAGCAGGAAAGCGCACAGCTTGAGGAGGTCAAGGAATTTACCCGCCGTTTAGGTCTGCGTATTGCGCCCCAAACCTTGGCTACCACCTACCAAAACTTGGTGGAAGCCTTTTCCAAAGGCATGGTGCTGCTTGGTGCGAAAGAAATTAAAAACCGCAAACTGGTGCTGGAAGACTTGCCGGGACTGCTTCAATCCTGGCAGAAAATGGGCATCCAAAATGAAAAGGACTTGAGCGCTTTCCTCAAAAAGCGTCAAGAACTTTTGCCTGTCATGCGAAAGCTGCTGGACGCCGCCGGCCAAAAAGGCTCCATCAGCGATGATGACCTCAACTGGCTACGTCAATGGCAAACAATCTTTTCCGATAACATGCTGCTCATTGCCGCAGAAAAGTCACGGGGCGCCAAGGCTTTCCGCCCGTATATATCCAAAATACTTCAATCCTGGCAGCAGGAAGGCGTGTCAACGCCCGAGCAGGCGCAATTGAAAACGTCCGCCCCCGCTTCTAAAGACAAGCTGCCCGCTCAAAACTTTACCCAGCGCAGCTATACCGAGGAGGAGCTGTCAGGCGGCATGAGCAAGGCACTAAGGGAGGCATTGGAGCAAGAATGAATCAAGCCATATTAAAAGAAGCCATCAACCGCTGCAGGGAACAACAGCCCCTTAACCGCCAAAAGGAAAACGTGCGGCAGGAGGAAGTCTTTCAAAAATCACCCAAGATTGCGGAGCTATTTCACCAGCGACGGGAGGCCATCCTGTCGGTAGTACGCTCTGCCTTTTCAAGCGAGGTTTCGCCCAACCTCCTTGAAGAAACCAAGCAGCGCTCTGAGGCTATCGAAAAGGAGCTAAAGGCTCTTGGCTATCCGGACAACTATCTTGACCCCCAATTCACTTGCAAGCTATGCGAAGATAGCGGCTATGTGGGCGAAAAGTTAAAAGAGCTCTGCCCCTGCGTGAAAAAGACTTATGAAGCCTTGGTTGCTCAGCAGTACCAGATGCCCGATACCCTGCAAAGCTTTGAAACCTTTGATGAAAATGTGTTCTACACCCATCCCTTGCCGGGACTTGGCATTTCCCAGCAAAAATTGATGGTGACTTTGCGTAACCGCTTGGAGCGCTATGCGGATGCCTTACCTGCGCCGCCCGTACCTCATCAGCTTTTTTACGGCAAAACCGGCCTTGGCAAAACCTTTCTCATGCAATGCATTGCCAAGCGCGCCAAGGAAAAGAACCTGTCTGCACTGATGATTACGGCCAACAGGCTCTTAAACCTTATTCGCAGGGACTATTTTTCCCAAGGCGATGAGGACGGCATGTACATGGTAACCAATGCCGACGTTCTCTTAATCGACGACCTTGGCACCGAGCCGCTGCTGAAAAACATTACCATTGAGCAGTTTTTCGCCCTGATTGATGAGCGCTTCACGCTGAAAAAACCCACCGTTTTTTCAACCAACCTAAGCCTCACCGAGCTACAAGGCCGCTACACCGAGCGCATCACCTCCCGCCTGTTTGATGAAAGCGTGTGCGAAAAAACAGAGTTCTTGGGCGACGACCTGCGCAAAAGAAATAATCAATAAAAAATAATGGGTAGGCCGCTAATCGGCCTGCCCTAATGGATTTTTCGATGGCCGCCCCGCCTTGCGAGGATATTTTTTTGGCGTTTCTTCGACTTTGGCAATGGGGACAATATAGTGCTCTTCACCCTTCAAAGGCATAAAGATAGGGGTTTGTATTTCGCCGCCCAATAATTGGCAAGCCCTTGCCCCTTCTTCCATTTCCTCAAACACCTTTGGCCCTTTCCAGCAAAGCGCAAAGCCGCCCACCTTGACAAAAGGCAAAAGATATTCCGCCAGCACGTTCATCGGCGCCACCGCTCGGGCAACCGCTCGGTCAAAGGTTTCCCGCAAGTTATCCCTTGCGGCATCTTCCGCTCTAACGTGAAGGATTGTGACATTGGGAAGGGCAAGAATCCATTTACATTCCAGCAAAAAGTCACAGCGCTTTTTAAGGGAGTCAAGCAGCGTCACCTGCATATCGCCTCGGGCGATGGCAAGCATCAGTCCTGGAAAACCTGCGCCTGTCCCCACGTCGATTATTTTAGCCCCGGCAGGAAACAGACCCGCCTCCTTTAAGGGAAGGAGGCTGTCCAGGTAATGGCGCACGGGAATGTCTTCAGGCGATACATTGGTTAAATCCATGCGCTGGTTCCAGTCAAGTAACAAATCGTGGTAACGGGCAATTTTAAGAACTATTTCTTGGCTCAAACCAAGTCCCGCCTCATCAAAAAGGCTGCGCAATGTCGCAAGCATTATTTCAGCTCCAGCAATTCATACACGGTTTTTTCAAGGGCTCCTTCCTCCTGCATCAGCCCCGATTTCACGGAAAACTCCGTATCGATGCAGGCGCAGTAAGCCTTTTTACAGGTATCGGCCGACCTGTTTCGCACCGATTGAAGCAATCGCCTTGCCCCATAGTCTCTGATACCAAGGCTCTGCGCTACCGCTCTTTCCTCGCCCCTGTCAAGAAGCAAGCGGGCAATAAGCATTTGTCTTGCCTGCCTTGTTAAAAGCGCAAGCAACCCGAGCCGAGATTCGCCCGAGTAGAGCATGTCTTGCATCAGCTCTTCGGCCTTTTTCCCATCCCCCCGAACAACAGCGTCGCTTAGGTCAAAGACCCGATATTCAAGGGAGGGAATGACCACACTCTCGATAGCCTCAGCAGTTACTTCCCTTTCCTCCCCCGCATAGGCGACGAGCTTTGAAATCTCATTGCGAAGGGTCAGCATGTCCTTGCCTGATATGAAAATCAGACGGCGGGCGTTTTCATCGGTGATTATTTTTTGATAACCGTTTAATTGCTTGGCAATCCACTTGACCAATAGCCGCTCATCAGGCGTTACAAATTCATACACAGCGCCTAACTTGTCGATAGCTTTGTAGAGTTTACGAGTCTTGTTGGCAACGCCTTTTTGATAAAACACCAAACAGCAGGTGGAAGGTATATTTTGAAGATAGCTCACCAAGCGCCCATCTTCGCCCCCTGATTCACGGCCCGTTTGCAAAAGGGGACTGTCCTTCACAATAATGAGCCGTTTTTCGCTCATAAAAGGTAGGGTTTCACAGGCGGCGATAATATCATCCGCCTTGGACGCAATGAGTACGGTTTCGTTCATCTCAGGCAAACCGCCCGACAGCGCCTTTTTTCTGATAGCGCTCAGCGCCGTTTCTTTCAGGTACTCCTCTTCCCCGTGCAAGAGGTACAGCTTTTGGGCTTCCCCTTGATTCAGTTGTGTAAAAAAATCCTTGGCCACGCTCAGTCCTCCAAATAGGTCATGACGGATGCTTTACCGTCCCGCACCTTCACAATAACCGCTCCCTTATCGCCTGTCAAATAGCAAAGAGCATTTTCGTTACCTGCCCGCCTGACAACCATCGTTGCCCGCTCGCTGTCCCTTTGGCTGATGGGAACAATCACAAGCTCGGGACTGACCGCTTGTAAAAATTCTTGGCTCGTCCCCTGCTTTGCGCCGTGGTGGCCTGCCTTTAGAATATCCGCCCTAGCCACGGAATAGCCTTCATATAGGCTGCCCACATCGGCCATGGATAGGAGGCGGATTCCATCTAAATCCCATAAAGTCACCAACGAATGTTCGTTTTCATCCACACCGGGATAGAGTTTATCGCTATGCGGCCAAAGCGCCCGACAAGAAACCCTCTTTCCCTCCAGCACATCGCCATAGGAAAAAGAAACAAGCGGAATGTCGCTTTGGTTAAGCAAGGTAAGGATGGCTTTTTCTTCCTCTTCTTCATAGAAGGTTTGAGGCGGCAGATAAATCTTTTCAACAGGGATGCCGTTTTCCATCAATGCGGCCACCCCGCCTGCATGATCGCTGTGCAGGTGCGTCAAAATCAGGACCGTGACCTTTCGCCCCCTTGATAGGAGATAGCCGCTCAGCTCACGCCCGTCAAGTCCGGTATCCAAAACATAGGTGTCTTTCCCATCCTCGATAACGGCGCAATCGGCTGTTCCCACGTCCAGCTGCAAGAAAGTTACAGGCGTAAAATAGTCAGTGAGCGGATACAAAAGCGCCAAAAGGCCTGTTGCAACAAGCAACCCTGCTTTAAGCTTGCGGCGTATCAGGCTATAGCGAGAAATAAAGAAAAAGGTAAGCAGTATCAGAACGCATAACAGGCCGGGAATAGCTCTTTGCCGCAAGGTGGAAAAAGGGGCCGAAGCGGCCTTCTGCGTTAAAAACAAAAAAGCGTCCGTTAATAAGTCTACTCCCCGTCCCAAAACCACCCCAACCTGTGGCAAGAAAGCGCTAACAAGACATACCGCTATGTACAGGGGCATTAAAAGCCCCACTAAAAAAACGGCAACGGGGCTATACAGTAGACCAATAGGCGACCAGAAATGAAAAGTATTGATGCTTACCGGCAGCGTCATCAGCGTAGCGGCCAAAGTAATGGCATAGGCGCTAAGCGCCTTGCGCAAGCGATAGTTTTTTATCCTGTCCAGCAGATGATTGAAACTGTCCCCAAGGGTAATGATGCCAAGCGTCGCCAAAAAAGACAACTGAAAGCCCACATTTAAGAGTTCAGCAGGTTTGATAAGCAAAATAACCGCCATGGCAAGCCCCCAATTGGTTAGGGTGTCGCTGCGCTTTTTCAGGCTTTTTGCCGCAAAAAACACCAGCGACATGATGCTCGCCCGCACAACCGAAGCCGAGAAAGACAAAAACCAACAATAAAACAACAAAAACGCCGCCACAGTCGAGTACCGCAGGGAGGGCTTGATATGAAAGCGGCTCAATAGCCATAAAAGCATACCGGCAAGCAGGCTCACATGCAGGCCGGAAATAGCCAAAATATGGGCTATCCCCGATTTTCTAAACGCTTGTACGGTATTGTCTGCCAACTCATCCCGTTCACCCAAAAGCAGAGCCTTCGGCAGGTGGGCGTTTTTTGAGAAAAGTTCATCCATTTTATTTGACAAGCTTTGCCGTAACGTGATACGCACATCATCGGGTTTTTCCTTGATAGGCGATAGCCAAGTTTCATCCCGCATACCTGAAATTCCCACCCGGCAGTTTCGCACCAACAAGTAATTTTTAAAGGAAAAGCCGTATGGGTTGGTTTGCCCCCTTGGAGCATAGACTGTGCCGGAAAACTGTACTTGCTGGCCGTCAACAGGCAAAAACGTATCGCCCACCTTTGGGGTGTAAGACCAGTAAGCCTTGTCGTAATGGTATTCTTCGCCCGTTTCGCTTTGCGCCCGTATATCAGTCAAATACATACGCACTCCACGATTTTTGAAAAACGCCTCGCCTGAAACGGTGGCGATTATGTTCATTTTACCTTCCACAATGTGAAGGTTTTGGTTATTCACACACGGGCGAAAGTAGCCGCCAAAAAACAATAAAAAACACAGTGGAATCACCGCCCCTGCCTTTTCCCGCACCGACAATAGCAGCCATAAAACCGCCATAGCCGCCCCAAAAAGCAACAGGATGAGGGACGCTTTGGGCGCTGTCCAATAAAAAAGGACGCCTAAAGAAAAAGCGGCGCACAGGCAAAACAGCGGCCGCTGAATGTGGAATTGACGCTCCCTATACACTGAGCCGCAAGCCCGCAGTAGCAAGCGTTACCTTAGGATAAACGGATCTGGCATCGCTTAGCAAATCCCTCTGCGATTGCTTGGGTGAATAGTGGCTGATTAGCAAATGAGCGCCCTTGGTGGTTTTGGCAAGCTCCCCCGCCATCTTGGCAGAAAGATGAGGCATACCTTCATGCCAATCAGCAGACAAAAAAGCGGCGTCGCAAATGAGCAAATCTGCATCGTGCGCAAAACCAACGAGGCTATCTGTTATTTTGCTCACATCGCCCGTATAGACCAAGGTTTTTCCACCAGCCTGCACCTTCCAAGCGTAGGTGGGTACGGAATGCTCAACGGGACAGACGTTCAAGGCAAACGGCCCAAGCTTTCCGGCATCATGTAAATCTTGCAGGTTCAGCGCCCCGCAAAGATTCCTTAAGGGGTGCTCATCAAGCGGCGCATAGATTGGCGGATTGCCCCGATGCTGCTCCAAATAATATTGGTACACCAGCAGGTCGCTTGCATGGTCATGATGCCAGTGACTCAGCAGCACCCCGTCCAGCTCCTCGGGCGCCTGATAGCGAAGCAGGCGAGAAAGAACACCGCTCCCCATATCAAGCAGTAAGGAATGCTCGCCATAAGTTACCAAATACCCCGAACAGGCTCCATTGGGGTCGGGCCAGGGGCCGCTACAGCCAAGCACAGTCAGTCGCATGTTTTTTCCTCCTCATAATAATAAACCAGATTTTCCTCATACATTCAAAGCGTATCGGGCGCTAGGGCGGTCGGGGTGGCACAAATCAAGGTGCAGACGCTCACTCAATCGCACGCCCTTATTGCACAGCGCCCGGCTTACCTCTTCAATGGCCAATTCCGGTCGGTTGTTTTCCTTGCTTAGATGCCCAAGCAGAGCGTACTTGGTGCCCAGACGCTGCAATTCATACAGGGCGTTGGCACAGTTTTCATTGCTCAAATGTCCTTTACGCCCTTGAATTCTGCGTTTCAAAACACTCGGGTAGCGGGGATTATCCAGCAGCAGTTGTGGGTTATAGTTGCTTTCTAAAAGCAAGACATCAACACCCGCTAATTTTTCAAGCAACTTATTCGAGCAGTGTCCAAGGTCGGTAACCACCGCAACGCTTGCCCCCCTGTAAGATAATCTGAACGCCACCGGCTGGTTGGCATCGTGCGGTATGGGTAAGGGGTCAATCATACAGTCGCCAATAATAAAGCCCACGTCCGGCTCAATTTCAATGCGCCTATTTTGTGCAATGCTGCGCTTGCCCTGTTCCATGCCCTTAAAGGTGCCGCCCGTTGCGTACACCGGTATACCAAATCTGTTTGATAAAACCGCTGCGCCCCGCACATGGTCCACATGCTCGTGGGTCACTAATATGGCATCCAGCTCATGGGCTGATGCGCCCACTTCATGCAATAAACAGGTCAACTTCTTGCCGCTTAGGCCCGCATCGACCAATATCTTAGACTTGCCCGCCTGAACGTAGGTGGCATTGCCAGAAGATGACGACGATAAAGAAATCAATGAAAAAGACACAAAAATACCTCAAACTTTCTATACCCTATTATAGGCAAGGCAATTCATTGTTGCAAGGCTTGACAGAAGGAAAACCTTATGGTACCATTGCCTCGGCTTTTGAAGCCTACGCCGAAGACAGCAGGTGCGATTATTCGTTTCAAGGGCATTGCCCTCCTTTAGGGGTATTTCTCCCTTTCAGGGGCGTTCTCCCTTTCTGATGCGTTTATTCGTTTAAAGGCAATCGCCGCCAGCCGAGGTGCAAGATACGCAATGTTTTGTTGCCCTTGCGCCCAAGCGCAAGGGTTTCTACTTTACAGCCGGAAAGCAGGTGAAATGTAGTGGGAAATAACTTAGACATCAAAAAGCAAACCGTTGAAGAAATCAAGCAAAAGATTAAGGACAACGAAAGCATGGTCATGGTCAGCTACACGGGCATCACGGTGGAGCAAATCACCAAACTGCGCAACAAGTTCCGTGACGCAAACGTAGACTACGTGGTGTACAAAAACACCCTCGTGCGCCGTGCGCTTGAAGACTTGGAAATCAAAGGGCTTGAAGACCAGCTCGCTGGGCCCTCCGCTTTCGCCTTTGGCGATGCCGTCAGCCCCGCCAAAATCGTTTCCGAATTCATCGACGAAAAGAAAGAAAACGCCAATAAGATGGCCATCAAGGGCGGCATTCTCTACGGCGAAGTAACCGACCTTGCCAACATTCAACGCCTTGCCAAGCTGCCCGGCCGAGAACAGCTTATCGCCGGCTTCGTCTTTGGACTTAGCGCCGTACCGCGTTCTCTGGTTTATGTGCTTGACGGCATCCGCAAGCAAAAGGAAGAAGCCGCCTAAAAGGCTACACTATTAAAAAATATGGAGGATTCATTCATGAACCGTGAAGAAATTATTGCTGCTATTGAAAGCATGACCGTTTTAGAGCTGGCCGATCTGGTCAAGGCCTTAGAAGAAAAATTTGGCGTGTCCGCCGCCGCCCCCGTGGCCGTTGCCGCCGCCGATGCTCCCGCCGCCGCCGCTGAAGAGCAGACCGAGTTCGACGTTATTCTTGCCAGCGCAGGCGCCCAGAAAATCAAGGTTATCAAGGCTGTGCGTGAAGTCGTTTCCGGCCTTGGCCTGGCCGACGCGAAAGCCTTTGTCGAATCCGCGCCCAAGACCCTTAGGGAAGGTGTCACCAAGGAAGAAGCTGAAAAGATCAAGGCTCAGTTCGAAGAAGTCGGCGCCGAAATCCAAATTAAGTAATAGCTTTCAATTTCAATGCCCTGCCTTTTGGCGGGGCGTTTTTTTGTCAAAAAGATTGACAGCATTCACCTATTTATGGTATAGTTTTTTCTCGTGAGGAGAGTTGGCTGAGTGGTCGAAGGCGCACGACTGGAAATCGTGTAGGCGTTGATAGCGTCTCTAGGGTTCAAATCCCTAACTCTCCGCCAGGAAAGCACCAAGCTGATACAATCTTGGTGTTTTTTTGTGTTTTTTTGTGCGTTTTAGCCCACAACAAAATGACCGCTCCCTTAAAAAGAGATACGGTCATTCTTTTTTCTTAGTATAAGCCTGTACTTAATTGCTATCAAACATTGTGCTCGTACGTACTTTTTCGGTAGTCACTTCGTAATTTCCAGCCTCATCAATTGCAAGGCGAACGCAACCATCAAGCAGGGTATGGTACATTTGCTGGCCGTTTCTGGTGAACTTTCTGGTAAGGCTCAGGTCTTCAATAGTTTCGCTTGTGATAAAAGTGATCTTCGGCCCGACTGTCTTGCGCCACGCGGAAGACGATGAGGTGTTTGAGCCGTGATGGTTGGCTTTCATAAAGTCGCTTGAAAGTTCATCTCCCCAGCGGTCAACCACCGCCCGTTCGCCCCCCACATACAGGTCGCCTGCCAGCATCAGAGAGCGGGTTCCATAGGTAAATTTCATAGCCAGGGAGTGGTCGTTGATAAACTGGGTTGAACCCGTTCCATAGTCCTTGGGGTATGGTATTTCTTCCGGCGGGTTAAATACTTTAACCTCAATTTCGTTTCCGAACATAAAAGTGTCACCTTCGTGCAGGATAATATGCTCAAGCCTTTTTTCCTGCGCTGCCGTTAAATAGGCATGGTAGTAGGAAGACGCCCCGTATGTCAACGGGCTTGTGTACATGGCGCCAATCTCGTAATTTTCGATTAATACCGGAAAACCGCCGATATGGTCAATATGCGGGTGCGACGCCACAAGGTAGTCAATGCGGGTAATGTCAAGCGTATCCAAAGCCTCCGTTACATAGGATACGGCGTCGGGATGCCCGGCATCCAGTACCATGACCTTACCATCGGGCGATTTTAGAATCATGCAATCACCGGGCTTATCCTTGGCGGTCTTTTCACCCAGCCAAAGAAAGCGAATGACAAACTGTCCCTCGTCTTTAGCAGGGTCAAAAACCTGATCATAGCCTTCCCCTGCGGCAAGGCCTATGGATAGGAATAATATAAGCGCAAGTAATAAAGCGGCGCATCTCTTCAGCATTGTAAGCCTCCGGTTATGTCGTTAAGCGTTGATTTAGGTTTATTTCATGGCCGCCTTGCTCATGCCCGTCATGATATATTTCTGAAGGAACAGGAACAAAACAACAATAGGTACAATAGCCATCACGGCGCCGGCCATAATTTCATTGTAGTTGGATACTTCCTGTCCGGCGAAGGTGTTTTTCAGTTGCTGAACACCTACGGCAATCGTGCGGCTGGCCGCCGTTTTGGTGACCATCTTGGGCCAGAAATAGCTGTTCCAGCCGTTGATGAACGAGATGATGCTCACAGTAATCAACGTAGGCATGCACATGGGACAAAGCACGTGGATGATAGTACCGAATCTGCCCATGCCATCCAGCTTTCCGGCCTCAATGTAGCTATCGTCAACAGCCATAAAATTCTGCCGGAGCATGAAAATAAAGTAGGCGCTGACCATGCTTGGTAGTATAACGCCAAGGTAGGTATCAATGGCGTTAAGGCGGGCAATCAAAACATAGATAGGCACAAAGGTTACCTGAATGGGTACCATCAGAGCGCCAAGCACCAGCATGAACAGGATGTTCTGGCCTTTAAACGTGCCCTTGGAAAAGCCGTAAGCGGCAAGCACGCCAAAAGTCACTTCGGTTAGCATAATCACACAAGTTGTTACCAGCGTATTGATAAGGTAGCGGTCAAAGGGCGCGCGTTTAATGACATTGGGGTAGTTTTCCCAAACAAATTTTTTAGGCCAAAGCGTAGGTACGCTGGCAAGCAATTCAGGGCTGGTCTTAAAGGATGAAATAATCATCCAATAAATGGGGAAAATCATGATAAGCGTTACAAAAACAGCGACTACTGTCTGCCCTGACCTGCGGCAGAGGCTGTGCGCCGCACGCAATGAATCATCTGCCGCTACAATGGGCGAAACGAAGCGTATATATAACAGGCATATTATCACGAACGCAAGAATAACCGCTCCTGCAAGAAAAAAACCATTATAATTCTTGGAAAGAGTATGTAAATCCTGCGTAAAATTATATTCAATAAACGCGGAATTCCTCCTTGCTTCTTCCAAGGTGGCAATTTTACCCTCCATACCCGCAAGCTCTATGTGTTTATCCAAGGTGGCTTGATAAGAAACCTTACCCACTCCTCCAAGAACAAGCAGCAAAAGCCCAATTGCTAAGAATAAAACCAAAAAGTCAAAAGAACCGCTTTGCCGTATCCTCAACAGACTTCCCGGCATGGCCTTGCCGGATCGGATATTCGCAAGCCCCTTTTTCCACATAAGTGGCGCGGCAACAAGGAAGGAAGCAAAGCCTCCGATGAGCAGTATCTGCCTGATTCCCTTGCCCCACTGAAAGGGTACCGAAATAAACGCCGCAACCAAGAGGACAACGCCAATAGCTATCAATGTCAGTCCCACCCTCTTGTTGGCGCTAAACTTGGTTTGTTGATTACGCATCATAGTTCACACTCTTCCTTGAATACTTCATCGTCGCCACCGTGCACACAAGCAAGATGACAAAGAAAATAACAGATACCGCTGCGCCTCTTGCCGTTCGGAAGTCCTTAAACGTTAGGTTGTAAATCCACTGAACCATTACGTTGGTGGCACGGCCCGGTCCGCCGCCAGTCATAACGTCAATACTCTGGAACACCTTCATTGAGGCGATAAAGGTTGTAACAAACAGGAACAGCGTCGTGGGCGCAAGAAGCGGTACGGTAATGTAGCGGAACTGGTGCACACCATCCGCCCCGTCAATGCGGGCGGCTTCATAGTAATCCTGCGGGATGCCTTGCATGGCGGAAAGGTAAATCATCATCGCGTAGCCAACCACACGCCAAGAAGTCAGGACCAATACGCCTGTCAGGGCGGTGTCGGCGTCAATGAGCCACCTGGGACCCTGAATACCAAATAAGGACAGAGCGTAGTTGAGGATGCCCTCCGTTTGGCTGGCGCCCGCGGCTGCGGGACTGTAAAGAATCCACATAAAGACCACAGCGCTGGTGGATACCGCAATATACTTGGGCACAAAGACTGCGGCGCGCATAAAGTTAAAAGCCCGTGACAGGCGATTAAACAAAAGCGCAAGCAGCATGCCGCCAACCAAGGTAATGGTCACTTCCCAGAACATGTAGGTTGCTGTAACGCGAAGAGATTCCCAAAAGTATTTTGCGCCCGATTGGTTAAAGAGCCAATTGTAATTGGCAAGCCCAACAAATTGTTGCCTGCCGGTTGTCAGAATACTCATATCCGTGAAAGAAATACGTACCATATCAATAACCGGATAGTAAACAAACAGCAAGAAAAATATTAACGCAGGTTCTACACAGAACAAATCCTTCATGTCTTCCCATTTTTGTATTAACAGCATAATACCATTAAACAGCAGGGTAAGACCGATGATTAAGATAATAATGGCGCCATTCATGATAAAGCTTAGCGGCGCAATAGGTAAAGAACCTTCGGTGGTTAGAAAGTAGGTATCCGCCTTGTCAAAAGTAAAGACAATGGGGGCAAGTTTACCTTCGCCCATAACGGGCGCTTTCACCTCGGCTACCTTCTGCCCTGCCCTGACGCTATATAGCGCCATGCGGCAATCCTTCCCCGCAAGAGAAGAAGAGGCATATACCGTTAGGGTCCCCGCGCCGTCGCTGGTAAGCTTTAAGCTTTGGTACCTTGCCGTGCCTGCACCCTTTAGCTTAACAGAGCGGGACATGGTCAGCCCGTTTTCAAGCTGCACGGGACTTGTTTCTTCAACCACCAAGTTTTCATAATCCTTGGTGCCGGGCAGCTGAATTCCCTCGCCTTTTAAAGTCTTCCTGCCCGAACCGATTTCAAAGTCTTCAGCGTTCAATACACCGCTTTGTTCTTGGGTTTGATACTCGGCATAGTACAGGTGTACTCCGCTGTCCTCACCGTGCAGGTCCAAGGTGCCGGATATGGGAACACCAGCGCTTTGGGCTATCTCTCTTGCGCGATAGACCTGGTCAGCCAGCGGCTGGAGCGGCTTTAGCTGTAAGTCGCCCGCAAGCCAGCCAAATAAACCCACTAAGGTAATTAAAACGCCAAGTATAATCAAAACCCTGCCGACCGCTTTTTGGCGAGGCGAAATAAACCTCGCCCTGTTTGAAAGCGGATTCAGTTCCCTTGAATAATTTGTTTCTTTTCTCTTCATTTTTATATCTCCTTTATCAACGGAGGGCAGGGAGAAAAACTCTCTGCCCTCCAAAAGGAATTAAATGGTTGTAATTATTGGTCGTCCAAGTTTTCCTGAACTTCAATAGCAAGCTCTTCCAACGTTTCCTGAACGGGCGCGCCTTCGTTGAAAATCTTGGCAAGGGCATGACGCCACAGGTTTGCGCAAGCATCATAAGCAGGATGCTGGTTGCGGGGGTTAATCCAGGAGCTCATTGAAACGATGCCTTCCATGGCAGGTTTGCGGGTCAGGTACTCTTGGTATTCAGGAGTGCCCTGAGCGCTTGCACGGGTGGGGAAATAACCGGTCTTGTCCGCCCAGTAGAGGTTCATTTCCGGGCTGGTCATAAACATTAAGAACTGCCATGCCGCATTCTTTTCAGCCTGGGTTGCAGATGCGGGAATTAAGATAGCAGATCCGCCAACTTCGGACTTAAACAGGGTACCGTCCTCGCTGCCGGGCAACCACGCCATGCCCACTTCAAAGGGATTAGCGCTTTCTTTCACTTTGTTGACATAGGTGTCATACAGGGAAGAAGTATGGAATACGCTGAAAGCGCCGCCATCCCAGAACAGCTGGCGCATATTTCCGGACGCGCCTGTGCCGTAAGCGTAATAAGCGTAGCCCTTGTCAATCCATTCTTTGATCTTGTTAGTGATTTCGATGCTCTTTTCGCTGTTAATGTCGGTGGTTTCGTCTTCCAGTACCAGCTGCACGCCGTTGTTTTTGTACAGCATCTCATAGTACCAGTAGTCCCAGCCGCCAAAAACAGTGCCGTAACGCTTGGTGGTGCCGTCTTCGTTGAAGAGGGTGGCTTTTTCAAGGAAAGCATCCATATCGGCAACAGTCTTGGGCATTTCGATGCCTTCGGCCGCAGCCATATCCTTGTTGTAGTACATGACCTGGGTTGAAATCAGGTAGGGAAGGCAAATCTGCTCACCGTCAAAGCTGGTGGAAGCAATCAGGCCCTCACCAAAGTCTTCAATGTCGTAGTCATAAGCGTCGATGTAGGGATCCAGTATCTCACACAGGCCTTCCGCACCGTAGCTGGCGGGATAGGATGTGTTGCAGGTGACAAGAGCGGGAACAGTGCCTGCACCCGCAGCTGCAGCAGCGATGAACTGGGTGTTAATTTCGCCATAACTGCCAATGTACACCGGATCAACAGTAATGCCCATGCTGTTTTCGCTGTTGAACTTATCCACCATATAGTTCAGGGCTTCGCTGAACTGGTCTTCATGGGCATGCCACCAGGTAATGGTGATGGGTTCGGTCACGTCGTATTCGCCTACACCAATGGCTATGGTGGGCAGCAGTGCAAGAACGAGCAGTAGGGTAATAAACTTCTTCATGTTATCCTCCTTCAAATGTTTTTTATCGGTAAACGCATAAGCGCTACTCTTCTTGGTTTAGTATACAATTTGTAGAACATTTTAGCAAATAACTGTAAAATTCGTGTCAAGTCGTAGTTTTATTCCTTTAGTACGTCTTCAGGCGAAAGACCAGCCATCAGCGCCATGCTGCGCGCACAGGCCATATCCCAAAAAGGCCAGCTGTGGTCGCCCGCCCACTCTTCATAAGTTACGTCATGGCCAAGCTTACGAAGATGCTCGGTAAAAGAGCGATTGTCTTCCAACAAGAAATCCTCCGTGCCGCAGGCAAGATAAAGCTTGGGTTTGCGAGGAGTATTGGCTGCTTTTTCGGCCAGCAGCATCAGGTTGTTTTCAGGCGCACATTGTAAATCCATGCCCAAAACAGCCTGAAACTCTTGAAAAAGGGAAGAGTCTGTATAACCGCCCGAGTTTTCAAGGCTTCGCACAGCGCCCGAATAGCTCATGGCTCCTGCAAAACGCTCGGGGTAGGTTAGGGCGCACTTCATGGCACCGTAGCCCCCCATCGACAAGCCCGCAACGTACAGATGCTCCGAATCCACAGGAAAATGAAACACTTCGGATGCCATCTTTGGGATTTCGTTTACAATATAGTCAAAGTAAGGCAAGCCATGAGCCATATTGCAATAAAAGCTGCGCTGCACTTCGGGAACCATTACATTAAATCCCGTGTAATGAGCAAACTGTTCAATCCGGCTCATGCGTGTCCAGGCATCGGCGTTTTGTTTCAGGCCATGGAGCAAAATTAAGGTCTTGTCGTGTGGCGCCTTGGACTGGATATAGTGCTGTTCGTAAGGAATAATTACGTTGACGATGGTATCCATTGCCAACGTTTCGGAACGGATTGTTCCCCTAAATACCGCCATCATAAACCTCCTTTCGTTTCTTAAAAATTACTCTTGCCTGATAGGCTGCACAACCGCCCAGGTGTAATTAGCCTTGGTGTTTACAAATACGGAATCATTGAAGAGAGACGTTCAAAGATCAGGTCAGGCTGAACGGGAGAATTATTGATGTCCTCCATCTTGGTTTCGCCTGTCAGCACCAGAATGCCCATCATACCAAAGTTTTTGGCTGTAGCCACGTCAGTATAGAGCCTGTCCCCTACAATGGCCGTTTCATGGGCGGAATAGCCCGTCCTTGCCATCGCTTCTTTTACAATGCCGGCGTTAGGTTTGCCAATGACAAGATCGGCCTTGCGGCCGGTGCTGGCCTCAATGAGCGCCATGAACGAGCCTGTATCGGGAATGAAACCTTCCTTAGTCGGGCAGTTGAAATCAGGGTGGGTGGCAATATAGGGTTTGCCATAACGAATATAGTCGCACACCTTGCACAGCTTTTGATAGTCAAGCGAGGTATCAAAGCCAACCAGCACATAGTCGGCCCCGTCTTCGACAATTTCAAGGCCCATAGCGGTAAGTTCCGCCTTTAACATATCGTTGCCAAGAACGTAACATTTTTGTCCGGGGCGATGCTTCAGGCAGTAGCTGCCTGCCGCCTGGCCAGAGGTGATAACATCCATATAACGTTCATTCACCCCCATTTTACGTAGCCTTTGCGCATAGAACTCACCCGACTTTGAGGAATTGTTGGTTAAAAATCGGGCGGTACGCCCCGTTCTTTCAAGAGCTTTTAGAAAGTCAATGGAGCCTTTTAGCAGCCTGTCTTCCAGATAAAACGTTCCGTCCATATCCAGCAGGAAAGAGCGGATGTCTTTAAACTTTTCTTTGATTGTTTCAGCGCTTACTCGGTTCATCATTAAACAGTCCTTGCAATTTCCTTGGTGGCGATAATGTTCACTCCTGAGTCACACACGTTGCGAATAATCACTTCGCCCATCCTAACCGGCGCTTCCACCTGCACCGCGGCCAGTTCGGCCATACATTTATTGATATCTTGCTTGGGAATAGGCTGTTCGGTTTTGACTGAAAGCGGCATCTGGCTTCCCGCCACCGGAACAACAGCGGTAATCATGCGGGTAGGGTTGACACACTCTTGGTGGGCATAGATTTCGCCACGTTTGCAAACCTGTCCGCTGACCGACAGTACCTTGCCACCGGCCATCTCAACCTGAAGGAGGCAGCCCACAGGACAATTGATACAGGTAATTTCCATTCTTACTTGCTCCTTTCAATACTTACGGTGACACTATCCGACAAAGCGGCCACTTCTTCTTTTTTAAGATTGATGGTGACCATTTCGCCAGGGGTAAAAATCTGCGCACGTTTTCTGGCAATCTGCCTGCCGCCGCTTGTAACGGTGCAAACGGCGTTACGGAATACGCCGCTTGGCCTGAACATGAGAGCGATACTTTCTTCCTGTCCAAGACGAATTCTCTGCGGCACCGTACCACGAACGCCTTCGCCGTCCAAAACTTGCACGGTATCCGCAGGAGGCAGCAAGCCTTTAATGTACTGCGCTGCCGAACGCCCTGCCTTAAAGGACTCTTCGGACACATAGTCAACCAAGTCATGCACATGCAGGACGTTTCCGCAGGTGAAAATACCGGGAATGCTGGTCTGGAAACTGTCGTCCACCACAGGCCCACTGGTTAGGGGGCTCAGGTCAACGCCTGCGCCCTGGGACAACTCGTTTTCGGGAATCAGGCCGACGGACAAGAGCAGGGTATCGCACTCCAAGTCTTTTTCAGAGCCGGGAATGGGCTGTCGGTTATCATCCACCTTGGCGATGGTAACGCCCGTTAGGCGATCCTTGCCCTTGATATCAATCACCGTGTGGGACAGATACAGCGGAATATCGTAATCTTGAAGGCACTGAACGATGTTGCGGTTCAGCCCCGAAGAATAGGGCATTAGCTCAACGCAGGCAAGCACCTTGGCGCCTTGCAAGGTCATACGCCTTGCCATAATGAGGCCGATATCGCCCGAGCCTAAAATCACTACCCGCTTGCCGGGCATGTAGCCTTCCAAATTAACAAACTGTTGAGCCGTACCCGCAGAGTAGATGCCGGCACAGCGTGTGCCTGGCGTACCCAGCGCCCCACGGGGACGCTCCCTGCATCCCATCGCTAAGATAATAGCCTTTGCCTTGATTAATTGCATGCCGTTCTTGGATGAAACGGCGGAAACAACCAAGTCTTCACCGACCGACAAAACCATGGTCTCGGTCTGAATTTCTATACCCAGTTCTTTAACTCTGTCTATATCCCGCTGGGCATATTCCGGGCCCGTTAGTTCTTCACCGAAACGGTGCAGCCCAAAGCCGTTATGAATACATTGGCCCAAAATACCGCCAAGAAAGTTGGCACGCTCTAAAACTAAAAGATTGTCGATGCCGTTTTCCTTTACGGCAATGGCGGCGCCCAGTCCCGCAGGACCCCCGCCAACGATTAAAACATCTACTTCTCTGCTAAAATGACGCATCCTTACTCTTCCCCCTTTAACGCATCGGTAATGTTGCCCGTTAGCAGGTAGCTTTGCCCGCCGCTCTTTGTAATTTCCGTCTTGGGAAGGTTCAGTTCCTCGCTTAAAATGTCGATGACCTTGGGGCTGCAAAAGCCCCCCTGGCACCTGCCCATACCCGCGCGCACCCTGCGTTTGACGCCGTCCAGCGTGGTGGCGCCAACCGGCCGCCTAATCGCCTGGCGGATTTCTTCTTCCGTTACCACTTCGCAGCGGCATACAATATGGCCATGCAAGGGATTTTCTTCAACGGCCTTAGCCTGTTCTTCGACCGTCATTTCGTTAAAGGGCTTGGGGCGCTTGATGGGCGGAACAAAGCTTGCTTTCTTTTGGAGGCCTTCTTTTTTCACAATCAAACCCCTTAGCATTTCGCCGATGGCAGGAGCAGCCGACAAACCGGGGCTTTCAATACCCACCGCCTCATAGGCTCCTTTGGCGCCGTTCACTTCGCCGATGATAAAATCTCCGCCCTTTTCATGGGCGCGGATGCCAGAAAAATTACTGATGGTGCTGCGAAGTGCCAGGCCTGGCCACGTTAAACAGCTTTTTTCGACTACCGTTTTAAGGCCCTCGGCGGTTGTTGAAGTGTCCTGCCCATCCTCAATGTCTTCGGCGGTAGGGCCGATAATCATATTGTTATGCACGGTGCGCGATACCACAACGCCCTTGCCCATTTTGGTGGGACACTGGAAAACGGTGCGCTCAAAGGGCACAGGCTGTATACGGTCCAGCAGGTAATACTGCCCACGCCTGTGAATAATGTGTAGGGGCTCAGCGCTAATCATGTTGTGTAAAACGGCGCTTTGTTCCCCCGCGCAGTTGATTAGAATCTTAGCGGTAAATTCACCCTGATTGGTGGTAACACGCCACAGGCCATCTTCATCCAGGTTTAGATTCTTCACTTCCTGATTGAATTGAAAGCTTACGCCGTTTACAGCCGCATGGTCTGCCAAGGCAAAGGTCAATTCATAAGGGCTGGTGATGCCTGCAGAGGGTATGCTTAGGGCATAGCTGATATTGGGGTTCAGGTTGGGCTCCAATTTTAGCGCCTCTTTGCCCGAAAGAATTTTCAGTCCCTCAACTTTGTTTTCTTCTCCACGCTTGAGCAAGCCTTCAAGCACGAACCTGTCCTCTTCTTCAAAGCCAACGACTAATGCGCCATTTTGAACATAAGGAACGCCCAGCTCTTCGCACAGGTCTTGGAACATGGCCGCTCCACGAACATTTGTTTTAGCCTTCATGGAACCGGGTTCCGCATCAAAACCGGCGTGAACAAGGCCCGTGTTGGCCTTGGATGCTCCCTCGGAAACGTCGCAGGCCCTGTCCAAAACGGTGATGCTGGCTTCGTAAGCGCTTAACTCCCTTGCAACCGCACAACCGATAACACCCGCCCCGATAATGAGAATGTCTGTGTACATGTTCGCCCTTTTCCCCTTATTCCAAAATGTTTGTTGTAATATAGTTGACGCCATAGCCAGCCATGGTTTTTGCCACCTGCGGGTCATCAACCGTCCATACGTTAACGTTAATGCCTTGGCTTCTTAATCGCTTAATCTGGCTTTGAGAAATACCAGTGTATTTAACATCCAGGTCAAAACGATACTTGTTTAAAATATCAAGTACCTTTTGATCCATTTTATCGGTTAAAAATTGAATGGGCTGATTGGGAAGAAGCTTGCGAACAGCAATAAGATTATCCAGGTCAAAAGAAATAAAAATCGTTCGCTCAAGCCAACCAAGCTCACGAACGTTGTTTACAAGACGGTTAATGTCTTCCTCTTCAATGTGGTTTTTTATTTCCAGCACACAATCTTTTTGATAGCGTTTACAAATGGTGACATATTCCTCAAGCGACGGCAAAAACAAATCCTTGCGCACCGTTCCGCCAAGGTCACTGAGATAAACGCTGCGCAACCGCTCAAAGGCGGTCTCTTCAACCACCCAGTTGACGCCCGCAACCCGTAGCAAATCATCGTCATGAACAACAATAAACTGACCATCCTTGGTGCGGTGCACATCGGCCTCAATGCCGCTATATGACCGATTGCCTGCCGCCACAAAGGCAGCGCAGGTGTTTTCCCTTTCAAGGCCGCTTGCTCCCCGATGAGCAACCATCTTGACGCCTTTCAAGTTCAGCTTGATTGTATCCATCATGCGTTCTTCCTCCGTAAATAATCAAAAATAATCGTTTATGTACTGCTATTCTCTCTTGATTTTCCCCTCGCCTTTGTGTGAAATGTGAAAGAAACACGCAAAATCAGCTGTACAAATTGATATCAATTGTATTATAATTCCCGTATACACAAATTGCAATGATTTTAAGGAAGATGGCATTCCATCATTAATTTGAGCCTTTTTACTCAAATTTAATCAAAATTAATCACGGAGAAAGAGTAATTTGCTAAAAAATCGACGCATGGAGGAAATACTGAACATCCTCAAAAATCAACCGCATGCAACGGTCAAGGAGCTGTCCGAACGGCTCTACGCAAGTCCGGCAACCATACGGCGGGACATCCTTGAGTTGGAAAAAAGACAGCTGATTAATAAATTTTGGGGCGGCATATCGCTCGCAGGCGGACACAACCGTTTTGTAATCTTAGATCAACGGGTAGAAACCATGCGTACACAAAAAAATGCCGTCGCCAAGATCGCAGCCTCCTTGGTAAAGCCGGGCGATGCCATTTTTATGGACGGCTCCTCCACGGTCATCAGTATGATTCCCTTTTTACAAACGAATGATTTAACGGTTGTTACCAACAGCCTGCGGGTCGCAGGTTCTCTTGCCACAACTTCCGCCCGTGTTTTTTTAACGGGCGGGCAGTTGCAGCCCAAATCCATGACCTTTGGCGGCAGTATAGCGGAAAACAACATCCGTTCTTTCCATGCCGACAAGCTGTTTTTCTCCGCCGCAGGCATTGATAAAAATGGGATTATTTCCGATTTCTACGAAACCGATATCGCCTTACGCCAAGAGATGATTTGCTGTTCAAGGGAGCAATATTTTCTGTGCGATTCAAGCAAGTACGGAAAAAAATTCTTGTTTAAGGTAACGGATATTACCCATATCACACAGGTGATTTGTGAAAAGGAACTTCAATTGGAAAGATGAATATACTCTATTGCTTTTAGAATAGCGATTTTATCGGCTTCGCCCGCAGCCGCTGCGTGCTCAACACCTATTAAGAAGCAGACGCCACCGCGCTTCCCTTTGAAGACGCTTTGATAAATCATTTCGCAAAGGAGGTCATAGCATGCAGGAGAACAATGCTACAAAGAAACAAATCCTTCAAACCCTCACCCTTATTTGGCTGGCTTGGTTCATAGGAAACATATGCGCTAATGCGCTTTTTTATCTTGGCGCGGATTTTAAAACGCAGCTACCCGCCGACTTTCAGTCTGTCACTTATCACTGGGGTACACTTATCTATTACATAACCGTCTCCGTTGTGGGCATTGCGTCAAGCCACTACTATATCAAAAGCTGGAAATTACCAACCGATTTGATTGATTCCCCAAAAAATCACTCCCCGGTTTCTCATTTAAAGTCTCGTTTTGTTTGTTCTATTCATCGGTTTGGGAGTCATGGCCATCAGCCAAGATCACCACGTTTCATTGAACGATGTTTTCTCCGGAAATTTCGCTTATCTCATCTCTCCGCTTATCATGCTTCTGCCTACGATGGTTGCCTATACGCTGATGTGGTACTGCCTGTTTTTGCAAGGCTTAATCAAGGTGTTTGGTAATACCCTACGGGGTAAAGTTCTTTCCGTTTTATTAACATCTTTTGTCTATGCCATTTACCACTTTGCCAGCATCAACGAAATTCATAGCTTTGCCGGGATGATTGAAGAAATTCTGATTACTTTTACCATCAGCGTTGTCATTGACGCGTATGTGCTGCGATGCAAAGCCTAATAGTTGCATTCTTTGCCAATTTGCTGTTAAACTTCCTCATCTTTTCACCTGTCGCTTCCTTCCATACACCGCCCCTGAATTGGCTTTATTCCTATGCCGTCGTGATTGTGGTGCTGGTTATTTACCGTTTCACTTGGACTAAAAAAGAAGCAATTTAGTATAAAAATATAGCTTGTGTTGGATGTTCCTTTTGGGACATCCATTTTGCTATCTCCCCAAAATTATGTCTTTTGAATAATGCAAAGATAATTTGAGGAAAATAAACTCGTTGATGTTTATATATCTATTAGATAGGTTATTATCTATCTGAAAGGAGGTCGCTATGTCTACGAAGTTTGCGTTATTGGGCTTACTGAACATCCGAAAGATGTCTGCCTATGACCTGGAAAAATTCGCCAATGAATCCATCGGGTATTTTTGGAATGAGTCTTACAGCAATGTGCACCGAACATTAAAAGTCCTTGCTGATGAAAAACTCATCCGCAAAATGCCCAAAAGAGGAAGCAGAAACAAGATTATTTTTGAAATTACCCATGAGGGAAAAGAGGCTCTTTCGCAGTGGCTCTCTAACCACGAACACACAACCATCTACAGGGACGAACTGATGCTCAAGGTATTTGTGAGCAAAAAAGAAGATTACCCGGCGATTTTGGAAGACTTAAAAAATGTTCTTGATGAATCAATCGCTTTGCAGCAAGTTTATGCTGGTATCAAACAATCCATCGCCGATAAACCAGACAACCTGTCATACGACCTTACCATCGACTATGGCATGATGTACAACGAGTTCACGATCGAGTGGCTCAAAAAAGCAATTCAAAGAATCGAGGAAACTTTATGAAAAAAGTAACCACCAATTTTGCTATCACGCTTTCCATTGTGGGAGCCATGACAGCAGCCATTCTCTACCTGATGCAAAATTCCCTTTTCACCGTTCAATTCTTCAGCACCAACTACCTCAACAAAACATTTTCCTATCAGACAACCACCCTTATTTTAAGCTTAATTATTGTATTTGTTACCGCCCTGCAAACCCGGTTCCAATCCCTTAAGCTTCTTTTCATTAAAAATATTGATGGCCAAGTCCTTCCCGAGCCGTGGATCGGCATTACAAAAAACAACAAGGATACTTGGAAAATTGGCGGTTTAAAGGTCGCTATTTCCATATCGGTTATAACAGCCATCGCCATCTACTTTCAGGTGATTGAAAGAGGGATTATTCAAAGTCTCACGCCGAGCATCTTTTTGCTGATTGTACTTTTTGCCCTCACCAACAGCTTTGTTGAAGAGGCTACCTACCGCCATACCTTTACAAGCATTGTGGAATACCACGGCTTAAGCCCGTATATTTCTAAAGCCTTATCGGCTCTTATTTTCGGGGGCTTTCACTACTTTGGCACACCCGGAAAACTTCCCGGCGTGCTGCTGGCGGGCTTCCTTGGCTGGTTCTTAGCTAAAAGCATCCATGAAACCAAAGGATTCTTTTGGGCCTGGTTGATTCATTTTGTCCAGGACATCATCATTATGACTGCTTTATTCCTCACATTATCTTAATTGAATCCATACTCAACTCTCCCGCCTGTTGAACACTTCCAATCAACAGGCAAACTTTTTTGAAAATATCTTCCTTTTTGTTCGTGTTTTGTGGTATACTGTCATGGACATTGAAGGAGGAGAAGATGAGCGAAAAAGTAAAGCGCACCGAGCGTATCGCCGCCATTACCCGCATTTTGAGCTGTAATCCCGGCAAGTTATTTACCCTGTCCGATTTTGCCCAGATGTTCGGGGCGGCCAAATCTTCCATGAGCGAAGATATTTCCATGATTGAAAGCGCCATTCGCAAGTACAACCTTGGCACCTTGGAGACGCTCACGGGCGCCGCAGGCGGCGTTAGGCTGCGCAACTATAATATCGGCCTTGATAACTACCAAGAGGTGGAAAAGGTGGCGCAGATGCTCAGGGACCCTGAAAGGGTGCTGCCGGGCAACTTCCTGTATTGGTCGGACATCCTCTCAGACCCGCAAATTATGCGCCAGATGGGCGCCATTTTGGCAAGCGAGTTTGAAGAAGAAAAGCCCGACGCCGTTTTAACCATGGAAACCAAGGGCATCCCCCTTGCGATGATGACGGCCGACGCCCTATCGGTTCCATTGGTTATCGCCCGCCGAAACAGCAAAGTTTATGAGGGTTCGGCCGTTAATATCAACTATGTAACGGGCAACGGGCGCATTGAAACCATGGCCCTTGCCCGCAGATCCTTAAAGCCCCGCCAAAAGGTGCTGGTAGCGGACGACTTCATGCAAGTCGGCGGTACAGTCGGCGGCATGGTCGCCTTGATGGCTGAATTTGAATGCCCTGTTATCGGTATCGCTGTGATGATTGCCCAAGACAATATTGATAGAAACAGCCTGCCCACTCACCGAAGCCTGCTAAGCTATTCGGGCACTGTAAACGGCATCCCCATGGTAGAGCCTTCCGCTTGGCTACGTCCCGGGGGCAAATAGAGTGAAATTAATCATCGGCCTTGGCAACCCAGGCGAACGTTACCAAGGCTCAAGGCACAACATGGGCTTTGAAGTGATTGACCGCCTGGGAGATAAACTGCGTATGCAAAGGGCGAAAACCCGCAAAAACGCCTTGGTTAGCGAAGGCGTCTATCGAGGTGAACGCCTTGCGCTGTGCAAACCCCTAACCTATATGAACCTTTCCGGCGAGGCGGTGCGAGATTTGTGCCGCTGGTACAAGGTCGAGCCGGAAGATGCGCTGATTATCTCCGACGATGTGGACCTTCCCGTAGGTACCATTCGTTTGCGCCCATACGGTGGCGCCGGAACGCATAATGGCTGGCGCTCCATCATCCAGGAAACGGGCAGCAACCGCTTTCCCCGTATTCGGGTAGGCGTTGGCTCCCCGCCCCCTGAATGGGATTTAGCTAACTGGGTGCTAGCCGGTTTTCAGTCGCCGGAAGAAAAAAAAATCATAGAAGACGCCTTGAATCGCGCTTGCGATGCCGCTATTGAATTTCTTGACTCTGGCATCGAAAAAGCCATGAACTTATATAACCGAGCAAATGAGCCGACTGCTAAAACAGATACAAAAGCATAATAGCTACCAAAAGGCCTTAGAGCTTGAGCGCAGGCAATCCATCGCCCTGTATGGGATGACGGCGCCGCAGCGTGCATTTTTTGTAGCGACCCTTGCAAATAAAAAAGCGCCGCTTCTTTATGTTGCCGAAAATCACCTGAAAGCAAGGGAAATTTGCAACCTCATCAATGCCCTTTTGCCCGGTAGCTGTTGCTACATGCCACCCAAGGAATTGCTGTTTTCAAGTAGAGCCGTCAGCCCTGAAAACAAGTTTGAGAGAATCAACGCCCTTGAAAAAATCCGGTCGAATAACGCAAGGGTGCTTGTCATTTGCCCCGAAACGCTGATGGAATATTTCCAACCCACCCACGGAAAACTCTCCTTTGACGTGGCTGTGGGCGAAACCATGGAACCGCAGGAAATGCTGCGTCGGCTGATTGGCCTTGGCTATGAGCGGGTGGATATGGTGGAAGGCCGTGGGCAGTGCGCCCTTCGGGGAGATATTTTAGATGTTTTCCCGCCCAACCTGCCAAACCCCGTAAGAATTGATTTTTTCGACAGGGAAATTGACGCCATGCGTTCCTTTGACGTTGTGTCCCAGCGAAGCGACGAGAGGCTATCCAGTTTAACGGTCATTGCCGCAAGGGAGTACCTTTTGTCAGATAGCGAGCGCATCGCCGCAGCTGATAAGATGGAAGCCATGCTGTCGTTAGCCATTGACAGGCGGTCTGCCGGCGGCGAAGACATTGAGGGACTACTTCGCCTGAAGGAAAAAAGCGAGGAGCTACGGGAACGTGGCGCTTTTTCCGGCTTTTCCCTGTTTGCGCCGCTATTGACACAGGACTATCAACCGCTGCTCAATACCCTTTCTTTTGACAGGGTCATTGTCGATACCCCCAATAATCTGCAAAAAAAATTAGACGATAAACTTCAAACTTATTTGGCCGACCTATCAAGCAGCCTGCTTTCGGGCGAAGCCATACAGGAGCAGGAGGCGGCGCTTGCTTCCCCTGAAGATGTTTTGGATTCCCTCAAAGATGAGGCCGTTATTCTGGTGCAGGATATTCTGCGGGGTACCCTGTCTCTAAAACCTGCCGCTATTTCTTGTCAGGGAAAGAGCGTGAGCCAATACGCAAGCCGCTTTCAAAAGCTGAGGGAAGACATTGAGCGCCGCCAAAGGGACGGATATGTCATCCGCCTGTTTTCAGAAAGCGGATCCAGGTGCGAACGTATTCAGCGCTCGCTTGAAAGTCTGCACTTACTAATCGATACGACTGATGATTGGGACAGTCACTCAAAACCAGTAATTGTACAAAAGGCCTTCCCTCACGGATTTTTATGGGAAGACGCTAAAATTCTCCTCTTAGGGGAAAGCGACCTGTATGGACATTCCCTGCGCAGGACAAAGAAAAAAACCACCGCAGGCGCCCGCCTTGAAAGCTTTGTTGACCTAAAACCGGGCGACTATGTCGTGCACGAGGCGCACGGCATCGGCCGGTATCAGGGAACGGTGCGCCTGCAAAGCGAAGGCACCTGGCGGGATTATCTGCTCATTTTCTACAAGGGCAGCGACAAACTTTACGTGCCCGTTGACCAGTTTGACCGGGTGCAAAAATATATCGGTTCCCTGGAAACGCCTCCCCCGCTTAATGACCTGACAGGCAATGCCTGGCAAAGGCAAAAAAGCAGGGTGCGGGCGTCCGTCAAGCAGCTTGCCTTTAACTTGGTGGAGCTGTACGCCAAGCGCCAAGCCACCCCCGGCTATGCCTTTACCCATCCCGGCATTTTTGAAAACGAGTTTGCCGATCGCTTTGAGTATGAATTAACCGAAGACCAGCAGCGAGCAATTGGCGAAGTGCTGCACGATATGGAAAAGCCCGTCAATATGGACAGGCTTCTTTGCGGCGATGTGGGCTACGGCAAAACGGAAGTCGCCATGCGGGCGGCTTTTCGCGCGGTCATGGGCGCAAAGCAGGTGGCCGTTCTCGCGCCCACCACCATTTTAGTCAAGCAGCATGAAAAGACTTTTAGGGAACGCTTCCAGGTGATACCGGTCGAAATCGCCTCGGTCAGCCGCTTTAATACGGCCAAGGAAACAAGGGAAATTCTTGCCAAGCTGTACGATAAAAAAATCGATATCCTCATCGGCACTCACCGCCTGCTATCCAAAGACGTTATCTTTGCGGACTTGGGGCTTTTAATCATCGACGAGGAGCAGCGCTTTGGCGTCGCCCACAAGGAAAAAATTCAATCCATGAAGCAAACGGTGGATGTACTTACCCTGTCCGCCACCCCCATTCCCCGGACCCTCAACATGAGCATGATAGGCGTTCGGGATATGAGCTTGCTTGAGACCCCGCCCGAAAACAGGCTTCCTATTCAAACCTATGTGATGGATTACAGCGACGCCATCGTGAGGGGCGCCATTACCCGGGAATTAAACCGGGACGGGCAGGTATTTTTCCTGTATAATAGGGTGCAGAACATTGAAAAGTTTGCTTCGCACCTTGCGATCCTTTTGCCTGATACCAAAATCGGCATCGCTCACGGGCAAATGAGCGCAACCGCCTTGGAAGACGTGATGAACGATTTTTACCGGCAGAAGCTTGACGTTTTGGTTTGCTCCACCATCATTGAAAACGGCCTGGACGTGCCTTCCGCCAACACCTTAATGGTGTACAATGCCGACAAGTTCGGCCTGAGCCAACTGTACCAGTTGCGGGGGCGTGTTGGGCGCTCCTGGCAGTCTGCGTACGCTTACTTTTTTGTCCGCCCCGACAAGGCGCTCACGCAAGACGCTCAAAAGCGTTTAGCAGCCATTCAGGAGTTTACCGAATTTGGCGCAGGCTTCCGCATTGCCATGCGGGACCTTGAAATTCGTGGCGCCGGCAACATGTTCGGCCCCGAGCAGTCGGGGCAAATCGCCTCTGTAGGCTACGATATGTACTGGAAACTGATTGAAGAAGCCATTAGGGAAGCCAAGGGCGACACGCTGGCTACGCAGGTAGAAAAGGAAACCAGGGTAGAATTGCCTGTGGACGCTTTCCTCCCTGAAAGCTACGTTTCCGGCGACAAGCAGCGCATTGAGGTGTACAAGCGCATCGCTTCGGTTACATCCAAAGCGGATTTGGACGAGCTGACCAGCGATTTGGTCGACCGTTTCGGCGAGCCGCCCGAGCCTGTTGTCACCCTGTCGCTTGTCAGCTATTTAAGGCGCCTTGCCTCCACCATCGGCAGCGACTTGGTCAGCTTCGGCAGCGGGTATTTAAGCGCCAGGCTGAATGAAAACTATGTACAAAGCCCTGAAAGGTTGGTGCGTGCGCTGTCTGTCGACAAGCGTCTGTCCCTCTCCCCCGGCCGCAGCACCACCCTTAAGCTGCAACTAAGGCATGACAGCGCAAAAGGCGCACTTAAAGAAGGCATTCGGGCGTATGAGAAACTCATTGACGCCATGCGAGTATAAACTTTATTCAAGGAGGAACTATTCATCATGCATTGCGTTTATTCTCAATTTAAGTTGGAAGGCAATCCCCTCAGCTGCGCCCGTTACGGTTCGGGGCATATTAACCAAACCTATCTATTGGTAACCGACCAGCCTCACCTGTATATCTTGCAAAGGCTTAGCCAAACGGTTTTTAAAGAGCCCGACAAGCTCATGAGCAACCTGATTAGGGTAACCGACCACTTACGCCGCCAGGGCCTTGATGAGCGCCATGTGCTGACCTTAGTTGAAACGGTGGACGGCAAGCCCTATCTGGTAGACGATGAGGGAGCCTACTGGCGGTTGTATGAGTTTGTCACCCGCAGCCTTTGCCTTGACAAGCCCGAAACGCCTGACGATTTTTACCAGAGCGCCAAGGCTTTTGGCCAGTTCCAAAACCAGTTATCGGACTTTGATGCCGGTTCCCTATACGAAACCATCCCCCACTTTCATGATACGCCCGAGCGTTACAACCAGTTAAAAAGGGCAATTGAAGAAAACAGATCGGGACGCTTGGATTCTGCCAAGGCGGAAATCGATCATTACCTGAGTTTTGAAAGCGGCGCCGGAGAGCTGATGAACCTCTACCGGGAAGGCAAGCTGCCCCTTCGAGTCACCCATAACGATACCAAGCTTAACAACGTGATGCTGGACTCCGTTACCCGCACACCGCTATGCGTTATCGACCTTGATACCGTAATGCCCGGCTTTGCCGCCAACGACTTTGGCGACTCCATCCGCTTTGGCGCAAACACCGCCGCTGAAGATGAAAAGGATGTAAACAAAGTGTCGCTATCCCTGCCGCTTTACAATATCTATGCCAAGGGCTTCCTTGAAACCTGCGGCGATAGGCTCACAGATGTGGAGCGCATGAGCCTGCCCACGGGCGCCCGGCTCATGACCCTTGAATGCGGGGTTCGTTTCTTGGCCGACTACCTAAACGGCGATACTTACTTTCGCACCGCCTATCCCGAGCATAACTTAGTGCGCTGCCGTACGCAAATTGCCTTGGTTGAAGATATGGACAGGAAGTGGAATGAAATGCTCAAGGCCGTCCAATAAAACATGGCCAAAAAGTACCGTACCAGCCTAATCGGAGCATTAATGGCCAAGTTGCCACGCAATTGCCGACTGCTCTACCCCCTTTATTTTTCAACCCTCCTGCAAACAGTGAAAGATTCTATCTATCATCCATCGCTGCCTGAAGGGCTGCACGGCTTTTCCATCGCCTATGCGTCGGACGTGCACTACGGGCCGATGTTTTCCAAGGAGCGGGCGCTTGACCTTGCAAACAAACTCAATGCCCTCCAAGCCGACCTCATCCTCCTTGGGGGCGACTATGGAGAAACAACTAAAACCTCCATCAAGTTTTGGCATTTGATTCCCAAGCTCAAGGTAAAAAAAGGCGTGATTGCCGTTTTGGGCAACCACGACTTGTGGGGAAGTGAAGCGGAGATTGATAGTCTCACCAATCTAATACAAGAAAAAGGCGCTGTTCTTTTGCGTAACAGCGCCCATGCGCTCAATATCAATGGAGCGAAGCTTTGTCTTGTCGCCACCGATGACGGTAAAGAAGGAAAGCCTGATTTAACGCTTTTTAACAGGCTCCCTGCTTGCGATTTTTCCGTCTTTTGCCCGCACTCGCCCGATATTTTGCCTGAATTTGACCAAAACGGCAGCTATCCCTTCTCCCTTGCCATTTGCGGGCATACGCACGGCGGGCAGGTGGCGCTGTTTAATCGCAGCATTATTTCCTCCAGCAAGTATGGCGATAGATACCGAACAGGCCATATGATAGAAAACCAGACGCCTATCCTTGTTTCAAACGGGGTAGGCACCTCTACCATGCCTGTAAGGTTGGGCGCTATGCCGCAGATTCACTACATTACCTTGCTAAAAGGCAATGAAATCAAGTCGCATCGCTCGGAATACACCGGACCCTAAGCGCAGGTTGGGCGTTCAAGCTGAGAGGCGCACGCTCGCCCTTGATGAAGCCCTGATAGCCTGCCGCAGCGATCATGGCGGCATTGTCGCCGCATAACGATAGGTCAGGCAGGTAAAACGCTATCCCCCGCTTTGAGCATTCCTCCCGCAGGCGCTTTCGCAAAAGGGAGTTGGCAGCGACGCCGCCGGCGAGCAGTACCTTTTTAGTTTTGAAATCGTCAGCCGCCAGCATGGTTTTTTCCACCAACATCTCCACCACCGCCTTGCGGAAGGAAGCCGCCATATCCGCCCTTTTGTAGGGCTCATTTTTTTGCTCTTTATGGTGTATGGCGTTAATAAACGCCGTCTTTAAGCCGGAAAAGCTGTAGTCATAGCGGCCCTGCAGTTTGGGACGGGGCAGCGACAAGGCGTCAGGGTCGCCTTCATCAGCTAATTTGTCCAGCCTCGGCCCGCCGGGGTATGGGAGCTGCAAAATCCGGGCGGCCTTATCAAAGGCTTCGCCGGCAGCGTCATCCTGGGTGCAACCGATAAGGGTGTAGTCACCCGCTTCGTCCACCGAAAAAATATGGCTGTGCCCACCGCTTGCGACCAGGCACAAAAAAGGCGGGTTTAGGTCGGGATAGCTTAAATAGTTAGCGTAAATATGCCCCTCAATGTGGTTGACGCCAATAAGAGGGCAACTTAGCGACAGAGCCAGCGCTTTAGCATAGGAAACGCCCACAAGCAGCGCCCCGACCAATCCCGGGCCGTGGGTGACGGCAACGGCATTTAGGTCGTGCAAAGTGCAGTCCGCTTTTTGAAGGGCTTGCTTCACGACCAAATCAATTTTTTCCACATGCGCCCTGCCTGCAATTTCAGGCACTACGCCGCCGTACACTTCGTGCAGCGGAATTTGGGAGTAAACAATATTGGAGCGGATAACTCTGCCGTTTTCTACAACAGCCGCCGCCGTTTCATCGCAGCTGGTTTCAATGCCCAGCACCAAAACGGGCTTGTTTTTGGTACTATTTTCCATACGATTTCCTAAATAAAATATACGCAAGGCTCATGGAAGCCACGAACCACACGAAATAGAGACCGAGGCCTACTTTGCTTGCCCACATAAAAAAGGCAAAGGGCATCAGACCGATAACAATATCCTGCCCGGGGTCAAGCAGCCACAGGTCGTTTGTGAAAAATACCTGATGAAAAGTGGTAAACAGCCTTTCAAAACCACCTATCAATCCTACCGCCCCTAATAGTAAAAGCAAGGCCATAAAAGTCCCCGCTCCTATTAACAGGCTTTTGGCAATGACCTGCCGGTCACTTGCCCGAAAAAGCGAAACAAAAAGGCCAAGCGTCAGTAAAATCCCGCCACACAGCAGCGCTCGCCCCGCCTTCACAAGCCCTTTCACGTCCTGCAAATGCAGGGTTTCTCTTTGGCTATACTTTAAGTTGCTCGACGAAAGCGTATCGCTCTTGCCCGATAAATACCGGGACAGGTCTCTGGCAACCTCGGGGTAGGCTTCCCGTTCAATCAAAGGCGAAGCCCCAAATCTAAGGAAGCCCCGCCCAAGCAGGCCCTCATTTGTCGCAAGTAGCGACATCAGGCCAAAAAGCATCATCAAGCAGCAAAGGCCGCTTAAGCCCGCCAAAGATAGGCGCTTTATCATTGCATTTTCAGGTACGAAAGAATAAAGCTATCCAAGTTGCCGTCCATTACATCGTCGATATTGCCGCTTTCTTCGCCCGTACGGTGGTCCTTCACCATGGTATAGGGCTGGAACACATAGGACCTAATCTGGCTGCCCCATTCAATCTTTTTCATCTCGCCCTTAATATCCGCCATCTGTTCTTCCCGCTCACGCTCACGCACCTCAAGCAGCCTTGCCCTTAACATTTTTAAGCAAGTTTCACGGTTTTGAATTTGGCTGCGCTCATTCTGGCAGGAAACCACGATGCCCGTAGGCATATGCGTCATGCGCACAGCGGAATCCGTCATGTTCACGTGCTGGCCGCCTGCGCCCGATGAGCGGTAGGTGTCCACCCTGACTTCTTCCATGTCGATGGTGATGTCCCCTTCATTTTCCAAAACCGGGGCCACGTCCACCGATGAAAAGGAGGTATGACGGCGGGCGTTTGAATCAAAGGGGCTGATGCGAACAAGGCGATGCACCCCACGCTCGGAGCGCAGGTAGCCATAGGCGTTTTCGCCGCTCACTTCAAAGGAAACCGACTTGATGCCAGCTTCGTCCCCGTCCAGAAAGTCAAGCAGCTTGACCTTAAAGCCTTTGCGCTCGGCGTACCTGGTATACATGCGGTAGAGCATCTGCGTCCAGTCCTGAGCCTCGGTGCCGCCGGCGCCGGCGTGCAGCGACAAAATCACATCGGCATCGTCATAATCGCCCTGCATCAGCGTTTCAATGGAAAGCTCGGACACCTTTGCCTCAAGCTCACTTAACATACGCACGGCTTCGTCGCAAGATTCCTGGTCGCCTAATTCATCTGCCAGCTCAATTAAGGCTTCGATATCGTCGCACATGGTTTGCAAATCGTTGTAGTGGTCGATTTTGCCTTGCAACTGGGCAATGCGGCGATTGACTTCGGTAGACCTTTTTAAATCGTCCCAAAAGCCGGGAAAGCTCATTTCTTCTTTAAGCTCTGTCAGCTCCTTTTCCACAAGGTCAAGGTGCATGCCTTCGCCCGTTTCTTTGAGTATTTCCCGTTGCTCTTTCAAGCCGTCTTTACATTGTTCTAAAATAACGATCATATGTTCTCCATTTTAATTCAAAGGTTGGGTTACATCATACAGCTCGTCAAGGGGGCGATAGTCTGTTTGAATTGGCAGCCGTTCCACAATATACTGGCCATTCCGCCAGAAGGTGCGAAGCCCATAGGCTTCAATACCATGATAGCTTGCGTCACTCACAAGCACCCGGTAGGTATCATCAATCACTTCAAGAGCGGCGCAGTTGCTCATTTGGATGGCGACGATGTCCTTTCCTTTCAGTTGCTCTTTAACATCTTCCTGCCTGCCTTTTTCGTCGCAATGCGGCACAAACATGCCTTGCAAAAAGCCCAGGCAGTCCATGATAGTCAGGGGTTGGTCGTCGCCGAACTTTTTAAGAGAAGCCGTTGAACAGCTCTCAAACCAGCAGTTCGCCCCTGCGGATAGGCCGCACATGACCTTGCCTTGCTCCCAAGCGTTTTGGAGCGCTTTATTAAAGCCCGTTTCCTTCCACAAAGCAATCATATCCAGGGTGTTGCCGCCGCCCTCATAGATAATGTCCGCCCAATCAAGCAATTCATGAACCTTTTGTTGATCGGTGAGTTCGTCACTCTTGAGGATACGGCAATTACATCCGTACCGCCCGCCATAAATATCCCGCATTGTTTCAAAATAGCCTTGTTGTCTTTCAAGGGGCGAGGCATGGGCAAGCATCAGAAAATTCGGCTGTTTTTCGCCCGTTAAACGGATGATCTCTTCATCCATCGGCGCCGTTTCATAGGGAAGGCGGCTGCCTTCATCAGTCATTCGGCCATTTTCTCCGCCGCCGATGGCTACAATTTTCCTATTCATCCTATCCTCTCTTATGCGTTCTTGCCGCAGCAGTGCTTATACTTTTTGCCGCTGCCGCAGGGACAGGGGTCATTGCGGCCGATTTTCTTGCCCACCCTGACAGGCTGATGCGCCTTTTCCTGTACGGGTTCGGCAGCGCCCCTGGTCGAAGTAATCTGGGCCACCCGCCGCCTTTCTTGCGGGGCGCTGATGCGGGCCTGGCACAGCATACGGATGGTGTCTTCCTGAATCAGGCGCACCATTTCGTCAAACATATCGTAGGATTCCATCTGGTATTCGTGCACAGGGTCCCGCTGAGCGTAGGCTCGAAGGCCGATGCCATCCCGCAGCTGGTCCATAGCGTCGATATGGTCCATCCACCTTAAATCCACTGAGCGCAGGAGCACCGTCCGCTCAAGCTCCCGCATGTCGATGCCGGCCTTGAAAATCTCGGCCTCCCGCCTGTCGTAGAACTTGCCCGATTCTTTTTTGAGGAACTCGGTAAAGCCCGCCTGGTCAAAGGCGGCTATGGCGTCCTTGTTTACGGCAATGGCGCCCGCAGGCACGCTAAGGCGCTCCACATAGGCGGCAAGGCCTTTTAAGTCCCAATCGACGTTTTCACCGGCGCAGAAGCGCAAAACGGCTTCATCAATCAGCTTATCGCCCATTGTGACGATAGTATCCCGCATATTTTCGCCGTGCAGCACCTGCTTTCTTTCGCCGTAGATAATTTCACGCTGCTGGTTCATCACGTCATCATACTTTAGCACGTTTTTACGGATTTCGTAGTTACGACTTTCGATGCGCTTTTGGGCGTTTTCAATTTGCTTGGTGAGTAAGCCTGCGGCCAGCGGCTCTGAATCGTCCATGCCAAGGCGGCCTGCCATCGCTTGCATGCGCTCACCACCAAACAGGCGCATGAGGTCGTCTTCCATGGAGATGAAAAACTGGGAGGAGCCGGGGTCGCCCTGGCGGCCGGCGCGGCCACGCAGCTGGTTGTCGATGCGCCGTGACTCGTGGCGCTCGGTGCCGATAACATGCAGTCCGCCAACGGCAACCACTTGTTCGTGTTCCCTGTCGGTTTGCTTGTGATATTCTTCCATAAGGCTTAAATAATACGCCCGCGCTTTTAACACTTCTTCGTCGGTGGTCTCATTTTTGGCGGTAGCCGCTTCAATGAGGGCACCGTCATAGTCCTCATTTTGCATGGTAATACGGGCCAAGTAATCGGGGTTACCGCCCAAGAGAATGTCCGTTCCGCGGCCTGCCATGTTGGTGGCGATGGTCACCTGGTTCAGTTTACCCGCCTGGGCCACGATGCTGGCCTCCCTTGCGTGGTGCTTGGCGTTTAGCACCTGATGGCGGACGCCCCGCATATCCAGCATGCGGCTGAGTATTTCGCTCACTTCCACCGAAATGGTACCTACCAAAAGGGGCTGGCCCGTCTTGTTGCGTCGGATAATCTCCTCCACCACTGCCCGATACTTGCCTTCCTGTGTGCGGTAGACCTGGTCGTTTAGGTCGTTCCTAATCATGGGCATATTGGTGGGGATTTGCACAACATCCAGCCCGTAAATGCCCTGAAACTCGGTTTCTTCGGTTTTGGCCGTGCCCGTCATGCCCGACAGCTTAGAGTACATGCGGAAATAGTTTTGGAAGGTAATGGTGGCAAGGGTTTTAGATTCTCTTGCCACCTTGACCCGCTCTTTGGCTTCAATTGCCTGGTGCAGGCCATCGGAATAGCGGCGGCCAATCATCAGGCGGCCGGTAAACTCGTCTACAATGACCACTTCGCCGTTTTGCACCACATAGTCAATGTCCCGCTTCATTAGGGCATGGGCTTTTAAGGCCTGGTGGATGTGGTGGTTCAACTCATTATTGGCGATATCGGCAAGATTTTCCACCTTGAAGGCGCTTTCGGCTTTGGCCGTTCCTTGCTCAGTTAGAAGGACGGACCTTTCCTTTTCTTCCACGGTGTAGTCTTCGTCCCGCCTGAGCCTGCCCACAAAGCGGTCGGCATCGGTATACAATTCGTTGGCCTTTTCGCCCTGGCCGGAAATAATCAGGGGCGTTCTGGCCTCGTCAATCAGGATAGAGTCCACCTCGTCCACGATGGCGAAGGCATGCCCCCGCTGCACAAGCTCCTCCTGGCGGATGACCATATTGTCCCTCAGGTAGTCAAAGCCCATTTCATTGTTGGTGCCGTAGGTAATGTCGGCGGCGTAGGCTTCACGCCGCTGGTTATTGTCCAGGTCGTGAATGATGACGCCCACCGAGAGGCCCAAGAAACGGAACAGCTTGCCCATATCTTCCCCCTGGAAGGAGGCCAGGTAGTCGTTTACGGTAACGATATGCACGCCCTTGCCTGTTAAGGCGTTTAAGTAAGCGGGAAGGCAGGCAGTCAGGGTTTTTCCCTCGCCCGTTTTCATTTCGGCGATACGGCCTTGATGCAGCACCACGCCGCCCATCAGCTGCACCCTAAAGGGCCTAAGACCCAGGGTGCGCCAGGCGGCTTCCCGCACGGTCGCAAAGGCTTCGAGCAGCAGGTCGTCCAGCGTTTCGCCATTTTGAAGGCGTTCCTTAAATTCCCCCGTCTTATTTTGCAGCTCTTTGTCGGACAGCATTTTGTAGCTATCCTCTAAGCTTTCAATAGAATCGGCTATCTTTTCAAGGGGCCGTAAAGCCTTGTCTTGAAAAAGCAGGTTTTTAATATTGCCAAACAGCCCCTTGGAGCCGCCTGTTTTTTTCGTTCGTGTTTTTGACATTGTTTTCTCCTTTTGGCGTAACGCCAAGATAAATTATACCATGCCCTTTAGAAAAAGGGCAATCTCTGCCGCTTTTACCTTTACTTTTTGAGGAAAACAGGCTATCATTTTTTCGGAGGTAGCTATGTATATACAAGAACATGTTATTGCGCTTTCACAGCAGAAAAAAAAGCGGATGCTATTATCCGGCTCGGCGCTTATCGTGCCGCTTGGCTTATTAATTTATTCGCTGTTTATTCGCTTGGAGTGGCTGACCATCGCTTCCAGCATTGTTTTTTTTGGTTTGCTTGTGCTTTTCTGGGATTTATATGTTGGCCCCGTTGCCCGTTACTTGCGCTTTGTACAAAACGCCGCCACCGGCAGAGGCATTGCCACCACGGGCCGGTTTAAGCGCTGGACGGAGGGCATCTCCCAGCGAAAAGGCGTTTCTTACCGTTCTTTCCTGATAAACGTTGGCGACATGGCCGAGGAAGAGGACGACCGCCTCTACTACTTCGACGCCAACATTCCCGCCCCTGATTGGAAAGAGGGCGACAGCCTGACGGTTGTTACAAGCGACAGGAATGTGGTTGAGTATCAAAACATGGACAGTTTGAATTGACAGCTTACTTTAGATTGTAAATACTAGTTTATTGGAACCTCTAAAAACCTGCTTTTTCCTGAATCAGTAAATGGTATTCATGGTTTTTAGAGGTCCATTTATATTTGTTCTGTTCTGTATATTACGCTATGGGTTAAAAAAGTGAAGGCTTGAGAATTGTTTCAGATTCTGCTATCATGCTCCCGGCAACAAAGTGGAACACTTTTGAAGGGTGTTTCAAGATATCTATCTTTAAGGAATGGAGAACCTGTTCATGAAATGTAGGCGGCCTGTTTGTACGATTACAGCTATCTTGTTGTGCTTGTTTTTGATTATGATGCCTTTGTCATTTGCTCAGTGGCGGACTCACGAGGGATGGGTAACAGTTGGGGTATCCGTATACGATGGTACTCAATTGCCTTGCCAAGTGAGTTTTTATATTTGTATGGAGGCGTTAACGCCGGGTGCTCCACAGCCCCAAACTTCCAAACAGAAGCTCAATTATAATCCAAACTCCGGTATTGGTTTTGTTGCTTCTGTAGATTTGTCTGTCTTTTTTAATCAGTCGGGCGAATATGTTTATCGGCTGTATCAAAAAGCCGAGGTGGACGTTTATCAACCGGGCGTGAATGTGTTGAACGATATCGGTTTTGATGCAAAGGAACGACAGATAAAATTTCGTATTACGAGCGATGAATTCGGTAATTTAAGCCATGAAGTGAGTATTATCAAAGGAGATTCATTAACATTCTACAATCAATATAAGCAACCGCTCAGAACCATTACAACAAACATAAATTGGCGAGAGGTCAACAGTACTGAGGAGCCTTCGAATATTCCTGAAGTCACCTTTCAACTGTTTGGGAACGGGCATTTGTTATATGATATGCAAAAAACAATTAGCAAAGGGGAAGTGTCATGGCGGGTGCCAATTGAAGATATGAATGCTAATAACATTCAATACACCTTAAAAGAAGTACTTCCGGCAGAAACTACAGTTGCCAAAACCACATGGACATGTATGGACAGAGGAAAAGAAATACAAGGAGAGGGTTTACAGTTTAATCTGCCTTCCGCAACCCTGAGAGTTAACAATACCTTGAATGTGTTGGTGACCAATTATATGGAACCCGTATCCGATCCAACAACCGAACCAACTGGAGAGCCTACGCCCGAACCCACACCTGATCATACAACTGAACCCACTGCGGAGCCCACGCCCGATCCTACCGCTGAGCCCACGCCTGATTTTACAGCCGAACCCACCGAGGACCCCACCGTAGAGCCAACTGCCGAGCCCACCGCAGAACCTACACCCAAGCCTACCGTGGAGCCTACACCTGAGCCTACCGAGAAACCTACTGTAGAACCAACCCAAAAGCCTACTAATAAGCCTGCTGCGGAACCGACCATTTCTCCAACAGCAGAACAGACAGCAACATCTACAACCAAACCAACAACCACTCCGACACCTGTTTTCACCACAACGTCTATCGGGACGCCAACGACTGAACCCATCTCAACCCCCACGAATACGACTTATCCGACGGTTGAAGTGCCGATTTCGTTCAGGGTTATAGCAGAAGGTAAGCTGTTACGGGCGGGCACATATGCCTTTGGATTGTTCGATTCTAACAGAAAATGGGTTGCAACGTCGAGCAACGATGCTGACGGAATTGTGCGGTTTAAGAACTGTAAGCTATCAAAAGAAGTAGAGAACCTTATCTACACAATTCGGCCCTTAGGTCAGGTGGACTGTTCGCTTCAAAGCGACCATAAAAAATTGGCCATTCATGTGTCAACAGTGGCCATTAATGGCAAGTTAAGCGCCCGAGTGGATTATTTGGTTGAAGGCATACCGGTCAAGGAGTATATCCACACTATCCAGGTTGAAGTTCCCAAAACGGGAGATTGTTGGATTTCTGTTATACATACATTAGCTCTTGTGACAGCTGTGCTTTGTTTTGCTGCGGTAATGATCAAGAATCTGAGGCAAAAGACCAATTGATTTTTAGTTATGTTTCTGAATTTGGTAGTATATTACGGCGGGATAACAGTTCCTTTCCGCGGAATTGAATTTTTACTGTCTTTTCTAAGTGATATATGAATCATTTTTCTTTAAAAGTTGCCAGAACACCGGCAAAAAAGTATAATGGAAGCGTTTGAAAAGGAGGTGACCGGTTTTGCATATCGGACTGTTTACTGACACATTCCTGCCGGTTGTCGATGGCGTTGGTCGGGTTGCTGTGGCTTATGCGCAGAATTTGCCTCTGCTTGGGCACCAAGTGACTGTTTCAGCGCCCTTGACAGATATCGGCTATAGAGGCGGGCTTCCTTTCGATTTGATTGATTTTTATATGACGGTGAAGGTTCCCACTGCTCCACAGTATCGTACAGGTATTCCGCTCATGGACGCTCATTACCGCAGGCGTATGGCAAAAACCAAGCTTGATATTGTCCATGTTCATAGTCCCTTTGTTGCGGGCAAGGAAGGGCAGCGGGTGGCTAAGGCCAAAAAAGTACCGCTCATCGCCACTTTTCACTCCAAATACTATGATGATTTTTATAAGGCAACCAAGTCTAAAACTGTTGCGGAGGTGGCTGTCAACCGCATCGTTCACTTCTATCATCAGTGTGATCAGGTGTGGGCAGTCAATGAATCAACGGCAGGCGTACTTAAAACCTACGGCTTTCAAAAAGAAATTATCGTTATGCCAAACGGAGCGACCATCAGGGAGGTAAACCCTGAAAAAACCGATGAGGTTGAGCAGCTTTATTCACTTCAAAATCTTCCGCTTCTTCTTTTTGTCGGCCAACTGAACTGGAAGAAGAATATCAAACGGGTGCTGGAAGCAACGCACCTGCTCAAAGAAAAGGAGATACCTTTCTGTCTGCTGTTGGTAGGGCAGGGACCGGATCAGGCGGCGATAGAAAGCAAAATCAAAGAATTGGGGCTTGAACGTCATGCACGGTGCATCGGGCACATATCCGACGCGCAGCTGCTTGACGCTCTCTACGCAAGGGCGGAGTTGCTATGTTTTCCCAGCCTCTACGACAATGCCCCCATGGTGGTCAACGAAGCTGCGGTTATGGGAACGCCACCAGTGCTTATTCGGGGCTCCAGCGCGGCCGATGCGGTGACCGATGGTGTCAACGGTTATTTGTGCGAGGACAACAAGGAGGACCTGGCTGCCATCCTTGAAAAAGTGCTCCAATCGCCGGATGAAAACAAAGCCATTGGTCAAAAAGCAAAGGAGACCATTCCCCTTCCTTGGATTGAGGTCATGAAGCGCTCAGAAATATATTATCAGCTGGCAATTGATAAAAAATTGAATGATTAATGGCATATTCTTGTTATCAAAGCCGGTTTGTGCTAAAATGGCGGAGGTGAATTTTCACCAATCAACGAAAGAAAGAGAATCATGAGTCGAATTTATTGTGACGTAAGCGGGGGAGATAACGCGCCTTCTGAAATGGTGCGGGGAGCCTTGGAGGTTCTGCGCCGAAACGCCGGATTACACTTGATTTTAGGTGGCGACCAGGCGGCCATTGAACCTTTACTTGCTGATGCCGGCGATGTGATGAATCGCATCGACATTGATCACTGTTCCCAAACGATTACCAACCACGACGCGCCTGCCCTTGCCGTGCGCCGCATGAAGGATTCTGCCATCGTCAAAGGTATGCTGGCTGTAAAAGATGGCGAGGCGGACGGCTTTGTTTCCTGCGGGTCAACGGGCGCTGTCTTAATGGCGGGTATCCTTAGGCTGCAAAGGATTGAAGGCATTGACCGCCCGGCGATAGCGCCGCTTATACCCAACGGAAGAGATTATTTCTTGCTTATCGATAGCGGCGCCAATGTAGATTGCATGCCCGAATACTTGGTGCAATTTGCCCTGATGGGTGAAGAATATATGCGCCTTGTACGGGGAATTGAACACCCTCGTGTGGGGCTTATCAATATCGGCACTGAAGCGGAAAAAGGCAATGCCTTAGCGAAAGCAACTTACCCCTTGCTTGAAAAAGCCATTCCCAACTTTGTGGGCAATGTAGAGGCCCGTGATATTACGCAGGATCAGGCCGATGTGCTCGTGTGCGACGGCTTCACGGGAAATGTGATCCTTAAATTCATGGAAGGCGTCGCGGTGACCTTACTCAAGCTCATTAAAAAAGAGTTGCTAAGCGATACGCTATCCAAGATAGGCGCCCTCCTTGCAAAACCCGCTTTTAAACGGGTGAAAAAATCCTTCGACTATAGGGAAGTGGGCGGCGCTCCCTTACTTGGTGTAAACGGTGCAGTGGTGAAAGCCCATGGTTCGTCCGATGCCCGTGCATTTTCACGTGCGATTGAACAGTGCATCTTGATGCATGAAAAAGATGTAGCCGGTCAAATCGCTCAAAATATTAAACCGATTTTACAGGAGGTTCCCCAGTGATTAGAGAAAAAGTTGTCGAATTGATGGCCAAACAGTTAAAGGTTGACCCCGCCACCGTAACGGATGAGTCCCGTATGGTCGAAGACCTTGGCGCGGACAGCGCCAACCTGATGATCATGATGATGGATTTAGAAGACGCTTTTGATATTCAGGTAGAAGACAGCGCCATTGTTACCCTTAAAACCGTGGGCGATGTGGTCGCTTATATTGAAAACGCTCAAGAATGAGGCTTAAAAAAGCCTAACCGCCGCAGGGGCGGCGGTATTTTTGTATTGAGGGATGGTGAATGGGAATTTTTGAACTGGAGAAGCAGTTGGGATATCAATTTCAAGCCCCTGAGCTTCTCAAAAGGGCACTGACGCACCCGAGCCTGGGCGAAAACAACTATCAGCGCCTCGAGTTTTTGGGTGACGCAGTTTTGGAGCTGTTTGTTAGCAGAATGCTCTATGATAAGCGGCCCTTAATGCCGGAGGGAGAAATGACCCGCCTGCGTTCCGCCCTTGTTAGGGAAGAAACCTTGGCTACTGTTGCCCGGGAAATGAATCTTGGCCGGTACTTATCCATGGATCCGTCTCTGTCGCAAGAGGGGGGACGCAATTACTCCAGCATTTTGTGCGATGCGCTGGAGGCCGTGCTTGCGGCCGTGTACCTTGATGGGGGCAGCGAAGCGGCGCAAGCCCTTGTGCAGACTTATTGGGGCAAGCTTCTTTCTCAGCCCATTCAATCCAAGGATGCCAAAAGCGCCTTGCAGGAAATGTTGCAAGCCAAAGGACAAAGCCCGCCAGACTATCAATTGGTTGACCAAATTGGTCCTGCGCATCGCAGGATTTTTGAAATGGCTGTATCTATTGACGGCAAGGAAGCTGCAAGAGCCAAGGATATCAGCAAAAAGAAGGCCGAGCAGGCGGCGGCAAAGCTGGCGCTTGAACAAATATGTAAGGGGAATGCATGAGACTTAAAAGTCTTGAGATTTACGGTTTCAAGTCCTTTGCGGACAAGACGGAAATCACTTTTGACAAGGGAATAACGGGTATTGTTGGCCCCAACGGTTCGGGCAAGAGCAATATTGCCGATGCCGTCCGGTGGGCGCTTGGCGAGCAGAGCGTCAAAGCCTTGCGTGGCGGCAGGATGCAGGACGTGATTTTTGGCGGTACCCAAAAACGTAAGCCCATGCCCTATTGCGAAGTTTCCCTTATTTTTGACAATGAAGACGGAATGCTCAAATCTCCCTACACCGAAGTGATGGTTACCCGCCGTGCCTACCGAAACGGCGAAGGGGAATATTATCTGAACAAAACATCCTGTCGACTTAAAGATATCATTGAACTGTTCCGGGACACAGGCATTGGCCGGGAAGGCTATTCCATTATCGGTCAAGGCCGTATTGATGACATCCTGTCCGCCAAAAGCGAAGAGCGGCGAAGCGTCTTTGAGGAAGCGGCCGGCATCATGACCTACCGCACCCGTAAGGAAGAAGCCGAGCGCAACCTTGACAAGACTAGGGACAACCTATCTCGTGTGAACGACATTATCGATGAAATTGGCTCCCGCCTTGATCCACTCAAGGAGCAGGCGGACAGCGCCAAAAAATATTTGTCGCTGTCGGAAAGGCTTAAAAAGTTAGATTTAAATATCTTTTTGGTGCGGCACGACAAATTAAAAGAGCGCATTGAAAACTTAAAGGAAAATGTTAATAGCCAACAAACTTTATTTAATGAAACAGCCAAACAAATAGACTTGGTACAGGAAAAGCGTGCCAAGGCCGAAGAGGAACAAGAAAACCTTGAACTGGAGTACGCTGCGGCGCGCAGACTGGAAGATGAACTAACCCAGGAGCAGGCGCTTTCTCAGCAAGCTTTGGAAAGGCAAAGAGCAAAGGTTGAAACGGTTGAGGTGGAACAAATACGCCTGGAAGAACTGATTCAAGAAAACAAAGAACGCCTGAAAGCGCTGCTTTCCCTGTCACAGGATGGTGAAAAGGGCGAACAGTTTGCTAATGAACGCAAAGAAAAGCACCTGAAAGATTATCAGGATGCTCAAAGCGATTTTGAGGCTTTTCAAGCAAAGGTGGCAGAGGCCGAAGAAAGCCTGGAAGAAAAAAAACAGGCGCTGATTGACGCCATGAACCGTTTGAGTGACGCTAAAAGTCGTGAAACCAGGCAGCAGACCATGCTTGTACAGATGACCAAGCGCCTAAAAGAGATGCAAGGCATCTTGGAGCGCCGCAAGGAAGAAGAAAAAATCGCCGCACTTGCCAGCGAGCAGGCAAAAGCCACCTTGATGTTAAGCAAGGAGGAACTAAACAGGCTTGAAAAGCGACTGCTTGAATTTAAAAACGAAGAAGCAGATAGGCAGGCGGCTATTCGCTCCCTGTCGGACAAAATCAGCCAAAGCGCATCCAAGCTGCAGGGCGATAGTTCTCGCCTCAATCTCCTCAAAGAAATGTCCGAAGGCTATGAAGGGTACTATGGGGCGGTCAGAAAAGCGCTTGCTTATTCTAAAAATAATCCCAAAGTATGCGGCGTTGTCGCCCGACTGATGAAGGTGCCCAAAGAATTAGAGACCGCCATTGACATGGCGCTGGGCGGCACCCTGCAACACATTGTGGTGGAGGATGAGGAGACCGCCAAGCAGGTGATTGACTACCTGCGCCAAAACAAATTGGGGCGTACTACTTTTTTACCGTTGACCACCATCAAAGGGCGCAGCTTAAACCACAATGAAAAACAAGCGCTTAGCATGCCCGGCTGTGTGGGACTTGCAAGCGAACACGTTGAGTGCGAGCCCAAGTACCAAAGCATTATTGACAATATTCTTGGCCGTACGGTCATTGCCGAAAACTTAGATGCCGCTATCGCCATGATGCGAAAGGGCAATCAGAGTTTTAACACCGTCACCTTGGCGGGCGATGTAATGCGGGCGGGCGGCGCCATGACCGGCGGCACCTCGCAAAACCAGGCGGTCAGCCTGCTTTCCCGTGAAAGGGAAATGCAGGAATTGCAAAAGCAGGTGGAAAAAGGCAAGGCAGCCCTTGCCGCTCTTCAAGACGAGTTAGAAAACCTTCTTTACCTTCAGTCCCTTGAACAGGAGAAAATAGACGAGGCGGCGCACCTTGTCAGCGAACAGGAAATCGCGGTTGCCAGGGACAGCGAGCGCAAAAACCATGCGGAGCAGCACTTTTTTGATAGCCAAGAAGCCCTTATCGAGGTGGAAGAGGCGGACAGGGAGCTGAAAGAATCCATCAAAGATATTCAGCGTGACCTGCAGGACGCTTCCGGCAAGTCGCATGGCGTTCGGGTTGACCAAGCCGCCATGGAAAAAGATATTGTCGCTTGTCAATCGGCCTTGTTTACCATGCGAGCCGAGCTGGAAGAAAAGCGTACCCAAAGCCAGCGCATGGCCTTGGAATACCAACGCCTGTCCAATGACCTTGACAATTTAGTGCGTGACCGCAAGCGGCGCCTTGAAGAAAAGAGCGGGCTTGAAAGCAAAATTGCACAGCAGCAGGCAGGGGGACTTGAAATCATTGACCGCCTACAAAAGGAAAAAGAGCGGGTTGATGAACTGTTTTTGGCAAAGGAACAGGCAAGCGAGCTTCAAAAACAGGCAAGGCAGGAAAGTCTTAAGGTAGAAGATGCACGACAAAAGACCCGCAAGCAACTGTCCGATATCGCCAAAGAAATTGATTCCCTGCACGTTGTGAGCAACGATTACGCCATCAAGCAGCACCGGGCGGAACTAACCCTGGCCAGGACGGAGGACGAGCTGCAAAATCTCATCAACCATGTTTGGAATACCTACGAACTGACCTACGCCAATGCCGAGCCTTTCAGGCAGGAAGAGGGCTTTAACCTTCCGCAGGCAGAAAGGGAAGCTAAGGATATCAAGGGCGAAATTCGATTGCTTGGCGCCATTAACGTCAATGCGGTGGAAGAATATGCCCAGCAAAAAGAGCGTCATGACATGCTTGTAACCCAGCGGGACGATGCCATCAAGGCAGAAGAAGACTTGGTATCGCTTATTCAAAGATTGCTTGGCACCATGAAAACGCAGTTTTTAAGCGAGTTTAACAAGATTAACGAGTTTTTCGGCGAAACCTTTGCCAGGCTCTTTGGCGGCGGGCAAGCCGAACTGCGTCTGATAGACCCCCAAGACCCGCTTGGTTGCGGCATCGAAATTGTAGCGCAGCCGCCCGGCAAAAAGTTGCAGCTTCTCAGCCTGCTTTCAGGGGGCGAACGGGCGCTGACGGCCATTGCCATTTTGTTTGCCATTTTGAAGCTCAAGCCTTCGCCTTTCTGCCTGCTTGACGAAATCGAAGCGGCGCTGGACGATGCGAATATTGGCTACTTTGCAGACTATCTGTGCGAGTATGCCCGTACAACGCAGTTTATTGTGGTCACCCACCGCAAGGGCACCATGGAGCGCTGTGACGCGCTGTACGGCGTTGCGATGCAGGAAAAGGGCGTATCCAGTATGGTATCGGTCAACCTTGAAAATTATCCCCAGTAAAACAGGAGGAACTATGGCGAAAGAAAGTTTTTTTCAACGATTAAAGCGAGGCTTAACCAAGTCCCGCAGCAACCTGACAGACAGGGTGAATGCGCTTGTAGCATCCTCGTCCAATGTGGATGACGACTTTTTTGAAGAGCTGACCGACATTCTCATCATGGCGGATAGCGGCGTTCAAACGGCCGAAAAGTTAGTTGACAGCCTCAAAGAAAGGCTCAAAGAGCAAAAGGTACGTGATACCCACACCGCTAGGGAAATGTTTAAACAGCTACTGATTGAGCATATGGATATTCCAAGGCCGCCGCTTGGCTGGCCCATGGTCATGTTGGTGGTAGGCGTCAACGGCGTTGGAAAAACCACCACTGTTGGAAAGCTTGCCTTGCGCTTTAAAGAGATTGGCCGTTCGGTTGTTTTGGCGGCGGCCGATACCTTTAGAGCTGCCGCCGATGAACAGCTTGCCGTCTGGGCCGAGCGCGCTGACGTACCGCTTATTCGCCACCAGCACGGCTCCGACCCCGCGGCAGTGGTGTTTGATGCCGTGCAGTCCGCCAAAGCAAGAAAAACCGATTTGGTCATCATCGACACGGCGGGCCGCCTCCATAATAAAAAGAACTTGATGGATGAGCTGAATAAAATCCGTCGAGTAGTTGACCGGGAGTATCCCGAAGCCACCATGCGCTGTATGCTGGTGTTGGATGCTACAACGGGGCAAAACGGCCTCAATCAAGCCAAAGAATTTAAGACGGCTGCCGATATCAGCGGCATTATTCTCACCAAGCTAGACGGTACCGCCAAGGGCGGCGTGGCCTTTGCCATTCGTGAAGAGTTGAACCTGCCTGTCTGGTATATTGGCGTTGGCGAAGGCATTGACGACCTGCAAGCCTTTGACGCCAAGGAATTTATCGAGGCTTTGTTCTAATGACGGAATCTATGCGTTCTACCTATATCAAGGTGGACTTAAACAAGCTGCGGCACAACTTCCATACTTTTAAGAAAACGATGGGGGAAGAAGTTAAGATCTGCGCCGTTGTCAAGGCTGACGCCTATGGACACGGGGCGGTCGAAGTATCAAAGGTTTTAATGCAATTGGGCGTTGACGCTTTGGCGGTAGCCATTGTAGACGAAGCCACTGAACTTCGGGAAAACGGCATTGACAGTCCCATCCTGGTGCTTTCGCCCATGGAAGAGAGGGCCTTTCAAAAAGCGGTAGAGTATGATCTAACAGTGTCTATTCATCACCTGATCGATCTTGACCGTGCCAAGGCCGTCGCTACTTTGGAAAAGCCCCTGCGCCTTCATTTATCGATAGATACCGGCATGAACAGGGACAGCTTCTATTCTATCGGCGACATTCAAACTGCCCTAAATATAATTGCTGGCGATAAGCGCCTTAAGCTCACAGGCGCCTACACCCACTTTGCCGACGCCGATGGGGAAAGCCCAGATTATTCCCTCAAACAATTGGAACGTTTTAAAAAGGTTCGGCGCATTTTGCCAAGTGGCATCCTTATTCACGCGGGGGCATCAGCGGGCGCCCTCAGATTTCCTGAAGCGCGGTTTAACATGGTACGCCCGGGAATTGCCCTGCATGGTTACCCGCAAGTAAAGACAGAAGGCGACTACCAGCCCATCCTGTCCTTTCATTCGATAGTCAGCGCTGTGCGTCGTATTGGAAAGGGCGAATCGGTCAGCTACGGCTGTACCTACCACGCCTCTAAAGAAACGGTGGTAGCGACCATTGCCGCCGGTTATGGGGACGGCGTGTTCCGCTCGCTGTCAGGAAAAGGCTTTGTTTTACTCAGTGGCCTTCGCTGCCCTATCATCGGCAGGGTATGTATGGACCAGCTTATGGTTGACGCGAGCCTTGCGCCTCAAGTTGCCGTGGGCGACGAGGCTATTTTAATCGGCAGCCAGGGGCAGGAAACGCTTGACGCTGAGGAGGTCGGAAGGCTTGCGGGTACGGTAGGCTATGAGGTGCTAACCCACAGGTCCAATCGAGTACCACGCATATACGTAGGAGGAACGCCATGAAAAAAGCAGGCATAAGCCCTATAACAAAACCCTTTTGTAAGGGAACTGTCATTGACGACCGGACGTTCAAGCGTTCCCTCAAGGTACTGCTAATGACGGTGGTCTTTGGCATTGTGTTTCTTTTAATCGGTCAGGTTTTTGTCGGGCTTGGTATTATAGGTAAGACGCTTAATGTACTAAGCCTTATTGCCGTCGCCATCTACTACTACAATGATGGCCTTGGCGCAGGCGTGGATGACGTTGCTTTTGGCGAAATCGTGTTTGCTCAGGAAGAGCGGGGCAGCTCCATCGACCGTCGGAACAGGGCCTATCACCCGGGTAAGGGCTGGATGGCCGTCTTTTTCGGCTTGATACCCTTGCTTCTTCTGACCGATATTTTTGCTCTGACCACTCAAAAACAAACCTATACTTTGGGTGTTTTGCCCGATTGGTTGGAAGGTTATGTGTATGATACCGATATTCGCTTGGCGCTTAGCTACTACCATCAGGTGCCCAAGGCGCATTTTTCCGATGCTTTACGGGTGCCTGTACGCATTCTCCTAATGCCGTACTTACCCTTTTTTAACATCAACGACCCCTCTCAAATGCTTATATTGGAGCGCTTAAGTCCGCTGGTTATCAGCGTCATTCCCACTGTGTATAGTTTTGGCTATATGCAAGGCCCCAAGGTACGGGCAAAAGTGCATGCGGGTATCAAGGAAGGCGTTCTCAAAAAGAAAAGGAAGGCCCGCAAGGAGTCTAAAAGGCGCTGATGTTGCGTATTGCCGGAGGAAAGTGGCGGGGGAGAAAGCTTTTTGTCCCCGACGGAATTGACACCCGACCCACTGCGGGAAGGATTAAGGAAGCGCTTTTTTCCATGCTCTATGGCCATATTGAAGGCGCAAGGGTACTGGACTTGTTTGGCGGCAGCGGCGCTTTGGCCTTTGAAGCGCTTTCAAGGGGGGCGGAATATGCCGTTATTGGCGACAATGCCAAGGCTGCCCTTCGTGCCATCAACCAAAACATTCAAAAATTGGGCGCGCAGAGTCAAGCCAGGGCGCTCCAAGGCTCTTGGGAGCTAAACATCAAACGGTTAGGTAGCGAAGGAAAAACCTTCACCCTTGTTTTCATTGATCCCCCGTATACCATGAAACCGGCGCCTATTTTGCAAGCAATTTGTGATTGCGGCCTGCTTGATAAAAATGGTATACTAATTTTAGAACACGCTACAAAAGAGGGAATACCGCAGATACAGGGTCTTCTTGTTAAGAAAACCCGCAGCTACCGGGATACTACCCTCACCATTTATGAAAGGGAAACCAATGGCCAACCGAGCAATTTATCCGGGCAGCTTTGACCCGGTCACCTTGGGTCATCTGGATATTATCAAAAGATCCAGCGAGCTGTTTGACGAGGTTTTTGTTGCCGTGCTTCATAATGTCGCGAAAAAGCCCATGTTTTCCATGGGGCATCGAATGCGGATGATAAAAGACCTGTGCGCTTCCTGTCTCAACGTGCATGTGATTGCCTTTGACGGCCTTTTGGTCGACGCGGCCGGTGAAGTCGGAGCCAATATCATTGTCAAAGGCGTGCGCAATTTGACCGACTACCAGCAAGAAGTGGAAATGGCCAATATTAACCGTCTTTTAAGCGGTATTGAAACCATTTTTCTTCCGGCAAGAGCCGAATATACGCACATTTCCTCTAGAATTGTCAAGGAACTGGCAAGGTATGGCGGTCCCCTTGGCGAATATGTCCCCAAACAAGTGGAAGCGGAGCTCCAAAAGGTCATGAGAAAGGAGAAGGAAACATGACAACAAATAACGACATTGAAACCTTCAAAAACACCCTTGACGCGATGCGGTCGGTTCTCACAACTGCCCTGAACAAGGGCTTTGGCGGGCGCTTGACCATCAACATTGGCGATTTGCGCAATATGGCAGAGGAACTCAACCGCCTGCAAGACCCTGCCATCACCCAGGCAAACAACCTCTTGGCCAATGAAAAAAGCATCATTGAAGAAGCGGCCGAGGATGCCGAAAACAGGCGCTCTCAGGCGGAAACCTACGCCAATGAAACCATGAATAAGGCCAATTCAGAGGCAAGCCGCGTCAAAAGCGAGGCCAGCGCCTTTGCCGTGCAAACGAGGGAGCAGGCAAACGATTATTACAACACCACCATTTCCCAGGCGCAGGAGCAGGCCAAGGCTGTATTGACCGATGCGCAGGTGCGCTCGCAGCAGATCTTGCAGGATGCCCAAGGCCGGGCTGCCCAACTTGTGAGCCAGTCGGAAATCACGAAAGAGGCCGAAAAGCAGTCGACCATGATGATGGAAAACGCCCGCCAGCGCGCGGCCGCCATGTGGACAAGGTCCCGTGAAGAGCTGCTGGCCGAGCTTGAATCAGTCTCCTATGCCATGACCCAGCACACCGAAGGGGTACGCAGCCTGTACCAGAGGATTCAGCAGGCATCCATGCCTAACGATTAACAATAAAACTTTTGTGCTATGAAGCAGCAAGCAAAAAAGCAAAGGTCTTGCATATTCCGTATTATAAAGCGGATATTCATTGCGACCTTAGCAGCTTTGCTTGCTTTTCTTTTGCTCATAGGACGGGCAGAGGGGCATACACACGCCTATGTTTTGGAAATTGTTAATAAACCTACTTGCACGCAAGATGGATTATCTCGTATCGTTTGCTCAACTTGCAGTTATGTGCTGACAACCGATACTATTCCGGCTACTGGACATACCTACGGTGACTATACGCCGCCTGCCGACAATGACTGTACCAAGGAACGCAAGGAAAAGCGGGTCTGTAAAACCTGCGGACACGAAAATTGGCGCAACATTGCTAAAGGGGAGCATGATTTTAGCCCTTGGCTGCCCAAGCGAGACCCGACCTGCGCCTTGGAGGGGGAAGAACAAAGGACCTGTGAAGTCTGCGGCAAAACCGAAAGCAGGCCCCTGCAAAAAGTCGCGCATCGCTATGGCTACCCGTATGTTATTGAGCATCCGACCTGTACAGACAAGGGCGTCAGCGGACAAAAGTGTTCGGTGTGCGATGACATTATTACCGAAGACATTGCTGCAACAGGGCATCGATACGAACTTAAACAAACCGTTCAGCCTGACTGCTTGACGGAAGGGAAGAAAATATATCAATGTTCTTTCTGCCCCGAGATAAAAGAAGAAATCATCCCGCCCAAAGCGCATACGCTTGGCGAGTGGACGGTTGTCACGCCTGCCACCTGCACAAAAGAGGGTGAAGAAAAAAGTCTTTGCGGCGCCTGTAACCAAGTTGTTTACCGCGAAATCGCTCAAAAACCCCACCCCTATGGTGGTTGGCAAGAAGTTCAAAAGCCCTTTTGCGAAACGGAAGGCAAAAAGGTCAAAATATGCACGGTGTGCGGGCATTCGGTAGAAGAAAGTTTGCCTAAACTTGGCCACCTGTTAACGGAATGGAAAGAGGTACAAAAAGTTTCCTGCGAGCAAAAGGGTATTTGGCGGCAGCAATGCACCCGGTGCCAAAAGCTGTGGCAGTATGAAACACCGGGGCCGGAACATAAGTTCACTTCGTGGATGGTACACAGCCAAGCTTTCTGCGGAGTGGAGGGTTTGAAGTCCCATACCTGTCAATGGTGTGGTTTAGTGGAAGAACAGATTCTTCCCGCCCGCAAGCACTGGTTTTACAGATGGGAAATAATCACCCCCGCAACCTGTCAGTTTCCTGGGGAAAAGCAGCGCACATGCAGGCGCTGTGGGGCAGTTGAACAGGCCGAAATTGAGCAAAAAAAGCACCGCCCCGGCAAATGGGAGATTATTAAAAAAGCCCGTCCCTACCACAAGGGCATCAGGCAAAAAAACTGCAAGGTCTGCGGAGAAGTGCTGGCGCATGAAAACTACCTTCCTTCTTTGCAATCCATGGCGGAGATGATTTTTCCGGCCGGAATCAAAATCAAGTCCCTTCTGCCTGAGTCAACGCACCAAAACTATACACTGATTCCCCTTGACCCCGCGAAAGACAGCGAGTTTACCCTGCCCATGTGCAACAAGGCGAGTATCGCTGTGGCCGATGTACGCATAGCCATCAAAAATGGCAGCGTTACCGTATCGGTTGCTCCCTATGACGATCGTACCGTCTTTTTTAAAAGCATGCTGCATTTTTATGCTTCTTTGGATGAACTTACCTACAAGCGTATCCATTACAGATACAGGGGCTATGCGCTGGATAAGCCAATTTCACTCAAAAAGTGGGCTGGGGAAAAACGCGTTTATTGTTACCTGCGCCTTGAGGGTGTCTTTGATGGCGATAGAAAAGTCAACACCCGCCCCTCATTTTTGCCTTTTGTTGAAAATGATGCAAAATTTGTACAAATTCGGGATAATTATACTCATTAATGTTTGACCTTCTGCCAAAGCAAGTGTACAATATCAGGAGGAATTGAAGGAGTGTACCATGAACGAAAACGACAATAGCATCCAAAAAGAAACAGGTGGAATCACTTATTTCGATAAGGGTATCCAAGAAGGCTCGGACGGCAAGCGTTACCAGCGTTATGCCGTCAAAACCCATTTTGTGCAGGTGGGGGAAAGCCATGTAGAGTTAGTCAAACGCTATGTGTCCCCCCTATATCGGCCGGGCGACGTGCTTTCTTTTGGCGCCAAGGTTATGGCCATGACCACCAAAAATGTCCACACCAGGGATGATATCAAGCCGGGCTTTTTCGCTAACCTCATGTGGCGGTTTGCCACCAGCAACTCAACGGGCATCGGCATGCATGAGCCCTATAAGCTGCAATTGGTTATCAATGTGTGCGGCTTGCCCAGGGTACTGTTCGCGGCCTTTGTTTCAGCTATTACTCGCCCCTTTGGTATTAAAGGCTTGTTTTACAAGATCTGTGGCAAGGGCATTGCCGGCATCGATGGTTTTTACGAACGAAGCGACTTTGATATTTACAAAAACATGGCGCTGGTCAACCCCCCAAACGCCAAGGAGCTTTGCGATGAAATTTTCCAAAAAACCGGCATTCCCACCGTTTTAATGGATGCCAACGATTTTGACCGCAACATCCTCGACGTGTCAACCGATTGTCCGTTGACGGAAACGCAAATTCAGGAAGCCATGCGAGACAATCCCTCCGGTCAGGGAGCCGAGCTGACACCCCTTATTCTAATCAGGCCGCTTTAAGCCTGTGGAAGGAGATATTATGCAAGTCAAAGAAAAATTATACGAGCAGGCTTTTCGGGGCGTGCGTACCTATATCCTGCAAAACGATTTAAAACCCGGCGATTTACTGCCCACCGAGCAGACGCTTTGCGATATGCTGGGCGTTAGCCGAAACGTTTTGCGGGAAGCCATTAAGGCCATGGAGCTCATGGGCATGGTGTCGGCGCAGGCCGGCCGTGGCACGGTGCTGTTGTCTTTCAACTTGGATTTTGTTTTCCAAAACGTCATCTTTGCCGATGCCCAGGAAAATGAAAACGTTATCAGCAACATGCTTGATATTCGCAAAAAGTTAGAGCTTGGATACATGTATGAGGCCTTCCGCACCTTACAGGAGGAAGATATTATTAAGCTTCGCCAAATTATGATCTCCATCGAGCAAAAATACGAGACTGAGGGTTTTTTCCACCAAGAAGACAGGGATTTTCATATGCTGTTGTTTTCCCGCATTGAAAACACCGCCCTTTTATCCTTGCTGTCCGCCATTTGGGCGGTAGATGAAAATTTCCGGGTCGAAGAAAAACACCAGCACATTGCCAGCACCATTCCCAAGCACGAGAATATCGTCAGGGCGCTGGAAGCCGGCAACGAGGAAGCCTTTGTCGCCGCCATGCTGCTGCACTTTTCCACGGGCAAGTATGCTCCCGGCATGACCTTTGAAGATGAGCTCTAATCGGGAGGAAAGCATGAACAGTTATTTACAGGCCACAAAGCAGTGGGTCAAAGAAGAATTAAAACGCTGTGTCGATTTTTGGGTCAACAACGGTTTTGATAGGAGGCACGGCGGCATGTACACCTGCCTTGACCGCAAAGGCCAGGTATTTTCCACCGACAAAAGCGTGTGGATGCAGGGCCGCGCCGCTTGGACTTTTTCCCGCCTGTGCAACCAGTATGGCGAAAGGGCTGAATGGCGGGAAGTAGCCGAAAGCTGCCTTGATTTCATGGAAAAACATTGTGTCAACCATGAAGCCGGCAACCGCATGTACTTTACCGTCACCGAGGATGGCAAGCCCCTGCGCCAGCGCCGCTACAACTTTTCCGAGGGCTTTTATGCCATGGCCAACGCTGAATATTACATCCTCACCCAAAATCCTGAAAACTTAAAGCGTGCCCGTTCCGCCTATGATTTAATTTGGGATTTGAACCGTGGCATCATCGACGACCCCACGGGCCTGGGCCCCAAAACCATCCCCGAAACTCGCCAATTGCGGGGGCTTGGCGGACCGATGATTTACCTGAACCTCACCGCCGTGATGCGCAAGGCCGACCCTGAGCGTGAGGAATTATATAACAAGCGCTCCAAGCAGTGTGTGCACGATATTTTTGCCTACCACCGCAAGAAGGATATGAAGTGCACCTTGGAAAACGTCGGCCTGAACGGCGAGTTTTTGAGCGATGTTACTGAAGGCCGCATCGTTAATCCCGGCCACGATATCGAGTGTGCCTGGTTCCTGATGGACGAGGCTAACCGCACGGGTGACAAAAAGCTTTATAAAGAATCCGAAGGCATTTTCTTGGATGCCATCAACGCCGGATGGGATAACGAATACGGTGGCCTGCTCTACTTTATCGATTGCCTGGGCAAGCCCCCGGAGGCCTATGAACACGACATGAAGCTTTGGTGGCCCCATAACGAAATTCTCATCGCAGCCATTATGGCCTATCGGGACACCAAAGACCAAGTGTACTTAGATTGGTTCAAAAAGACCTTGGATTACTGCCAGCAAGTTTTTTCCGACCCCGAATACGGCGAGTGGTACGGTTACCTGCGCCGTGACGGCAAGCCTACCCAGCCCCCTTGTAAAGGCTCCACTTTCAAGGGTCCCTTCCACCTGCCTCGTATGCTCATGGCAGTGGATGAAGTGATTGACCAAATCAAAGCTCAGGGGTAAGAAAGAGAGGCAAACAAAAACCGCTTTCTATTTCAAACAATAAAAGCAGAGATGAATTTGGCTCTGCTTCTTTATGACACAGACTATAATTGATACGGCGATTGTGTTCTTTAATCCAAACATTCTCAGGGTTCTTAGCAAGAGTCTAACAATATCGCCCTCATGCATTTGTTTCGTTAGCAGGGTTATTTGTGGTATAATTGCGTAGCGGAGGTAGATGTAATGAATCAACTATGGAATCAATTATGGAATCGCCTGAGGCGTCTGAATATTCAGCCTTTTTACCGCTATATCGTGTTTACGATGGCAGGGCTTTATTTGTTGCAGATGTTTTTATTTTCCATTCCCTTGGTCGCCTTTTTATCATTTGACAGGGCGCTTATTTTCAAGGGACAGATTTGGCGGCTGCTAACTTTTGTTGTTGTTCCGCCCATGTCGTCACCCTTTTCCGCGCTCCTGTTTTTATACCTTTACTACATGCTGGGAACTGGGATAGAACAACGGTTGGGCGCACGGCGCTTTTTTTGGTTCTATTTGGCGCAGGTTATACTGGCAATCGTAGGCGGCTTTTTGGTAAGCTCAACGGTTAACGACTATATCAACCTCTCGGTGATGCTGGTGTACGCGATTTTGTACCCTGATATGCAGTTGATGCTGTTTTTCATGCTGCCGGTTAAAATGAAGTGGTTGGCCGTATTTGAGCTGCTGCTCCTTTTAAGAAACCTCATTTTATTTCCCTTGCCGCACAAGGTGGCGATTATCATGAGCCTTATCGGCATCGCTCTTTTTTTCGGGGGAGACGCCATGAATCAACTGCGCCTTCATATAGGCCAGTGGAAGCGGCGCAGGGATTGGAAGAAAAATTTTCAGTTAGTTTTGGTTAATCTTGATTCTCTTCACAGCATCCGATAGGTTTTATATACCAAAAACAAAACCAGTACCCGGGTAAAAACCGGGGTGGTTTTGCGCGGCTGAGTATTATTCACTGTAGGCGGTGTGTTGTGAATGGCGAACTGTATCTCTTGAATGGATTGATGTATATATCAAAATTGGCGCATCCATACACCATCCCATAAGAAATGGCGAAACGCCCGCTAAACGATGACCGAAAAGAAAGGGTAAAATGACATGAATGGCTTAGCGCTGTATCTCATAGCCCCCGCAATCCTGCTGATAGTGACCCTTATTTTGGTTCGACACGCCTTTAAAAAGCTGGACAATTGCCTCCCGACTGAAGGAACAATTGTGAGATTCCAAAAGACATCCTCCATGATGCCGGTAGTTTCGTACAATGTAGACGGGGTGGACTATGTGTTCGTTGGCAACTATTCCTCGTCCAGGATGAGGATCGGCCAGTCAATCAAGATCCTTTACAGCATCGACGACCATTCAAAAGCAACCATTAAGGCCGGATTGTATCTTGCCCCGATTATTACAGGAGGCATAGCGCTCTTGTTCTTATTGCCTGTGATTGTCATGCTGGTATTGGCAAGAGGGGATTTTAGCTTGTGAAGAGAAATTTCACCTTTCGAGTAAAGTTCTAATATTTGATAGTGTTTGCAAATTCTAGTATACTAAAAACGGAACCAGAGCCAGTATAGAAGCTGGGGCGGTCATGCGCGGCTGGTTCCGTTTTTTATTGTCATTAAATGGTTTTTTAAAGATTGAAGAAAAAATCTTCGTCGATGATATAATCAGTAACTTCTTTCACGCCAATTTGGAATTCAGCAATTTTTGATATAAACTCTTCACCGTCAATTAAATCTATTTGTTGTTTGCCAGCCGTCGCAGCTTCATCCCGGGCAGTTTTGGAAAAAGTTCCTGTAGTTATAAACACTGCCTTTTCAATATCTGTAGTTAATGAACCCCTAAAATCTCGTATTTCAGAAGCGCCTACAGATCCTTGATATCTCTTGCATTGAAATGCAATGTTAAAAGTAATTATGCCGTTAATTTTTAGTTTCCCAGTACCATCTATACCGCCATCGCCGGTTTGTTTTGTAACTTCGACTTGAGAGAAACCACATTCTCGTAATAACCTTTGCGTCAATCGTTCAAATGCAAAAGGATCCATTTTCAGGAGCACTTCATGTAATCGTTGTTTCCAATTGCGTATTTCTGCGGGTGTATCATCTTCTATGTCCAAGGTGCCTGATGAAGAAGAGAGAGGTGAAACTTCAGAAATTTGTTTTATGCTTTTCCTTTTATAAACCTCCGTGCCATCTACTTTTGGAATGTGGGAAAATTTTGTATTGATAGACCATACACCCCGAGCACTATTATCAATTGCGCCAAAATTTTTTAGTCGAGTTCTCGCCCACGCTAATCGGTAATCAACCTCTGTCATGTTTGTATTCGTGTGCATTATTTCTAATACACTATCGGGCAAATTTAGAATTTCAACTGCCTTTTTGTTTATCTCATCGTTTTTTCCGGAACCACCTAATTGATGTAAAGCTAAAAATGTCGCTTCAATTAAAATGGGTTCATTTGGCACATCATTTTGCGTCATTATTCAACACCTCTTAATTAATCGGTTATCTGTTTTTCCCACTTTTTGTGGCTCATTGAAACGAAATACCTATTCATTGAATTTCGTTTGCCAATATATTATACAATTTTTAGTGGATGGCGAGCAACAGTTACACTATTGCCAACCAAAAACCGCCCCTCCCAATTAGGAAGTGGCGGAATGAAAAGAGCGCGATTGTAAGCCGAGTTCTGTCGAGAATGGTCATCTATCTGGGCAACAAGTCGCCAGGTTGCTCAAGCGATGGTCGAAGGCTGGCGGGCCACCTATGCCCTCAGTTATCTTGCGCCAAGTGGGGTTTACAGGACGACTAAGTTGCCATAGCCGCCGGTGCGCTCTTACCGCACCTTTCCACCCTTACCGAGCGATGCTCGGCGGTTTATTTCTGTTGCACTTGCCTTGGAGTCGCCTCCACCAGCCGTTAGCTGGCACCCTGCCCTGTGGCGCTCGGACTTTCCTCATGCCTTGCGGCACGCGACCATTTAATCGCCTCTAATCGTTAAAGAATAATCATCCTCCCGCAGGTTTCGCATTCAACCTCGTGACCTGCCTTGATTTCACGAAGCACACTGGAGGGAAAGGTCATGTTACAGCCTGAGCAGCGATCGTCCACCAATCTTGCCATTGGGGGAACGGCATGCTCCTTGACGTGGTTGTATTTGGCAAGCAGCTTGGGGTCAAGGTCTTTCTCCTTCGCGTCAACAATGGCCTGCAGCTCCTTAATTTTTTTGGACCGCTCTCTATATTCCACGTTATAGCTTTCACGCTGCTCATCAAACTCTGTTTTAAGTTTTACGGCATTTAATAATACCTCACGATGGCGGCGGTCTCTTTCTTCGGCGCTCTGGTGAATGCGGCGAATTTCTCGGTCGGATTCGTTGAGGCCATCGATTAGAGCCTGCATTTCTTCCACATAGTTTTGGGCATCCTCAACCGATTGGGCGGGGACGCTTGTTACTTTGTCGTGAAACTGTTGCAACTGATTTTCGCTCATCGTCACCACTTCTTTTAGGACCGTTAGGCGGTCAAGCATAGCTGCCCGCTCATCATCGATCATTTGCAGAAAGTTTTGTTGCTCTTTAATAAGATCCCGCAATTGCAGCAGCTTCTTGCGCTGTGGGGATTGTGCCATTTCTCTTCTTGCATTATCGGCCTCTACATCAGCCAATTGATAATCCCATAGTTGTTCAAGCTGATTCATCATGAACCTCCTTCTTATCCATTCGTATTCTATACCAAATACGCTTTTTTGTAAAGAATGAGGTCGTAACGACACGAAGTTGCAATAAGCGGCAAAAAATATTTCAAAATGTTTACAAAATGGATAATTTATGTTATTATAACAGCAATAAACAAAGGAGAGATGGCATGGAAACGGTAACAACCCAATTAAAACAACGTGTTATTACAAATCGCCTGCCCCGTCTTGGCGGTGCGCAGCGAGCTTTTGCGCGTTGGGCGCTGGCCGATGATTGCCAATCTTTGCTTGAGGTAAATCTGCAGAACGATGGCCTGCTAACATACTATGGCCTAAAACACAAAATGCGCCTGTGTGGTTTGTGTGCCCGCTATGACGATTTAAGTGAGACGCACAGCCAGAACAACGGCACTGAAATAATGTTTTATACCAACGGGGATATCCCGTGGCCGGATAATACCTTCCACACAGTACTTTTACATCCCAGACACGATGTCGTACTTAAAAAAACGGCAAGGGAGCTTACCCGTGTTATTAAACCTGAGGGCGAGTTGTTGATTGCCCTGCCGTGGCTCCCCATCAAAACCTTAAAAGGCGAAACGATCAGTTTATTCCAGTTCAAAAACAACCGTGCGCTTGTGCATCTATTGCGTAATCTTGGCTTTCAGGATGTTTCCATCCGTATGGGTTCTATCGGCTGGGGAATTTTATTGGCACGTAAACTAATAAAACGGTAAAAGGTAAAAAATCATCAATTTAAAATTTAATTTAGATATTGACAATTAGGCGCTTCAAAAATTGTAGGCCCCATTTACAGCAATTCTTTTAGGATTACTGCGAATTTTATTTTACTACATTTCAAAGATTAATATACGAGCAATGGGCAAAGGTTCATAAATTTCCTTATAAAATGTCCGTGACAAACTGCCCACAGCCTTCCTTCAATACTATTTTTAGTTTTTATTGCGCAGGATGGCCGTGAGCTTTACTTATTTTACTTTATTTTACGGATCGTCCCCTCTATATAACTTGCGCCTGTTTTCCAGCACTATATGTAAGGGATTTGTAAAGCACTTGTAAAATTACGGTCTTTATGGTACATTAGGTACGATAAATGGGTTGTATGCCCAAAATAAAACTTTAGGAGGTTTTTCCCAACATGAAAAAGCTAATCACCCTGCTTCTTTGTGTACTGATGCTCCTTCCCGCCGCCAGCTTAGGCGCAAACGAAGAAATAACGGGCAAAGTTGTCATCTACACATCAATGTACCAGTTTGTCATCGACATGATGGACGAGGCCATGGCCAAAGAATTCCCCAATTTAGATGTGGAATTCTTCTACGGCGGCACCGGTCTTCTACGGCGGCACCGGCTCCCTGCAGCAGAAATTAGCAGGCGAAATTGAGACCGGCAAGCTGGGCTGCGACATGATGCTGGTGGCTGAANCCGCCTATTCTTTGGAACTGAAAGAAGGTGGCTGGCTGCATCCCTATGTGATTGAAAACGCCGGCGAGTTGCTGCGTTTCCCCTACGACGAGGAAGGTTACTGGTATCCCGTGCGTGTTTGCAATATGGTACTGGCCTATAACCCTGAGCTCAACAGCCCCGAAGATCTGCCAAAAACCTTTGAAGAGTTCGCCTATGATCCCGAGCTCAAGGGCCTGATTTCCATGGGCAACCCCCTAACTTCCGGCACCACTATGGCCAGTGTGGCGGCTCTAAGCGACCTATACGGCTACGAGTATTTTGAAGCCTTAGGCAAAAACAACGTTATGGTCGAGTCGGGCTCCGTTGCCCTGACCAAACTGGAAACCGGCGAATGCAAGGTGATCATGGTTCTTGAAGAATCCGTGCTGAAAAAGCGTAAGGAAGAGGGCAGCAAACTGTCCGTTATCTACCCCAAAGACGGCGTCATCCTGATTCCCTCCACCGTTATGACTGTGGCGGAAGACCGCAGCGCCAACATGAACGCTGCCGCTTGCGAAGTCATTACCGATTGGCTCTTGTCCGAAGCGGGACAGAAGTTTGTCTTGGAAGGCTACATGCACTCCGTCTTCAAGGGCAATACTGAAGTGCCCTTTGACTCCGTTGATACCGATGGGCTCATCGCTTCCGATATCGGCGTTGACTGGGAGCGTACCTATAAGCAGCGCACCGAAATCCAGAACGCCTTCCAGCAGAGTGTAACCATTGCCAAATAAACCTAACAAACCATAAGCGGGCGGAGGCTGCCGGCATATCCGGTTCGCCTCCGCCCCTTTTAAGGGGATACTTAGATGAATACACCCACCTTAGACACAGTCCAGCGTGCCGGGGAGCGCCGCTCCAAAGTGGCTTTAAGCCTTTTATTGGTGTTAGCTATTGCGATTATTTCCTTGGGCGTTAGCGGCATACAGGCCTTAAACCGGGAGAGTCTGGACGAAGCCCGCGGCTTTGGGCTGATGCGAAAAGCAGGCCAGGTCGGCCAAAGTAAAGCCCAAGCGGATACTGCTGTCTTTTCCGCCCTCCCGGCAGAAATGAAAGCCTCCGCTCAAACAGCGCTGGACGAAGCCCTGCGTCTTGTATGGCAGCGGGTACGCTACTTGGGCGAAACAGCGCAGGACTTTTCCCGTATGGAAGATGCCCGGCGGCAAAGCGTGCTTGAGTCCCTGCTCAGAGAAACCCAAGACGAAGATCTGCGCCAATCTATCGGCCATGCCTTAGAAACGTTGAGGCTGGCATTTATCGGTATGACATCCGACGGAGTGCCCGCCCATGAGAAACTGCTAAATTCAGTCGCCACCCTTTTGCCAAAAGAGCAGGGCGATGCCCTGCGCAAAGAAATGGAAGCCCTTAAAATCCAAAATGCTCAAGACCTTCAAGCCGATATTTCCCATCGGGCTCAAGCCTTGTTTGAGGAATCCGTGGCTGAGCGCCGTCTCTCCCGTTTCGTGGACGGAGGGGCAGGGCTTGTTCCCCTAAGCAAGGCTCTTTTTGCGGAGATAAGCGCCGCCTGCCCCGAGGCCGACCTAAGTAGCGCCCTTGAACTACTTAAACAGGTACCAAGGCAGCCGGAAGCCTATGAGGAGCTTTTTAACAAGCCCGCTATGGAAGCCATCCCTCAAGTACTGGGCCTTTTGGATTTGAACGAACTCGCAGGGGCAAGGCTGGTGGCTTTCAATAAGGAACTATATGCGCTACTAAAGAAAAACCACCCCGATATTGACAGTCTAAATCATCAACCCCTCCTTTCTTTACAAGCTGAAGCCATGCAAACGGAATTTAGCGAAGAACTCAACCGGCAGGCGGAGTTGCTTGCCGCCACCGCATGGAATGAGCGGCTAAATCCGTTATTAAAACAAGCAGTTATTCAAGCGCAGCCAGCAGCGTCGGCAAGCGAGCAAACTATGCTGGCGGCTCTTTTGTCTGTATTGGAAGGCAAAGACATTGCCAAGCTGGAAAATGATTTGGCAAGCAAACTAATTGCCCAGCGAGACGCTGAAACCGCTTTGAATATCGACCGATATATCACCAATTTACCGCAGGAAAGCGCGGCGCAAACCAAGTTGTTACTGCTTCGGGCACTGTTTGCCTTTGATGCGCCCCGTTTACCTGCCACCGGCCTGAGGGCTTTAAGTGCGCTAAACACAGCCGAGCGGGACATTTTGCGCCAAGATTTATTAAAGGCCTTAAACGACATGGAAGCGTCTCTGCCCAAAGTGGTAACTGACGTTCTTATAGAAGACGGGCCCTCCCGCAGTGAGCAGTTACTGTATCTATTCCTGTTAAATAGTGACAATTCCGGCTACCTGTTCGATGAGAATATTGACACGGGGCTTCGCTTATCCATCAGGCAGAATGCCCCCCGTGTGCGTGCTGCCCAAACCATCGCCCAAGGCGGCGGAAACCCCTTTTGGCAGCTTGTGAACAGCCACGGAAAAATTTTAACATTATTGGGCGCTTTGCTGCTGATCAACGTACTGCTGTTGTTTGGCCTGATGTATTCCGGGCGGGATTGGCGTTTTGATGTGAAGTGGCTGCTTATATTACTCATTGTAGACTTTATGCTGGTCTTCCAGATTCTGCCCATTGGCTATCTTTTGTATAAAGCCATTACGCCTGAGGGCAGTTTATCTTTGGTTACCTTTAAGCGATTGTTCAGCTATAATATGAATCGCAGCGCCTTAATTACTACCATTGTGGGCGGTCTTGGCGCTATGATGCTGGGCACGCTGCTGGCCTTCCCCTTGGCGTGGCTGGTGGGGCGCACCAACATGTACGGCAAGAAATTCTTCCGCAGCCTGTTTGTACTTACCTACATGGTTCCGCCTTATGTAGGCGCCATGGCCTGGCTGCGGCTTTTAAACCCAAATGTGGGTACCATTAATGTACTGCTAAGAAAACTTCTGAATATAAGCGCTGCGACAGGCCCCATCAATGTATATTCCTTAGGAGGGCTGGTTTGGGTGCTAACCACTTTCTATTACCCCTATGCCTTTATTACCATATCCCGCGCCATGGAAAAGATGGACCCCTCTTTAGAGGAAGCCTCTCGAATTTCCGGCGCCTCACCTTTAATCACCCTGATGCGGGTTACCCTGCCCATCATGACGCCTTCGCTGATTGCAGGAGCCTTGTTGGTGTTTGTCAGCGCAGCCAGCTGCTATGGGATCCCCTCCATCATCGGCGCTCCGGGACGGGTGCATACCGTAACCACCCGCATCATTGAATATTACGGTCGTGGAACACAAGGCTTAAACGATGCCACCGGCTTAGCTGTCTTCCTGATGGCGCTGGCCATCCTTATTCTGTACTTATCAGACTTTGTGGTGGCTAAAAAACAGTATATCACCGTTTCGGGTAAGTCCACCCGCCCCAACATTGTGGATTTACGAGTCTGGCGCTTGCCAATAACCATTATGGTGGCCCTCTTTGCTGTGCTAATGGTGCTAATTCCCTTTACCACCATCTTTACAACCAGCCTGAAAATCGACGTGGGCAAGCCCTTGATGGCGGAAGGCAACTTTACCTTCTCCCAGTGGACCACCATTTTTTCCCGCTCGGAAACCATGGATTCTTTGAAAAACAGCCTGATTTTCGCCTCAGTGGCGGCCACAGTAGGCATCATGGTGGCCATCACCATGAGTTACCTGATGCAGCGCACCCGCATTAAAGGTCGCAAGCTGCCCGACTTCCTGATCACCTTGGGTTCAGGTTCCCCTTCTGTGGTTATCGCCCTTGGCCTGATTATGACCATGCAGGGCAGATTTGGCGTGAATATCTATAATACCGCCTATATCATCATCGTGGCGTATCTGATTAAATACATGATGATGGGTATGCGCACGGTAACCAGCGCTATCAGCCAGATTCATGTCTCTTTGGAAGAATCTTCCCAAATTTCGGGCGCTTCTTGGCTCATGACCATGCGCAGGGTTACAGGACCTCTTATCTTCCCCTCCATCGCAGCGGGTTGGTTCCTGATTTTTATCCCTTGCTTCTATGAATTATCCATGACCACCCTGCTTTACTCCAATACCACCAAGACCATCGGTTTTCAGCTCTACGAGTATTGGACCTACACAAGCCAGCCCCAGGCCAGCGCCATGGCCTTTGGCATTCTGCTGATTGTCATTTTTATCAACCAATTCTTCAACCGCCTGACCAAGGGCGAATTTACTATATGATCGAGGAAAAAATTATGTCAAGTGTAACAATCCGTAACGTCACTAAAGCCTTCGGTACTAACCTAATCCTTAGCCAGTTTGATGAGCAGTTCAAGGACGGCGAATTTGTCACCTTACTGGGGCCATCAGGCTGCGGTAAAACCACCATGCTGCGCATGATTGCGGGTTTTGAAAAGCCTACCTCGGGGGAAATTTATATCGATGAAACCTTGGTATCGTCGGACAAGGTGTTCATGCCGCCGGAAAAGCGTGGTGTGGGCATGGTGTTCCAAAGCTACGCCGTATGGCCGCACATGGACGTATTCGATAACGTGGCCTATCCCCTCAGCATTGCCAAGGTGGACAAGGCCACCATCGAAAAGAAGGTGGCTCATGTGCTGGATATCGTGCACCTGAGCCAATATGCCAAGCGCTACCCCAACCAATTGTCAGGCGGGCAGCAGCAGCGTGTCGCCCTGGCACGGGCTTTAGTGGCAGAGCCCAAGCTTCTGCTGCTGGACGAGCCGCTTAGCAACCTAGACGCAAAGCTGCGGGAGTCCATGCGCTTTGAAATTAAAGAAATTCAGCGAAATCTGGGCATTACCGTAGTCTACGTAACCCACGACCAGACCGAGGCCATGGCTATGAGCGACAGGGTCTTCCTTATCAACCGTGGCATTGTGCAGCAGAAAGGCAGCCCTGAAGAAATCTACCGTCAGCCTGTGAACCAGTTCGTAGCGGACTTCTTGGGTAAAGTGGACTTTCTAAAAGGCGTGGCGGAAGACAATGTTATCAGCCTGACGGGCACCGATGTCATGCTGCCCTATGCGGGCGATAAAAAAGGCGCAGTGGAAGTGGCAGTACGCCCTGAAAATATCACCATGTCAAAGGGCGAAGAAGGTATTCAAGGCACCGTAACCGCTGGTTATTACCTTGGCGACACCAGCGACTACCGGGTAGCGGTAGGCGGCATCTCGTTTCGTGTCATCGCCGCTGGCAACGCCTTTGGCGAATTTAAACCCGGCGACAAGGTGTCCCTGAAGCTGTCTAACTTCATCGTCTACGACGACGACGGCTCCCTCAAAGAGCAGCTAAAAATACAGACTTGATAAACTCTGTCATAAAAACACCAAAAAAAGGAGCTGCCGCAAAACTGAAAAATCGCGGTAGCCCCTTTCTGAATAAAACAGTATTAACCCATTCTGGAATAGTTGGGCGCTTCCTTGGTGATGTAAATATCGTGCGGATGGCTTTCCAAAAGTCCGGCCTGGGTAATGCGAACAAACTTGGCATTGGTGCGCAGTTCCTCAATTGTGCGGCAACCACAATAACCCATGGCGGACCTAAGACCACCCACCATCTGGTACACCGTATCAGACAAGCTTCCTTTGAAAGGCACACGCCCTTCCACGCCTTCAGGTACCAGCTTTTTGTTGCCCTCCTGGAAATAACGGTCGCTTGAGCCGTTGGCCTGCGCCATGGCGCCAAGCGAGCCCATACCACGGTACACCTTAAAGGAACGCCCCTGATAAATTTCCGTTTCTCCGGGACTTTCTTCAGTACCCGCAAGCAGGCTGCCCAGCATGACAGCCGCTGCCCCAGCGCCGATAGCCTTGGCAATATCGCCTGAATACTTGATGCCGCCATCCGCAATGATTTTGATGCCGTACTTGTCGGCTTCGTTAGCGCAGTCATAGACTGCTGTAATTTGCGGAATGCCGATACCCGCCACCACACGGGTAGTGCAAATGGAACCGGGCCCGATACCAACCTTGATACAATCCGCTCCGGCAGCAATTAAATCACGGGTGGCCTCAGCCGTCGCAACGTTACCGGCAATTAAATCAATCTGCGGGAAGGCGTGGCGGATTTTCTGCACCATTTTCAAAACACCCAGGCTGTGCCCGTGCGCCGTATCAATAGAGATAATATCCACCTTGGCATCAACAAGGGCCTGCACCCTCTCAAAGGTATCTTCGGTAATACCTACGGCGGCCGCGCTCAAAAGACGGCCGTTGGCATCTTTGGCAGAGTTTGGGTATTTTTTGGCTTTTTCGATATCCTTGATGGTGATAAGGCCTCTTAAATGACCTGCTTCATCCACAAGGGGCAGTTTTTCAATGCGGTGGGCAGCTAAAATGCTCTTGGCATCCTCCAAGGTAATACCTTCCCTTGCAGTGACCAAATCTTCCTTGGTCATGACATCGCCAATGCGGCGGGTATCATCAGTTTCAAATCTTAGGTCACGGTTGGTAATAATGCCCACCAAAAACTCTCGTTCATTCACAATGGGTACGCCTGAAATGCGGTAACGCTGCATCAGCGCCTTGGCATCGCTCACCAAATGGTTAGGCCCTAAAAAGAAAGGGTCGGTAATCACGCCATGCTCGCTTCGCTTCACACGGTCGACCTGATAAGCCTGCTGTTGGATGGACATGTTTTTATGAATCACGCCAACCCCGCCTTCCCTGGCAACGGCGATTCCCATATCAGCTTCGGTTACAGTGTCCATAGCGGCAGACAAGATAGGAACATTGAGCTTAATTTTTTTGGTTAATTGAGTTGACAGGTCCACCTCTTTTGGTAATACTTCAGATTTTTGCGGCACCAGAAGTACATCGTCAAAAGTTAGTCCTTCTTGCATGTTTTGAATGTCCATTTCTTTTCCTCTCCTTTCTAAACGAAAAAGGCCTGTTACAGCCTTTTTTAATCAAGTTACAACCATATTAAAAACCTTTACAAGGCAGGCGATATCGGCAGCCAAAAAGCTTTCACTCAAAATGGCAATTCGCCCTTGAAATGAAAAAACCGCCAACGCCCCCACCTCCAAGTTTTGGGTATTATAGCATACCGACCGTCACTTGAGCAAGTTTGCTTCCAAGTCATATTCCGTCTTGCCAAAGGCAATAATGCCCGAGGTTTTTCGGATACTGGAATTCTGATGCTTTAAGTCTTTATTGACAAGTAGCCCCAAAAACATCATGCCCGACGTATTGCCGCCGTCAAGGTTAATGGCTTCGGTGCAGCCAAGTGCGTACATTTTTTCTGCAAGCCAGCGAAAGTAAGCGCCTTTTAATTCGTCAGTGCGGGCACGCACAAGCAGGGCCACATACTCCCCGGGCTTGCGCATTCCAAGGCAGACCCTGGGCTCCCTATACGAGTGGTAGTCCTTGGAATAAAAGTAAGCGGGGATTTGCCCGCCCTGAACCAGTACCGGTCCAAAAGCCCAAGTGTCTGTAATGCCCATGTCTACATATTCTTGGGAAGTAAACATGTCGCTTGAAAAAGTGCGCAAGGCCCCATCAGGCATCAAGGCAAGCACTTCCCTTGGCTGAAGATTGTGCCGGTTTTCAATAAGCGTTCGTTTGCCTAAGACCTGACCCTGCCTGACAACCATACCTACGGCTTCCTTGTTTTTGACTCGATAACCGAAAAAATCGTCGGTAATGGCAAAGACAGCGTCCGCCTCTTTGGCCATAAGTCTTGGCGTTTGGAAAGTGCGGCCGTTGTTTTTAGATAGCACCGAATAAGGGTAGTTGCCCGGAGCGCACCAGATGAGGGCCTCATACCATTCCATCTTGCCCTTGTCTTGCTGGTAACGGCGTATCTGCACATGGATGCTGTCGGATATATACACCCACTGGCCATCATCCCAGTCATGGTAGATATATTCACCCAAGCCTTGCGACAACAGGTTATATTGGTTAAGCTCCGGCAGCATCAGCGCCTTTTGTGGTCCTCTGGTGGCGGTTACGTCCTCTTCGCTTCGGACAATGGGCGCTGCAGGCAGGGCATCCTTGGAATAAAGCAAATTCTGCACATTTGAAGATGCGATGCCGTCAGCAGGCAAGCTATTGATTGTTTGGAAGCGCTTCAAAGCTTCCAAGGTCTTTTCATCAAACTTGGTATCGGTTTTTTTGAAGCCTTCAAGATAACCAAGATCGTAGAGGCGCTGTCTGAGAGCCGCAACCTTGGGGCTATTATCGCCCTTTTCCAGGGGCGGATAGGAAAAGGCCATGGCAGCGCCGCAAAACAGCAGCGCTGCCAAAAGCAGACAAATTATCTTATCACTGAGCTTTCGCATTCTTTACCTGCGCCCAAAGCGTATTGTATACCTCTAAGAAGTCGTGAATATCATGGAAAAATTCGCAGCGGTCAATGTCTTCCTGAGAGGGGTTTTGGGCCACATTGTTCTGATATTCTTCGCCCAACGTATCCACCACCTCTTGAATGGGGGTAGAGTAGCTGATGTACTCGACATTCATCTGGGCAATGTCGGGGCGGCACATGAAGTTGATAAAGGTCAGCGCATTGTCAACATTCTGGGCTGAGCGGGGGATGACCATCGCATCCACCCAAACGTTGCTGCCTTCTTCCGGGATAGAGTAGGCAAGGTTTTCGTTCAGGTTAATAGCATACTGCGCGTCGCCCGACCACATGACGGCAACAACCCCTTCGCCGGCGACCATCTTGTCTTTGGTTTCATCCACCTGGTAAGCTTTGACGATGCCCGCTTCCTTTTGGGCAATAAGCAAGTCGGTGGCTGCTTTTAATTCCATGGGGTCACGGGTATTCATTCCGTAACCTAGATACTTTAAGGCAACGCCCATGGAGTCCCGAATGGAATCAAGCATGAACACTTCGCCCTTGTTATCTTCTGAAAACACCACCGACCAGGAGTTGACATCACCCTGAACACGGGTGGTATCGTACAGCACGCCCACCGTTCCCCACATGTAGGGAATGGAGTGAGCGTTGTTGGCATCATAGGAAGGATTCTTTAGCCAATCCATGAGGCCTGAGACATAGGGCACTTTCTCTGGGGCAATGGGCAAAAGCAGATCTTCCGCAAGCAGGCGTTCCACGCAATAGTCAGAGGGGAACACGATGTCAAATGCGCCCTCGGAAGTACGTACCTGCACCATCATGTCTTCGTTGGTGGTAAAGTTCATATAGTTGACTTTGATGCCCGTTTCCTCGGTAAAAAGTTTCAGTGCCGCCGGGTCGATATAATCTTCCCAGTTGAATACATTGACCACTTCTTGGGCTTGCGGAATTTCGGTTGCTTGAACTGTTGCCGTTGCTGTCGCTTGCGGTGCTTCGGTTACTTCAGGCTTCTTGGAATCGACCAGTTTTGTTATCAAAAAAAACAACAGAGGAACCAGTAAAATAAGAATTATTATTGTAATTTTTGACTTTTTCATAAATTTTCTCCTTACATTTTTTTATTTGTGATCGGCGCTTGTGCGTCGATTGACAACCAATAAGAGGATGAGCAGCGCCACAAACATCAGAGCGCTGAGCGCGTTCATGGTGGGCTTGATGCCTTTGCGGGCCTCCGAATAAATCAGGGTGGAAAGGTTCTGAACCAAGGGGCTGGTAGTAAAGTAGCTGATGGTAAAATCGTCCAGCGACAGGGTAAAAGAAAGCAGCGCGCCCGTCGTGATCCCCGGGAAAATAGACGGTAAAATCACGTGCCTTAAGGCGTAGGAGGGCGTCGCGCCAAGGTCAAGCGCCGCTTCATAGCTGTACTTGTTCATCTCCCTGAGCTTGGGCATGACCGACAAAATCACATACGGCGTATTAAAAGTAACGTGCGCCAGCAACATGGTAAAGTAGCCACGGCTTACCTTGGTAAAAATAAACAGGAGCATGAGCGATATGCCGGTAACAATATCGGGCATGGTCATGGGAATGTTGGTAAGCGTAAGCATGGCCGAGGAGGCTTTCTTGCCCATGGAGTTAATGCCGATAGCCGCCAGTGTACCAAGGATGGTGGCGAAAATGGAAGCCAGTACAGCAATGGAAAGGGTCACATACAAAGCGCGCATGATTTGTGGACTCGCGAACAGTTCCTTATACCAGCGAAGGGAAAAACCCTCCCATCTGGCTCGGCTAACACCGGCATTAAAGGACTGGACAATCAGCACCACAATAGGTAGGTACAAAAACAGGAGAATAAGCGGTAGGTAGATTCCGCGAACCCATTTTTTCATACGAAGCTGCCTCCTTCCCCTTCAGGGTCAACCTTTCTTAATAGGCTGATGGACATCAGGATAAGCACCATCATCAACAAGGAAAGGGCACTGCCTACATTCCAGTTGTCGGCTGTAAGAAAAGTGCGCTCAATCAGGTCGCCAAACATTTCCGTGTTGCCGCCTCCCAGCACCCTCGGGATAAAGAAGGTGGTAACGGAAGGCATAAATACCATGGTGATGCCCGAAACAATGCCGGGCATGCTCAAGGGAAAGACCACCCGCCAAAAGGTTAAAAAGTTGTTGGCGCCAAGATCCTGCGCCGCTTCCGACAGCCGAACATCCTGCTTGCTCAAGGCATTGTAAATAGGGAACACCATGAAAGGCAGGTAGTTATACACCATGCCAAGCAGCACCGCCCTTGTATTGTACATGAGCTTTAGCTTGGGTAAACCAAGCCTTGTCATAAGGGAATTGATAAGCCCGTTGTCTTCAAGCAAGGACATCCAAGCAATGGTGCGCAAAAGGAAGTTCATCCACATGGGGATAATAAACAAAATAATGATAGTTGGTCCCAGCTTAAACTTACGATCGGCAATGAGCAGGGCGGCGGGATAGCCAAGCAGAAGGCAGATGACCGTGCAACCAAAGGCCATTTTGAGGGAGTAAACCAGCGTGTCTACGTTGACGCTGCCCCTTGCCGTCATACCCATTTCTTCCAGCGAAAAGCCCATGCCTATTAGTTGTCGCTTCATTTCACGGTTGGAGTCCCAAAAATTGGCAAAGTTTTCCAGGGTGAACTTCCCGTTTACATCGGTAAAGGCATAGTAGCCGATTAAAAACAGCGGGACGACGGTGAACAAAATCATCCACACAGTGTAGGGCGATGAAAAAATGCTGCGATGCATACCGTGGTGCACTTTGAAACCGTAAGCAATCAGAAAAACAAACAGCACGCCCGAAAAAACTATGAGGCCAATGCCAAAAGGAGACAGGTTCATTCTTCACCTCCCGGGTCGCTTTCTTCCTTTTCCACCCGCATGATGTGAATATCAAAAGGAATGACTGAGAGCCCCACTTGGGAACCTTCGGGCGCCATGACGGTAGAATGCACTTTCCATTCAAAACCGCCGGCTTCAATAATCATTTCGTAGTGCACGCCCTTAAATAACACGGACTTTACCAGGCCGGTCAGCTGGGCCACATCCGTTCCTACAATGTGCAAGTCTTCAGGGCGGATAAGCACATCCACCTCTTCGTTTTTATCAAAGCCAGAGTCCACGCAAACAAAGTCTTGACCGCAGAAATGTACCAGCTCGTCCTGAATCATCGTTCCCCTGATAATGTTGCTTTCGCCTATAAAGTTGGCAATATAGGCGCTCTTTGGCTCATCATAAATATGTTTGGGCGTATCGATCTGATGAATTTTTCCGTCCCGCATTACGGCGATGGTATCGGACATGGTCAGGGCTTCTTCCTGGTCGTGGGTCACAAAAACAAAGGTGATCCCCAGTGCCTGCTGCATGCGCTTAAGTTCAAGCTGCATGCCCTTTCGCAGTTTTAAGTCAAGGGCGGCAAGCGGTTCATCAAGCAGCAATACTTCCGGCTCATTCACCAATGCGCGGGCAATGGCGATACGCTGCTGCTGACCGCCGGAGAGTGAATCGACCGAACGCTTTTCATAACCTTGCAGGTTGACAAGCTCCAGCATCTTGCCGACTTTCAGGGCAATCTGCTTCTTGTCCATCTTGGCGATGCGAAGACCGAAGGCAATGTTATCATATACATTCAGGTGGGGAAAGAGGGCATATTTTTGAAACACCGTATTGACCCTGCGCTTGTAGGGCGGGTCGTTGGTAATGTCCTTTCCATCAAAGATAACCCGCCCCTTGGTCGGGTATTCAAAGCCGCCAATGATGCGCAGCGTCGTGGTTTTGCCGCAACCCGAAGGCCCAAGCAGAGTTAAAAACTCGTTTTTACGGATATAAAGGTTAATGTCGCTTAGTACCTCTGTTTCCCCGTAAATCTTGGTAATATTTTGTAAATCAATCAGACGATTGCTCACTTCCATGTCAATAAAATTCCTCCCTCAAAAAATGGGCGGGGTCGAAACCCACAATACCTGGGCAAGACGCTTGCCGGTATTTTCCAAATAATGCTCAGCTACCGGATGAACGGAAAAGCTGGAACCTTGTGAAAGCTTGTAATTTTTTTCCCCGATTTTGAGAATAACCGTGCCTTTGAGTACATAGCCGAACTCTTCCCCTTCATGGCCGGGCATCACTTGCGTTTTTCCACCCGGATTCATGCTGACCAAAATAGGTTCCATGCTGTTTTTTTGCGCATTGGGCACCAGCCAGAGAATGGAGCCTTTGAGAAGCTCTTCATCTACCTTTTCAAACATATCGTTGGGGGTGAAGACCACTGCTTGCTCTTTTTCATCTGCGAAAAAGTTTTTCAGATTGCTGCCCAGACACTCCAGCATGTCGCTGAGACTTTCAATGGAGGGCGAGGTCAGATCCCGCTCCACTTGTGAAATAAAGCCCTTGGACAACTCGCACCGATCCGCCAGCTCTTCTTGCGTCAGTCCTCGCTGCAAGCGCAAGCGTTTCAGCCGATCACCCAGTTTCATAAGCCCTCCTTCTTTGTTTAGTCTTTCTAAACTTTCAAACAGCATATATTAAACCATTCACAACATTTTCTGTCAAGAGACTTTCGTAAAATTCCCATCAAAAATGCCGCCCTCAGGCGGAAAAAAACACGAACATTTTTTGAGAAAAAACTATTCAAAAGCGGTTGCTTTTTCGGCGGAGTCCTTCTTGACCTCCGGCATTTTATCACAAACCATTAAGTAGGCATCTTCCCCATTGTCTTCATAATATCGTTTTCGGACGTGTACCTTAAAAAAACCCGCGGCAGCATACAGTTTGTGGACAGCCGTATTGCTTTCCCGCACTTCAAGGGTCATATAGTTAACACCTGAGTTGGCAGCGTATTGTATCAGACTTTGGAGAAGCAAGCTGCCTACCCCCCTGCGCCTTTCACTTTGTTTAACGGCAAAGGTAGTAATGTGTCCTTCATCCAAAATGATATGGGCGCCGATATAGCCAAGTATCCGCCCCTCTTCCTCCGCCGCAAAGTAGTGAGCCAAAGGGTTGTTGAACGCGTCTTCGTAAAGTGATTGATAGGACCAGGCTTCAGAAAAGCTCTCCTTTTCAATTGCATAGACCTCTTCGAAATCTTTATCTTTTAGGCGGCGAATGTTAAGCATCCTTACCCGCCTTTCGCAGCCGTTCTCTTTCCGCCTGCGGCAGCCTTAAGTAGAGGGGCAAAATTTTATTTCCACTGACTTTCTTATCTTGGTATTGGATGGCAAGCTGCCCGACAACCCCCGCCTTTAAAAGATTTAAGTGCATAGGTGCAAAGTTTGCTTTTTCTCCCAGCCTTTCTCGCAGGTACTTTTCAAACATGGATACCCCGTCACCGACAAATAAATAGCCTTCCTCGGTTTCGGGAAGCATAGCAAGGTAGTCATCAATCTTTTGGATGCAGTCCTTCATCAAACGCACACCTTTCTGAAAGCAGGCGCCGTATACCTGCCTTGCCCTAGCGTCCCTGATAGGGCAAATAAGCTTCTGCTCATTTGTAAGTCCTGTTTGATAGGCTTCAAGGGCATTAACGCCAACACAGGGTATATCCCAAGGTGCCGCCAAGCCTTGGAGGGTGGCAACACCGATACGAACGCCCGTAAAGGAGCCTGGCCCTATCACCGTTGCTAAAAGGTCGCAATCCTTCACCTGAAGATTGGTTGCTTTAAAGGCTTCGTCAATCATGGGCAGCAGGGTCACCGAGTGGTTCAGGCCGGTGTTTATAGTTTTTTCGAACCTTAGTTGGCCATCCTTGATCACCGCTACTGAACCGGTAGGGCCGGAAGCGTCAAAAGCCAAAACATTCATAATTCCTCCAAACAAACAGACCGAAAGTTGCCGCGGCTTATAAGTTCCACCACACGTACATCATTATCCTTTACGGTAATGACCACTTCCAAAGCATCTTCCGGGCATAACTCAGGCGCCCTTTGGTGCCACTCAATCAGGGTAATGCCATCGTAGCCGATGACTTCATCAAGGCCCGACGCATATAGTTCCTCAACGTCGTCAATACGATACCAATCAAAGTGATACAGCTTTTCCCTGCCGCCCTCGTACTGGTTAAGAATAGTAAAAGTGGGGCTTGGAATAGGTCCTGCATAGCCAAGCCCACGAGCAATACCCCGTGCAAGCTCGCTTTTTCCGGCGCCCATTTGGCCTGTTAAAAGTACAGTATCGCCTGAAGTGAGTTTTTTAGCAAGGCGCATGCCTAGGTCGTTCATAGCTTCTTTATTGACAACTTGCATCAGTTTTCTTTTCCGCCTCACGCAGGACAATGGACAAACGCTTATATAAAATAAAGGTTGGAAATGAGTTGACCGCTCCTTTCAGCAGGTTAAAAGGTAAAATGGCAAAGAGAATATAGCTTGTCATGGTCCTGCCTGCACTTTGAAGCATGGCTTCCCCGCCATACAGCGGGATGAGGATATACCTGTTGCACGCCATGGCCACCAAGCTCATCAAAATTGTTCCTGCAAGCATGCTCCACAGCGCCACCGATTTGGTCCGCTTTTTTTGATAGATGATGGCTCCCGGCAAAAGGAAGGCAAGGCCCATCAACAAGTTGGCAAGCTCACCCACCCAGCCCGTAGTTGAGCCAAGGCCATGAAACAGCATAGTGATACCTAAAGTAAAAACGCTGGCCACCGGCCCCATAGAAAAGCCCACCAACATCATAGGCACGAAGGAAAAATCCAATTTCAGCCATGGGGCGAAGAAAGCAAGAGGTATTTCGGGGAAATAGCTTAAAATGACACTTAGAGAGACCATCATTCCAACGTAGGTGATGCGAGCTGTATTCATTCGCTTAGACATTGCAACCTCCAAAAAAATCGTCCCCCACCTCAGGAGACGATGCAAAGAAACCCTTCTTCCGTCCAGACTATACTGTCGGCCATGGGATTAAACCATGTCAGCCTTTCGGCTCGCGGGCTATACCGCCGGTGGGGACTTGCACCCCGCCCTGAAGTAGTTGTAATACCAGTATAGACCCGTGCTTTTCTCTTGTCAACCATAGGGCATTTTTTCATTTTTAAAGCACAAAGCGGGAAGCAATGGTGAAAAAGATAAACAGGCTGCTGGCATCCACGACAGTTGTAATTAAGGGAGATGCCGCAAGGGCCGGATCAACCTTGATTTTCTGCGCCAAAAGCGGAAGTACGCAGCCAATGGCTTTTGCTATGACCACAGTAGCGTATAAGCTGACCGAAATGACCGCCGACATGACTACGGAGGCTTTATTCAGCCATAGGAGCCTGACAAAGGTTGTGGCGGACATGACCGAACCCACCAACAACCCTACTCTAATTTCTGTCCACAGCACCTTGGGCAGATCCTTAAATTCCACCTCTCCTAAGGCTATACCGCGAATCATAAGCGTGGATGCCTGCTGGCCGCAGTTGCCGCCGGAGTCCATCAGCATGGGAATGGAAGCTGACAAAAGGATATTCACCGCCAACACGTTTTCAAATTTTGAAATAATAGCGCCGGAAATAATGGAAGTGAACATCAAAATCATCAGCCAGGGCAAACGGTTGCTCGCCAATTTAAAAAGGCTGGTCTTGAAATAAGGCTCCTCGGCAGGCGCCAAACCCGACATTTTTTCAAAGTCCTCGGTGCCTTCTTCTACAATAACATCCATGATATCGTCGCTGGTAATGATGCCTACCATTCGTCCTTCCCTATCCACAACGGGGATAGACAACAAATGGTATTTGCGCACGGTCTGGGCAACCATCTCCTGATCGTCCAAAGTGGTAACCGAGATAATAGAAGGATCCGTCAGTTTGCCAAGGAGCGTATCTTCCTCCACGATCAAGGCTTTGTGCAATGGCACAGTTCCCACGAGCTTGCGCTGGTTGTCCACCAAATACAGAGTGTATACCGTTTCTTTGTCAACCCCGGTTTTTTTGATAGTCTTCAAAGCGTCCCGCACATTCATATCCGGACTGAATTCGCAGTATTCTATCGTCATCAAGGAACCGGCAGAATTCTCGGGATAATTCAGAAATTGATTGATAATAGCGCGTTTTTGAGGGTCTGTATACTGCAGTATCCGCTTGACCGCGTTGGCGGGCAGTTCTTCCAGAAAGTCCACCGCGTCATCCAAAAACATATCGTTGATAAGAGCAGTAAGCTCCCTGTCGCCGATTGATTCTACCAGCATTTCCCGCTGGTCGGAATCCATGTAGCTGAACACCTCCGCCGAAGCATCCTTAGGCAGAATGCGGAACATAAGCAGAAGGTTTTCCGCGTCCAGCTTTTTCATGTATTCAGCAATATCAACAGGGTTGACCATCATCAAAGCCCCGCGCAGTTGCCCGTGGCGTTTCTGTTCCATCAGCCGGTCTAAGGTTTCTTCCATTTTGTCCCAGTTCATCGTCAATTCACCTCCAACAATTTATTTTTTCCAAGGTAAAAAGCACTTTTCCAAAAGAAAAAAGTGCAGGCGACTTATGGACGTAGACAAAAAACTTAATCGGGCAGCGTCATGGGACTGCGCCGACTTCGCGGAATGTCATCTTTTGTCTTACATCGAACGCCGTCGCCCATGTTTCGCCACCTCCTTCATAAAAATTCTCTATCATTGTAATCTTTCCGTTAAGGACTGTCAATCGGCAATTGATAAAAATATTGGTTCGGACTGTTTACAGACAAATCCGAACCTTTCATAATCCCTGGATTAGCTCAATTGTAAGGTGTTATTTCTTCTTTTTTGCTTTCGCAACAGGCAATTCATCAAACATCACATTAAATAAGCCCGTCAAATACTCTTTGTTGTCTACATTATCGACCAGCAGCATTTCCTTTGCCCCTTCATACGGCAGTTCATATTTTGCATTTGGCATATAGTCAATGGCGGAGGGCACGGGTTTTACAAGCAACCTGTCGTCATATATTCCGCCGACAATTTTTCCTTTGTAATACAGAATATATTCACCCATCATCGCTTGATAGCTGATGTCGTCCAAATCAATTAACTGGTCTAAAATATACTCTAAATATCCTTTGCTTGATCCCATTTTATCTCCACCATTTAAAGTTCTTTCTCTAAAACCACAACAATACCTTGTCCGTTATCTGTTTCAATGCCTGTAGGAGTAAATTGGCACTTGCGCCAAAAATTCTCGCTCTGTAAATTCCCCTTCATGTAACCCAGCCGCACAAAAGAGAAACCTTGGCGTTCTATTTCATGCAAACATTGTTTGATGATATTGCTTCCAATCCCAAGGCCCGACCGCTCCTTGCTCACCATAAAAAAACCGATAAATATCGTCTCTTGGTTTGGATACGCCTCGATCAAATCCATAACAGCGATCAATTCCTCTTCTTCAAAGAAACCTATGAAATATTTATCCCTGAGCTCTTTTCCGGTCGGCAGCGCATTCATTTGATTAAGAACGTTCTTGATAGAAGGAGCAGGCGGGCAAAATTTGTAATACATAGGATTTCCTTGCTGCAGGCATTCAACTTGTTGCGCATCCTTTTGCGTCAATCGCCTCACAAAGTATTGCTTCGACAACTTTTTAATATCAATCATGCACAATCTTCCTGTAACGGCAAATTTTCTTCACGAAAACTTCAACTTAGAACCTCAGGAGCGCAAGCGGGGGTCGTAATCCTCCACCATCTGGTTGTACTGCTCCCTTGAAATGAGCGTTCGCCTTGGTTTTGAGCCTTCACTCTCTGAGATAAGGCCACGCCGTTCCATCTCGTCAACAATACGCCCCGCGCGCCCATAGCCAATGCGAAGCACCCTTTGCAGCATGCTGATGGACGTCTGCCCCGCTTCCACCGCCATTTCGATGGCATCAGGTAAAAGTTCATCAAACATTTCGTTGCCTTCTTCTTCGCTCGGGTCATAGTCCTCGCCCTGTGACTCGGCTTTTTCGATAAATTCAATCAGTTCCTGATTATACTCCACCTTGTTTTGGTGTTTAATGGTACTCGTAACAGCTTCCACATCCTTGTCGTTGATAAAGCAGCCTTGAATGCGGGTGGGGGTGGACTGAGTTCCGGGCAGGTAAAGCATATCGCCGTTGCCAAGCAAGCCTTCGGCGCCGACAGTGTCGATGATGGTGCGGCTATCCACCTGGGAAGCCACTTGAAAGGCAATGCGGCTTGGAATATTGGCCTTGATTACGCCCGTAATAACGTTGACCGAAGGCCTTTGGGTAGCAAGGATCAACACGATACCCGCCGCACGGGCCTTGGCGGTAATGCGCTGCACGTACTCTTCAACGGCCTTGCTGCTTGTCGCGAGCAAGTCGGCCATTTCATCGATAATCATGACAATGATGGGCAGCTTTTCGTCCTCCGACTCTACCCTGTCGTTATAACCGGCAATGCTGCGTACATTATATTTTTGCATCTTTTGATAGCGCAAATCCATTTCCTCACACAGCCATTCAAGGGCGGCAACCACCTTTTTGCCTTCGGAAATAACCGGCAACAGAAGATGCGGGCAGTCGTTATACATTTGCAGTTCAACAAACTTTGGGTCAACCAAAATTAAGCGTACCTGCTGGGGTGTCGCTCGATACAAAATGCTGGTCACGATGCTGTTAATACACACCGACTTACCGCTGCCGGTAGCGCCGGCAATAAGCAAGTGCGGCATTTTGGTCAATTCACAAGCAATGGGTTGCCCGGTAATGTCCTTACCTAAGGCAACTAAGGTGGGCGAGGGGTTTCTTTTCATTAAATCCGATTCCAGCACTTCCCGTAAATACACCGTTGTCGCCTTGTCATTGGACACCTCGATACCAATGAGCGGCGTACCGGGAATGGGAATTTCCGCCCGCACAGGACCTTTGGCAAGCAGTTCAACCGACAGGTTATCAAGCACGCTCCGAAGCTTGCTGACGCTGATACCGGCTCCAAGACGAATGGCAAAACGGGTAATGGCAGGGCCGTGCACAATGTGATGCACCTTGGCTTCAATGGAAAAACTTTCCAAGGTGGAAATCAACTTTTCCGCCCGCTTCTGATCTTCCAAGCTATGGTCTTCTTGGCTGCCTTTGGGCGGAAGGGAAAGAATGCTCATATCAGGCCTTAAGTAGGGGGTCAGTACTTTTTCAACTTCTTTGTGTACAGGACCGCAGCTGGCGCTTCCGTCCAGCGTATGGTGGTTAAAGCCTTCACCCTGACCTTGAACGCTGATGCGCTTGCCCGTGGGAATATAAGCTGCGTCAACACCCACCCGATGAACAGTACCGGAAGAAGGGGTATCTGTTGTCTGCGTTTGCCGCCTCTGCTTGAGGGACACAGACCGCGTCTTTGTTTCTTCTTGAGAAGGAGTTTCTTCCACATCGTCAAAGGTCATCTGCACATAGGTGAGGGATTTCCCCGACACCGCCTGAACAGGCTCTTTGGGCGGCTGGTACACCTTTTCTTGCGGTACGGCAGGCGCTTCTAATTGGCCGGAGTCTTCATGTTCCACAGCCCCATAGCTAATGGGCGTAAAGCTGTCCGCTGTTTGAACGGCCTCTTTTTGCTGTTGAACAAAGCGGTCAAAGGAAGGCAAGTCCGCCTGCGGCTTGGTAATAGGTTCTTGCGATACGGGCGTTGATTGTTTAGCGTTTTCACCCGTCTGCTTAAAGAAACTGCCGATATCTTCCGCCTTTGGGGTAAAGCCTTTATCCTGCTCATCCTTTTTTAAATAAGCCTGAGGGTTAAACAGTCGGCCAATGCCCGCACGCACAGGGCTGGGTTCGCTTTCCTTGGGCTGATAGACAACATAGGGTTCAGGCGCAGGAGCTTCCTGCACGGGCTTTGCGGGTTGACCGTAAACGGGTTCCTGCTCAACCATGAATTCTGCGGCCTGTACAGGCACTTCCACGGTCACAGGCTGTACTTGATCGGGTTTTTCCGCCTGACTTGCTTTCCGCCTGAAAAAAGCCACGATATCCATCGGGCTGATATGCAGGAAAACAAACACAAGTGCGATAAGCGCAAAGGAAATCAGCAAAATAGCGCCTACCGTACCCAGCATTTTCCACAAGGGATAGGCAAGCAACATGCCAAGTAGACCCCCGCCGGGAAGCGGCGAAAGCCTTCCATAATATTGACTAAAAGCGCCCGATAAATAAGCGCCCATGCCTTCGGGCTGTACGTAGTTGCCAAAATAGGTGTTCAGGCTGCCCACATAGTCCATTAACGGTCCATAGCCGCCTATTCGGGTAGTGAGCGTCATGAGCGCCAGCACACATAAAAGGATACCCAGCGCGCTCATAATACGGTTAAAAGGCAGGGAATGTTTGGAAGCGATACACAGCATAAAACCGCAAATGATAAACCAGATGGCCACAATACCACCAAGCTGGCCGCCGATGCCCAGTACCAGGTTTTTAAGCGCAACAAGCGAGGGCGACACGGTAGGCGCATAGGCGCCAAGCAGCAGCAATAAACCAAAAACAAGTATAAGTAAACCGAGCAGCAGTACAAAACTGCCTGCCCGATCGGTCGTTTGCATCTGATTTTTAGTCGTTCTACTCATAATTCCCTTCAGTTTCTAGATAGATAGACGGTGCGCAGGATGCCCTCCGCATCAAGGTTGAGCATCAGCTGGCAGTCGCCAAAAGAATAGCTAAGGATAGAACCGGGCTGCATGGCATAAAGCTGAGCCATCTGTTCATCCAGGGGCAGTTTGCCGCTGTGTTCGCCAAAAACCTTAACAATCTCCTCTTCCCCGCTTTCACCAACCATGATGCCATTCAAGTTCATGCGACGGGCATAAATGCCTTGGATTAAGTCGTCCTCCTGCCCGACTACCACGTGAATATCCCGAAACTCAGGCTTGGCCAACACATAGCGCTCCCGATACAAGAACAGCTCCGAATCGGTAAGTTCGCCATATTGCTCAATCAAATCATCCACCTTCATACCCATCACTTCAGGCACGCCCGGTAGCCGCCCTTCAGATAAAAGAGCTGCTAAGCGGTCAGCATTATCCGACAGGCCAAGACCTGCCTGTACCTCATCCAAGGAAGAAAGAAGGCTGTTTTCCGTAAGGTTCAAAATGTCCTTCAGCTCGGGGAAATAGTATCTGTAGCCGCCCGCCTCCTGCGTGAATAAGTGATAGCTGTCAAATGGGTAATCAACAGCGATACCGTACTCCGTCAGGTAAAAGTTTTCAAGCGGCACCGGCAAGAGGCCGTCCACATGAAGATAGGTATATTCGTCCCGTTCAAGGTGGGTTTGGACCCATTCATCCACAAAATCTTGTGCCGCTGTTTTGTCAAGAAACAGCGCATCGGGCAAGATTTTTTCGCCAGTTAGCAAATCAAACATGAGGGTAAAACGCTCGATTTTTAAATTGGTTTTCACTTGAACCACCAGCGACAGCACCCGTGGCTCACCCGCCTGATGCAATCTGTGGTCGCCGAAAATCAGTTCATGTTGTGTACCCGGCATCAGCCGATAGCGGGCAAAAATAGCTTCGGGAGCGGTCGCCTCAGCGATTTGGCTGTTGATCCTGTCTTGCGCAAAGCTGTTTTGCAGATCGGTTAATTGATAGCCCGGTTCCTGCACTTGGAGCGCCTGCGTGCAAGCGCTTTGGAAACAAAGCAGAGTTAGTAGCAGAAGCAAAAATCGTTTCATGTAACTTTTACCTCCTTTTCAGGTTATGCCTGTTCACCCAGCGCATAGCCCGACTTCTTGCCTTTGCCCTCCTGACGCAAAATATTTTCCTTGTTCTTTTCTTCATACAGGGCAAAAAGTTCCTGCGCGTCCATGCCCAAGGCCAGGCAAAGGCTTACATAGAAATGCAGTACGTCCACCAGCTCTTCTTTGAGGGCGTCCTTGTCTACTTCCATGGGGTTTTTCCACCACTTATAGTTGGTTTCGTTGAGCATTTCCCCCATTTCCACATACATAGCCAAAGCGTACTTGGAAATCCATGACTCATCCTCCTGTGGGGGGAGATTACGCTTGTCAATAATTTCTTGGTTCAGGTTTTTTTGCAGGTTGAAAATAAAATCAAGCTTGTCGTTCATACTTCCTCCAGTAGCTATGGTTATCCGGCTCATCTGGCGACAAAAGGACAAGCGCGCAAGGCTTGTCAATACTTTCCCGTGCCGCCAAGAGAATGGATTGGGTCGTCACCTTGTTTAACCCTTCAAAAATTTCCTCATGCGGAACAATTCGTGAATAGGTCATTAAATCGCTGCCCATCTTACTCATATGATAATAAACGCTTTCGTCGGCAAGTGCAAGGGTGGTCTTTTCCCCGATGCGGCTGTGGCACAGCTCTTCCTCCGTTACGCCCTTATCCAATACCAGTTTACACTCCTCTTCAATTATATCACAAACAACGCGTGTGTTCTTGGGAGAGCAGGCTGCATAGATGGCTAAGTCCCCGCAAAAAGGATAAGCTGTTTTATGCGCATACACCGAATAGGCATAGGCTTTTTCCTCGCGGATACGCTGAAATAATCTGGATGAGGAACCGCCCCCTAATATAGACGATAATAAAAGCAAATCCTTGCCCAAAGGCGCGCCAAAAGCCATTCCCGGATAAGTGAAAAGTATCTGCGCCTGTTCGATGGGCTTTTTGGTGTGCGTTAAGAGCCTTTTGTTATTGGTCGGATTGGCGGGGTATTCCTGTCTGTTGCCTTTTTTCCAGCGCCCAAAATACTTTTCACACCATTCAAGCAAACGATTCTCATCAAAATTGCCGGCGACAGATAAAACAGCGTTGTTAGCCACATAATGTTTGGCTCTAAAGCTTTCAACTGTTTCTGCGGAAAAGCTTTCAACCCTCGCCCTTGAACCAAGGATGGGTTGCGACAGCGGGCCGCCCAGATAAAAGAGGGCGTTTGCCATATCATGGGCGCTGTCTTCGGGCGAATCCTCCACCATGCCGATTTCTTCGATAATCATCCGCTTTTCTTTTTCCAATTCGGCGGGTTCAATCACAGTATTGCACACAATATCACTTAAAAGTTCCAGCGCACTTTCCGCTTCTTCAGGAAGCACTTGGGCATAGTATTCGGTGGTCAGTTTACTGGTGGCGGCGTTTACCTGCCCGCCAATGGCGTCCATGTCAATGGCAAGCTGCCTGTTGCTGCGGTTTTTGGTGCCCTTAAAGGACATGTGCTCAAGAAGGTGGCTTAAGCCGTTTTCTTCCTCGCTTTCCAAAATAGAACCCACCCGCAGCCACACGCCAATGGCGCACGAATGTGTCCATTCCATAGATTTAACGGCAACCCGCAGCCCGTTTGACAGTTGGTGAATGCTTACCATAACTTCCTTTCAAAAAACGGAACCCGAGGCTATCAGGTTCCGCTGCTTTTAGCTTTTCATCGGCTATTAAGCCTGATAAGAACTATTAACTTGTCTTAAAATGACCGTCTTCTTAGTCCTGATTTCTTCTTCCGGAACGGCCGTCACGGCGGGGCGGACGGTTGCGGGAGCCAGCGGAACGGGACAAACGGTCGACAGAATATTCTATATCGTTGCGCAAGAGGTTGATGCGGCCTTGCCCGTCGATTTCAGCGACCTTGACTTCCACTTCGTCGCCGATATTCAGGACATCTTCCACCTTTTCCACCCGCTCGTTGGCAAGCTTGGAAATATGGAGGAGACCGTCTTTTCCGGGTAGCAGCTCAATGAAAGCGCCCAAATTGCTAAGAATCCTAACCACATGGCCCTGGTACACTTCACCCACTTCGATTTCTTTGACAATGCCTTCGATGATGGCTTTGGCTCGGTTGGCAGCGGCCTCATCAGGGGTGGCGATGGACACACGCCCATCGTCTTCAATATCGATTTTGACACCCGTTTCGGCGATGATTTTGTTAATCATCTTACCGCCCGAACCGATAACCTCACGGATCTTGTCGGGATTAATCATAAAGGTAATAATCTTGGGTGCGTACTGGGAGAGGCTGGCGCGGGGCTGCGGCATGGTTTGCAGCATCAGGCCAAGGATATGCAGCCTGGCATCAAGCGCCTGCGCAAGCGCCCGGGTTAAAATTTCACGGTCGATTCCCTTGATTTTGATATCCATTTGAATGGCGGTGATGCCGCTCATGGTGCCTGCCACCTTAAAGTCCATATCGCCTAGGAAGTCTTCAAGGCCTTGAATGTCGGTGAGCACAGACACCTTACCCGTCTTTTCATCCTTAATAAGGCCCATGGCAACGCCCGCAACGGGCGCCTTAATCGGAACACCCGCATCCATCAAGGACAGGGTGCTGCCGCAAACAGAAGCCATGGAGCTTGAGCCATTGGAGGAAAGAATTTCACTCACCAACCTCAGTGCGTAAGGAAACTCCTCTTCACTGGGGATAACGGGTTCAAGCGCGCGCTCGGCTAAAGCGCCGTGACCAATTTCACGCCTGCCGGGGGAGCGCATACGGCCGGCTTCACCGGTGGCGTAGGGCGGGAAGTTGTAGTGATGAATATAGCGCTTTGAATCTTCGTTGGAAAGACCATCCAGCATCTGCACTTCACGAAGGCTTCCCAAGGTAGTTGCCGTAAGCGCCTGGGTCTGGCCACGGGTAAACACTGCGCTGCCGTGCGCGCGGGGCAGGATGCCCGTTTCGCACCAAATCTGGCGCACTTCTGTGGTAGCCCTGCCATCGGGGCGAATGCCCTGGTCGGTAATTTTGCGGCGCATGACTTCTTTGTTGATGTTGTACAGCGCATCGGACACTTCGCCAAGGCGGTCTTCAAACTGCTCCGCAAAGTGTTTCAGCACCTCGTTTTTGACCTGCTCTTCGCGCTCTTGCCGCTCTTCACGAACATCGGTGTCAAAGCTCCACACGGCCTTGTCGTAAGCATAGGCACGAACGGCTTCTTCCACGTCCTCCCCTGTTACAAACAGCGGGAATTCACGCTTGGGCTTGCCGATTTGGGCAACAATTTCTTCCTGGAAAGCAACCAGTTTCTTAATTTCTTCATGCGCCAGCAAAATAGCTTCCAGCATGTCGTTTTCGGAAATTTCGTTGGCGCCGGCTTCCACCATCATGATGGCGTCTTTGGTGCCGGAAACCGTCAGGTGCAGGTCGCTCTCTAAGCGCTGCTGTTCATCGGGGTTTACAACAAACCGGCCGCCAACCCTGCCGATTAAAACCGAACCGGTGGGGCCTTCCCAGGGTATATCGCTGACACTTAGGGCGGCGGATGAACCAATCATGGCCGGAATTTCGGGCGGCAGATCGGGGTCAACCGACAGGGAAGTGGCAACAACCTGCACGTCGTTGCGCATGCCTTTATTAAACAGGGGGCGCAGCGGGCGATCAATCAGCCTGCAGGTAAGGATGGCCTTTTCAGTAGGGCGGCCCTCACGCTTGATAAATCCGCCGGGAATTTTGCCGACGGAGTACAGTTTCTCTTCAAAATCGACGCTTAGTGGGAAAAAGTCAACTCCGTCCCGTGGCTTGTCCGACGCGGTCACGTTCACCATAATGACCGTGTCGCCATAGTGTACCAGCACGGAACCGGCAGCCTGTTGGGCGTACTTGCCAAATTCCAGCGTCAGCGGGCGTCCCGCAAAGTCCATCGTAAATTTTTTAGATTCCATTCCTTCTTCTTACTCCTTCTTCACGCATGCTGCAGCATGCTTTCCTTCAATAAAAAAGTCGGGCGCAGCATTGCTACACGCCGACTTTGATGTTGTTTACCTACGCAGACCCAATTCCGCAATCAGGGAACGATAACGCTCAATGTCGGTTTTCATGAGATAGTCAAGCAAACCGCGGCGGCGGCCGACCATCAACAGTAATCCACGGCCAGAGTGGTGATCCTTGCGGTTGGCCTTCAAGTGTTCGTTCAGGTGGTTGATACGCTCGGTCAGGATAGCAACCTGCACCTCGGGTGAGCCGGTGTCGCCTTCCTGGCGGGCAAACTTGGCAATAATTTCCGCCTTGCGTTCCTTCGTCATTGTTTTCCTCCTATTGGCTTTTCGCCATTCATTTATTCCCAGTCACGCCGATATCGCCGGAGATACGAATACCCGCGCAACGGTTCAACCCAAGTAGATTAACATGATGGCCGATTTTTGTCAAGCAATTCTCCCTGCCTCTTTCGCTTGGTGTGTAAGGAAGTCAAACATTTGTGACACAAGCTCTTTAATTATAGATTGCTGGAGAGCTACCTCTACTGAGTCAATGATAGTTATTTTCTAAAGCTTTATCTATTGTATTGACCACATAAGATTGTACGCTATACATTTTCAAGCTGCCTATGACAAACTTCCTTGATATCTTCCCCTTTTACTATCAATTTGGTAGGAATTACGCTAAAATAGTCCATAGAGAGGTCTCCTTTTCTGCGGTTTTGTCCGCCAACAAAAATTTACATGAAAAGGTTCTCTTCACCGGGCGCCGTTGACATATCTGTCTGTTTTCCGGTAACGTAGCAATAATTAAGAAGCCTGACAACAGAATCTACCGTCCGGACACCATTACTCTAGCTTTGTCATAGAAGACCGGTATTTACAGAAAGAATTTCACGCTGCCGTAAAATGTAATCTATAGCTCAATGATTGGAGGAACAAGCATGCAGCAAACCGTCAAAGTAAACAGCAGAAACCCGAATATCGACTATTTCCGGCTGGTATGCGCCCTGTTGGTGGTGGCCATCCACGCGCACCCGTTCACAGACGTTCACCCGCTGTTGGGCAATCTCGCCACAAACGTAATCCCTCGGATCGCGGTGCCCTTTTTCTTCGCTGCGGCTGGGTACTACTTTATCAAGTCCTTGCGGACAGGCCGCGGCAAAGTCGCACAATATGTTTTACGCCTATTGCTCCTGTACATCATCTGGACTGTCTTTTACCTCTTAATCGACATCAACCATGCCGTCCAAACAGGCAGAAGCGTTATCAGGCTCTTTAGGCGGCTGTGGGAACGTTTTTTCTTTATCGGCAGCGTGTCACACCTGTGGTTTTTCCCGGCAATCATTATTTCCGCGCTCATCACCGCCGTTTCGCATAAACTAAAACTGCTGCGCTTTCTTCCCTGGGCGGCGCTTGCAGTTTATCTCTTCGGATGCCTTTGTACAAGCTATTCAGCCTTAGCCCGTCAAATTCCGGTATTGAAGGTGACCATTCAGCATCCGGATTTCAACATTTACCGCAGAATCTTCATGATGGGTCTGCCCTTCTTTACTATGGGGTATTATCTCGGCATCGAAGGCTTTTATAAAAAGTCCATCGCTCACATCCGCCTTCTTTTGCCGTTCAGCGTTTTTCTGTGGGCATTGGAAGTGTTTTTAATTCGATACTTCCAGCTGGGTTCCAACATCATCATCACGCCCTTTCTCTACCCTATGCTGATGATGGTCCTTGTCAGGCTTTTATACGGGCCGCACGGGCAATACGGCAAAGCCGCGGCGTTTTGCCGAATCGCCGCGAACTTCACCTATTACGCCCACCCGTACTTCATGACCTTGGTCAAAGCCGGGTCGACAAAGCTCTACCTTTTCGCCTGCGCCTGTTCGCTGGTTGGCGGTTTTATCATTTACAAAGCGAACTCAAAAATCCTGAACCGCCTGGTTATGTAGCCTACTTATACACCCGCTCAACAGGGTCAGCCACGGCATATCCCGGGCTAACACCTTGCATGCCGCCGTTGCAGGCCATGATCAGCTTGCCATTTCTATCCAGCCCTACAATGCCGTAAATGATTGAGTGCGCGTTGTGATACAGCATATGCCAGCTTTCGCCGCCGTCCCCTGTGCCTAAGATATAGGCATTGCTTCCGCCTCTCTGCACCATGTTGGGCAGCACCACATACGCTTCAATGCCGTTTTGCGCATACGGCCCATAGCCATAATAGTCGTAACAAACCTTGTTGTTGAGTACGCAGTGGCTCGGTTCCGCGTAGAACTTATCAGCGCCCATGTCGTGGGCCTTGTTGTCGCGGTACATTTCCCACATCGCGACAGAACTTCGAATGCCCTGGCCTTCCTGCGCCGCCGTGTCAGGGAAATAGATCAGGTTTTTAGGGAAAGCGATCATCAGCGTGGGCTGCGGATCCACCGGATATTGGTCAATCGCCACTTGGTGCCAATTGGCGCCAAAGTCATCGGAATATTCAAACTTGGCGTTGTACACATCGCCCTTGCTGCTCCAAATCCGCCCGGTAAGCGGGTCGTAGATGGCGGCATGAAAATGCCTGTTGTACGCGTGATAGGGCGGGTCGCTGGATCCCATGTCTACCGTGATATTGTTAATGACCGACCAGTTCATGCCCCCGTCAAATGTCACCCTCAGCTTCTTGCCGTTCTTGTCGCTTTCTTCCGTGCAAAAGCCGTACTCGCCCACCAGCACTACGCTGCCGCCGGCATTGCTCATCACATGATGTTGATAAGAGATGCCAATCGTTACCGGGTAGCAGTTAGTCATTGTGGCTACTTTGGTATAGTTGCCGTTATACTATTCTCAATTCAATTCAGCCCTGATATCCAATCCCGACTTGTGATACTTCTAACGGTATCGCAGGTCAGATTGTTTATTGTTTCGCTCAGCCGATCCATCACGACTTCAAGCGTCTGAAATACTTCATTTCGAAAGCCGTGCGTTCGTAGTTCCTTCCATATTTGTTCAATTGGGTTCATTTCAGGGGTGTATGGAGGGATATGTTCCATAAAAATGTTTTCGGGAACTTTCAGGTTTTTTGATTTATGCCAGCCTGCCCCGTCACATATCAGCAGAATGTTTTCGTTTGCATAGAACTTGGATAGCTCCGATAGAAATAGATTCATACATTTAGTATTGCACCACGGCATAATCAAAAAGAAGTTTTCCCCAGTTTTAGGTTCAACCGTTCCGAAAGTATAGCGATATTCTCAAATATGATGGCAAGGAACTGTTGAATGCGCTCCGCCTGTCCAATAATATTTCGGCGTATTAATCCGACCAAAACCTGCTGCATCCTGAAACATGACATATAAAGGTTTCTTAGGGGAGGCTAATTGGATTTCCTCCACACGAGACTTAATTTTTTTGAGGCATCACAGGCCTCGGCATTTGCTGACTTGGGCTGTTTAGGGCGGGGCTTTATTCGCCGCCAGCCATGGCGTTTTAGTAACATATAGATGTATCCACTTCCGGCATCTCGGCCTAACTTTGCGTCAAAAGCGGCTTTAATCTCCTTCACGCTGGTTAATTCACCTCTTTGTGCTTTTTCCGCAAAGGAATCAAGGAGTTCCAGTTCTTCCTCATAACTCATGCTGCGATGATTGCCGCAGTATTTGCAGCGAATAAACTCATCAATTCCCTGCGCCTTAAATTCAGACACGATATGGCGCACACGATCTTTATGCAAATCGACCATCTGACCTATTGATAGATTGGTATAGCCTTCATAGCGCAACCGGATTACACGAAGTTTTTGGGCCAGGCGCTTATTTTGTGTTACTTTCTATGCTTTAATGACCGATTCATGCTCGTCTTGGGTGATTTCATGTTTCATACTTGCCACCTCCGTGGTAAGTATATCACTTTGAAAAGGTGGAGGCTATTCCGATTTGAAAATAGTATGACAGTACCCCTTTATGGTATGCAACACTTGTTTAGTTAATTTTTTGTACACTCAAAACAACCGCGCCTTTTTAACGGAGCGGTTGTTCAGACCGTAGACAAAGCGGTTTTGGCAATTATGCAAAAGCCGCTTTTTTGTAGCATAGAAACAGTCCAAAGAAGGATTTCACTAATGAATATAAAAAAT
>JGI24712J26585_10000036_pt1 | contig 101047 bp, 86 predicted proteins | sample BioPla3DNA2_FD_26585 | JGI IMG/M metagenome (IMG submission 26585) | reverse complement strand
TGGATGGGGGTGAGGACGCTGTCCATAAAGGTGCGGCTGCCGGTCAGGCGGCGGACGGAAAGTTTGAGGAGGCTTGCCGAGCCGTCGATAATAAAGGCAAGGCACAAAAGCAAAAACAAAAGGGGGTCGCCGGTATTCATGATAAGAACGGCCATCATCACGCCCATGGCGCGGGAGCCGGCGTCGCCCATCAAGTGGCTGGAGGGCGAGCAGTTGCGCCAAAGGTAGCTTAAAAGAACGCCAAGCAATAGCAGCCCCATGGAGAAAAAGGCCCCCTCCACCTTGAGGATGCCGTACACAACCAAAACGGCGGCTACCGTGGTAATGGCAAGCGTGGAAGACAGGCCGTCCACCCCATCGGTAATGTTGGTGGCGTTGATGGACCACCACACCATGCCGCACAGCAAAATAAAGCTGAGCCACAGGGGCAAGGAGTAGGCGGGCCGCCCCGGTATCAGGCTGAAAATAAAGTTGGGTCCCTTGTCCCAAAGGTAGGCGCCAGCAACTAACATGGCGGCGCCAAGGTCGCTTAGCCCCTTTTTCAGCTCCGCCCACGGCAGGTGGGCGGTATCGTCCAAATGGCCCAAAACCATTTCCAGCATCATGGCGGCAAGATACAACCACATGGCTTTTTGTACAGGCGCCAAGAGCGCCACCAGCGCAAAGTAAGCAATATATAAAACAAGACCAACGCCCGTTCGCTTGCCCTTGGACTTATCGCCCTCGAAGGCAAGGTCCCGCCCCCTGTCAAGCGGCATAAAGCGGCTGAAAAGTTTCAGCGAAAGCGCCCCAACGGCAAAGCCGATCAGGGGAAAGAGCGCCCGAAAATTTGTAAAAAACGAATGCAACATGTCTGTCTCCTTCACAGGGCAGGCAGCTTGATGGGCGGGAAGTCGAGGGCGCCCGTCAGCTGGAAAACTATCACAACAACGCCCACCGCCACCAAGTAGTAGGCAAAACCGTTGAGGGACTTGCGCTCAATGATTTTGAGCATAAAGCGGATGGCAAGGTAGCCCACCACCGCCGACACCAGCACCCCAAGCAGGATGGGGCCGGAAAAGAGACTCGAAAAACCCGACGTTTCGGCGGCGTCCTTCACTTCCTTTAAGAAGCCGCCAAGGATGGCCGGCGCGCTCATCATAAAGGAAAAGGCGGCCGCTTTCTTTCGGGTAAGCCCCGCCACCATGCCGCCAAGCACGGTGGAACCGGAGCGGCTGACCCCAGGCAAAAGGGCGATGGCCTGAAAGCCGCCCATGATGAGGGCTGCCTTCACATCCACCTCATCGGTTTTTTGCTTGCCGTTATGGCTGACCTTTTCGGCAAGCCACATAAACAGCGCCGTGATTAAAAAGGAGGGGCCAAGGAACCAGCCGGTAAAAAGGCTATCAAACAAATCGCCCAAAAGGATCACGGCAAACAGCGCCGGAAGCGAGGCAATAAAGAGCAAACCCAAGGTTTTATTTTTGATGGGATGCAGGAGCATATCCACCCAGTCCCCAAAAAACACCGCCGCCACCGCAAACAGCGTGCCCATGTGCAGCATGGTGAGCAGCTGAGACGAGGACACGGAATTGTAGCCAAGGGGCGCCAGCAGCTTTTCAAAAACAAGCAGGTGGCCGCTGGATGAAATGGGTAAAAACTCGCTTAGCCCCTGGACAACGCCAAGGATGAGGCTGAAAATATATTGCATGATTCCTCCTTAGATTTCAAGCCCGTCTTTTTCAAGGATGAAGCGGCATTCATCAATCTTGGCCCGCTTTTCTCCGCTGAGTTCGGGAAATTGGGGGTTCATCTGTTCCAATTTTTGCGCCAAAACCTGCGACACCAAGTAGCGGGTAAACCACTTGCTGTCAGCCGGCAATACGTACCAGGGGCTGCGGGCGGTGGAAGTGGCGGGCAGCATGTCCTCATAGGCTTGCATATACTTATCCCAATGTTTGCGCTCTTGGATGTCGGAGGCGGAAAACTTCCAGTTTTTGTCCGGGTCGTAAATGCGCTTCAAGAGGCGCTTGCGCTGCTCGTCTTTTGAAATATGCAAGAAAAACTTAACCGTTTCCACGCCGTTTTCCCAAAGATACTTTTCATAGTCGCAAATCTGCCGGTAGCGGGTAGTCCAAATATCAGGCCGCAGGCGGTCTTTGGGCATTTGGGAGCTCTGTAAAAGATCATGCACCCTTGACACCAACACATCCTCATAGTGGCTGCGGTTAAAAACGCCGATTTCCCCACGGCGGGGCGCCTTTTGATGGATGCGCCAGAGGTAGTCGTGGTCATTTTCCTCGGAGCTTGGAACCTTGAAGGAAGATACAAACACGCCCTGCGGGTTGATCCCCGTCATCACGTGCTTGATGCAGCCGTCCTTGCCGGCGGCGTCCATGGCCTGAAAAACCACCAGCAGGGCGCGGGTGTTTTCGGCATAAAGCCTTTCTTGAAGGACCGACAGTTTTTGAATGTTCGCGGGCATGAGGCAGTCTTCAACTTCCCGCCTGTCCGCCGCCTCATCCCTTTTGGTGGAATAGTCCTGAAGGCGGATTTTCGCCCCCGGCTTTACCTTGTAGCGCGCTGTGTCTATCATAGCTTCCTCCCTCTAAGCAGTTGTATCATCTCCTGGTGGCTGATGCCCTTTTGCCAGCGGCGGCGGTCACGGGCGGTCATGGGGTCAAGGCGGCACAGCCCCTGAAAGCGGCAGTAGGCGCAGGCGCCCACGTCCTGGCGGTTAAAAACATAAGGCTGGGCCTTGGCCTTGCCCGCCCCGATTTCTTCAGCGGCTTCCTTGGCCTTCTTTAAGGCAAAGTCGCAAAGCAAATCAAAGTCTTCAGGGCTTAAAATCCTGGCGCTTTTCGCCGGATCCCCCTCTTTTTTATAGACTTGGGCCATAGACTTGGGCGGATTGTTGGCGTCCATTGCCTCAACCACTTTGGGATCATCAAGGACTGCGCCTTGCATTTTGAGGTTGCTGATCGCGTCCATCTCGGTCGCCTTTTGCCATTCCTGTTCCACCTGCATTTCATCTTTGATAAACTGGTAGAAAAAGCCCGCAGGTTTGTGGCCGGGAAAGGCCTCCCTTGCCGCCGCCAGGTACAACAGCATTTGAAGCTGAACGCCCGCCGCGATTTTGGTGGGTTGGTAAGTATCGCTGCCGCTTTTATAGTCGATAATGCGCAGGTAATCCTGCTCCTCAACCTGTGCGGTATCAATGCGGTCGATGACGCCCTCAATGGATAATTCGCCCCGGCTTGTCTCGGTTTTGGGCCCGGGAGCGCCGCCCGCCCTGCCAAAGGCCCATTCGGTATAGGCGGTTTCAAAGGCGCTGTCTTTCATGAACGCCTGCACGGCGCCGGCTAAAAGGCGGCAGGTACCCTTGGCCCTGTCCACCTCGGCTTTGGCTCGGGGGGTGTCGAGCATGGGGGTATTTTCCCACGATAGGGTCATTTCGTCAACCACGCTATCCATCACGGCGTCCACATCGGCGGCCTGCGCATCCGGCCAGCCGGAGATTTCGTCCGTGCGCTTGGTAAATTCCTGCATGGCTTGGTGGTAAAAAATGCCCCAGTCCCGGCGGTCCACGTCCCATTCCCTGGTTTCCTGCGGCTTTAGAGCGTACTGGATAAAGTAGCGCATGGGGCAGCGGTAATAGCTTTCCACCTGCGTTGCCGAAAGGCGGCCCATTTCAAGCAAACGCCTGACCAAATCGGGGGCAACCTCACTGTCGGGCTCGGTTTCGGCGGCCAAAAGAGCGGCCGTCACCCGCTCCCGATATTTTTCATCATACAGCATGGCGCAGAGGAGATTTTCGTCTTCCTTGGAAAAATCCTCACTTCCCAGGCGCTCAAGCGCCCCTTCAAAGGCGCTTTCAAGCCCCAAGTTTGAAGCGGAGCCGCCCAAAACAGGCAAATTGGGCAAGATACGCTGCACCCGCTTGAGTTGATACAGCGGCCCCCGGCTTTCGCCCCCGTCGCCTTGCAGGGCGTAGGAAAGAAGGAGCTCTTTTTGCGGGGCGCTCATGGCCTTCCACAAGTCAAGCAGCTTCATCTGCCCCTTTTCCTTGGCGCTGGTCGCCCTGTGAATACTGAGGGCCTCGGCCAAGTCGGCCTGCTCCCTGTCGTCAAAAATGAGGCTTTCTTCTTCCCTTAAAACGCCATCGTTCAGGCCTAAAATCATGACCGTTTCTTTGTTTAACAGCGGCACATTGCCAAGGGCGCCCACTTCCACTTGCCCGGGCCTCTGGGGCAGGCCTAAAATGTCGGCGTCCTTGAAGGCGCCTTCAACCAAGCTCAAGAGGTCGTTCGCGTCAAGCGGCCTCCCGCCCGCCACCTTGTAGATTTCTTCCAAGGCCTGGGCGATTTTTGCCGCTACCTGCTCTGAAATTTTGCTTTCTTCCAAAAAGCCGAGGGCGAACAGCCTGTCCGTTTCTTCCTGCAGTTTGTCGTAAGCGTTCAGGCTTTCCATGTAAAAAATCAGGGCTTCCAAGGTTTCTTTGGCGGGGCGGGCGGGTTTTAAGGCCTTTGCCAGCGTTTCAAGCGGGTCAACAAGCTTTTTGCGCAGCGCTTCCATTGTTTCTATTTCTTCGGGCGCGCCTTTTTTGAACGGCCGCTTCCACTGCCCGTAGCTAACGCCCTTTTCACGGATATAGTTTTGTAAGTGGAAAATTTCTTGGTCGCCTAAATCAGCATAGCCCGATTGCAGCAGCAGCTGCATATCTTGGGGCAGATAGCCCAAGGTGATGATTTTTAGGGAAGCGATAAGCATGCGGGCAAGGCCGTGCCCCGACAGCGGGCGCTTTTGCGACAGATAATAGGGCGCCCCGTGCGCTTCAAGGCGGGCCGCCAGCATAGGGGCGTAGCTTTCAAGCTCACAGCACAAAATGGCGATTTTTTCGGGGTCCTGCCCGTTTTGAATGTTTTTTTGAACCAAGGCCGCCGCCCGGTCGCACTCGTCAAAGGGCGTTGGGGCGGCGTGCAGAACAACGCCCTGGTCCATGGCTTCTGATTCATCGGGCAGAAGACGCAAAAAGCCTTTTTCCAGCGCTTGAATGCTCGCAGGCGCTGTCGAGGCCTCTTCTTTTAAGATGCGCACCCCATAGGGCGAGCCCTTTTCATTCAGTTCGTGATACAGTTTTTGCAGGCTGCGGCGAACGGGGGCAAAGGCCCGCCCATCCGTTTTTTCTTCGCCCTGGCAAACGATGAGCAGGTGTACCCTGTCGGTTTGGCCGGCGGCGGCGCTAATGAGGCGCACCAAGGCGGGGGTAAGCATGTCAAAGCCATAGAGGATAAACACGGCGTTTTGGATAAAGCTTGTTTCGCCCAAGCGGCTTAAGCTGTCCCTCTCCTGCATGGCCTGGTCGCCTAACTTATCGCCCAAAATATTTTGGTAGGCAAGGGAAATTTGCCCAAGGTCATGCATCTTGGCGGAAATGGCGGGGTCGGCTGCCTTATCAGCCGCCGCAATCAGGCTTTCGCCCGAAACGCCCTCATCCAAAAGGCGCTTGGTTTCCTCCAAGCAGGCATCCACAAAGCCTTGCATGCGGGTTGCCCGGCGGTAGTATTGCAATTTGTCCTTGCTTTCCCGCAAGGAAAGCGACAGGGCAGCCCGCTCGCCTACGCTTCCGATCACGATTTTTTCCTTGGCGCCCGCCTCCTCCCGGATGCGGGAATAAAGGCGCTTGGGGGACAGCACGTTGATATCGAGTAGCCCCGACAGTTTCAGGCTTTCAATCAAATCCCTTTCGCACTTTAAGGTATACTGCTGGGGCACCACAACAAGGCAGGGCAGGTTTTCATCCATCGCCCCTTGAACAAGCCTGATGAGCTCTTCCCACAGGCTGCTTTGCCGCCGCGCCCAAACAATGTCCGTCATGTTGTCACCTTGGAAAAGGCCCTCTCCAGCGCCAACATCCCGTGGCTTAGGCACAGGCCGCCCTGCAGGTAGGCCGTATAGGGCGGGCGCATGGGGGCGTCGCAGCTAAGCTCGATGGACGCCCCTGGAACAAAGGCGCCCGCCGCCATGATCACCTCATCCTGATAGCCGGGCATGGCCCAAGGCTCGGGGGTGACAAAGGCGTCCACGGGCGATGCGTACTGGATGCCCTGGCAAAAGGCGATGAGCTTGTCCCTATCGCCAAATTGAATAGCTTGGATGATATCGTCCCGGTCGCTATCTGATGCAGGGCTTGTTTCAAAGCCAAGGTTTTCCGCCATTTTGGCGGCAAGGGCTGCGGTTTTGAGGGCCTGACATACCGTGTGCGGCGCCATAAATAGCCCTTGGTAAAACAGGCGATAGCCGCCCTGATAGCTGCCCGTTTCCCGTCCGATGCCGGGGGCCGTCAAGCGGGACTCAATGCGCCCGATGGCCTTTTCCGCGCCCACGATATAACCGCCGGTTGAAGCAAGGCCGCCGCCGGGGTTTTTGATAAGGGAGCCTGCCACAACGTCCGCCCCCAAATCGCTGGGCTCCAGTTTTTGGGTAAATTCGCCGTAGCAGTTATCCACCATGATGTAGATGTCCGGGCGCACGGCTTTGATTTTTTGAATCAGGCTTTCGATTTCTTTTAGCGTCAGCGCCTTGCGCCAGCTATAGCCCCGGCTGCGCTGAATGAGCGCCACTCGGGTGTTGGGCCGCAAATTTTGAAGAACGGCTTCTTCATCCACCCTATCTTCTTTCATGGGTACGCTTGAAAAAGTAACGCCCAGTTCATGGAGCGTGCCGGGGATGCCGTCGCCTTTCTTGCCAATGACCGTTTGCATGGTGTCATAGGGTTCGCCCGCCGCCGACAGCAGGTGCTCGCCGGGCAACAGCAGGCCAAACAAACACAGGCTTAAGGTGTGCGTGCCGCTTGTGAGCTGTGGGCGCACGATGGCGGCCTCGGCGTTAAACACATGGGCGTATAGCTTTTCCAAGGTGTCCCTGCCTACGTCGTCATAACCGTAGCCTTCGGAGGGGGCGAAGTGCCGCTGGGCAATGCGCAGCGCTTCAAACGCCGCCTGCACCTTTTGTAGATTGTGTAATTCCGTTTCTTCCAGCCTTTCAAACACGGGCCGCAAGTCACGCTTTGCTTGTTGTACTAAAACTTTCATACCGTTCCTTGATCTGTTGCGCATTGTCCTCGGGAGGCGCATCGCCTTGAAGTTTGATGATGCGGGGGTCTTGCTTGAACCAGGTTTCCTGCCGCTTGGCGTAGTTGCGGGTGCGGCGCTTGATTAGCTCCTTTTGGGTTTCAAAGTCGCTTTCGCCCCGAAGATAGGGCAGCCACTCCTTATAGCCGATGGACTGCATGCTCTGGTGCTCTTCCTTGACGCCCATGTTGAGGAGATTTTTTACCTCATCCAGCAAGCCCGACTCCACCATCCTGTCCACCCGCTGGTTGATGCGCTCGTACAAAACCGCCCTGTCCCAGACAAGGACAAAGGGGAGGATTTGATAGGGGCCGTCGGCGTAGGAGGGCATTTTCTGGTCGGAAAACTTTTGTCCCGTCAGGTCCATGACTTCAAGCGCCCGCACCACCCGCCTAACATCGTTTGGGTGAAGCTTCCCTGCCGCCTTTTGGTCCCTTTGCAAAAGCAAGCCGTGCAGGGCTTCATTGCCGTGTTCTGCGGCATAGGTTTCGTAGCGTCGGCGGATTGTTTCATCCCCGCCCGTTCCGCCATAGCCAAGCGGCATGGATAGGGCCCGCAAAAACATGCCCGTTCCGCCTACCAACAAGGGTAGTTTATCCCTGCCTAAAATTTCGTCTATCTTTTGCCTGGCGTCCCGTTGGTACAGGGCAACTGAATAGCTGTCCCAAGGCTCCACCACGTCAATCATGTGATGAGGAATAAGGGCCTGTTCTTCCTTGGTGGGCTTGGCGGTGCCGATATCCATGCAGCGGTACACCTGCATGGCGTCCATGGACACGATTTCAAGGGGTAAAATCTTGGCAAGCTCAAAGGACACCGCCGTTTTGCCGCTTGCCGTCGCCCCGCAGAGGGCTAAAACTTTAGGTTTCATGAGCCAAGGCGCCCAAAGCGCTTTTCAAGCTCCCGCTTGCTTATTTTCAGCATCAGCGGCCGCCCGTGCGGACAGGTGGGGACGATGTTGTCGTTCAACATTTTGTTGACCAGCACCCTGACATCGTCCATGCTGCGGCGTTCGCCGCCCTTGATGGCGTGCTTGCAGGCGCTTTGAATCAGGCGGCTTTCTTTTTTGTCTTGGCTGAGTGACCCGCTTGCCTGCAGCTCGTCCAAGGCGTCCTTAAAGGCCGACTCCGCTTCCGGCTCGCCTAAAATAATAGGTACCGAATGCAGGCGCACGCTGCGGTTGCCAAAGTCCTCGGCATCAAAGCCGAAGGAAGACAACAGGGCCTGATTTTCAAGGAAAAGGTCGTATTCCCGCAGGCTCAAGTCCACCGCCCTTGGGACAAGCAGCATCTGCGCCGCCGTGCCGTGTGAGTGCGCTTCCATGAGTTTATCGTACAAAATGCGCTCGTGCAGGGCGTGCTGGTCGCAAAGGATTAAAAGGTCGCCCGACTCAAACAAAATATAGGTATGGAAGGCAACGCCCAAAAATTTGATGGGTTTTTCGGCTAAAGCGGGCGTAATTTCTATGGCGGGGGCTTTCTGACCCGCAAGCTCCCTGATTTCTTCCATGGTTGGAAGGGCTGGCTTTTCCGCTGTCGCCAAAGGCGGCTTGGCCGGTGAGCTTACAAACAGAGTGGTTTGCAGCTTTTCAATGGGCAATTCCGCCTTGGGGCTCGCCTCCACCGCCTTGGGCGCCTCGCCTTCCATAATTTGAACAGGCGCCTGCGCCTTTTTCACTTCTTTCACTTCTTCGGGCGGAAAAAAGCTAGGCGGGACAATTTCCGCCGCCCCCTCGTTCAACGCCCGCTCCACGGCCTCCCTTACGGTATCCAGCACGGCCTTTTCGTTGGCGAAGCGCACCTCCCACTTGTTGGGATGCACGTTAACGTCCACCTGGTGAAAGGGCATTTGCAGGTACAAACAGCAGGTGGGATAGCGGCCGATCATGACCCGCTGGCGGCTGCCCTCTTCCACAGCCTGCGATAAAATAGCGGAGTTAATGGCCCTGTTGTTGATGAAAAAGTTTTCATGGCTGCGGTTGCCGCGGGACAGCTCGCCAACGCCGACAAGGCCTTCTACAATGATTCCCTGCTGGGTGAAACTCACTTCCTTGGTTTCCCGAAGCGCCGCCAAGCCATACACCGACAAAAAGGCGCTTTGCACCTTGCCGTCGCCGCTTGAGCGGTAAATCAGTTTGCCGTCCGACTTAAAGGAAAAGGCGATTTCGGGGTGGGATAAAATCATCTGCCGCATGAGGTCGGACACCAGCGCCGCCTCCGACTGCGGCCGCTTCAAAAACTTGCGGCGCACGGGGGCGTTAAAAAATAAATCCTCCACCAAAATGGTGGTGCCTTTTGCCATGGCTTTGGGGCGGATGCCCAAGATTTCTCCGCCCTCGTTCTTGACTTCCACGCCCAGTTCCATATGGTCCTGGCGGGTGGAAAGCCTGACCCTGCCCACTGCCGCAATGGAAGACAAGGCCTCCCCCCGAAAGCCCAAGGTGTTGATGTGGCTAAGCTGCTGGGCGGTAGACAATTTGCTGGTGGCGTGGCGCTCAAAAACCAAAGCCAAGTCTTCCTCGGCGATGCCCGAGCCGTTGTCGGACACCCGAATGGAGTCGATGCCCCCGCCCTTAATTTCCACCGATATGGCCTTGGCTTCGGCATCGATGGCGTTTTCCACCATCTCTTTGATGGCGGCCATGGGCCGCTCCACCACTTCACCGGCGGCAATCTGGCCGATTACGTCTTTGGATAGTCGCTTAATTTTCGCCATTACAGTTTCCTCGCCTTTTCTCTAAGGACAAACAGGGTATTCAAGGCATCCATGGGGCTCATTTGCAAAACGTCCAGGGAGGAAATTTCTTCCACCAGCTCGTTTTTGCCAACGTCCATCAGGCTCATTTGCTTGTTTTGCCGGTTTTCCTCAAACACGCCGGCGGCCAAGGCGTCGTGGTTGATGTCGCTGACCGACAGCCGGGTCTGAATTTCCTTGGCCCGCGCCAAAACGGAGCGGGGAACGCCCGCCAATTTCGCCACATAGCCGCCAAAGGAACGGTCGGCGGCGCCCTCCACAATTTTGTGCAAAAACAGCACGTCGTCGCCCATTTCCTTGATGGCGACGGAATAGTTTTTCACCCCGTCCACCTTATGTTCAAGGGCGGCAAGCTCGTGAAAGTGGGTGGCAAAGAGGGTTTTGGCGCCTGATTTTTCTTTATTTGCCAAGTGTTCAACCGTAGCCCAGGCGATGGACAGGCCATCGAAGGTGCCTGTGCCCCTGCCGATTTCGTCCAAAATAATCAGCGATTTCTCGGTGGCGTTTCGCAAAATGTAACTGAGCTCGCTCATTTCCACCATGAAGGTGGACTGGCCGCCCGACAGGTCGTCGCTTGCCCCGATGCGGGTAAACACGTTGTCGCACAAGGGAAGGTCGGCGCTTTGGGCGGGAACAAAGGAGCCCATGTGCATCATCAGCACAATCAGGGCGGTTTGGCGCATGTAGGTGCTTTTACCGCCCATGTTGGGGCCGGTGATGATGAGCATGCGCTCATCATCGTTCATCAAGGTGTCGTTGGGCACAAAACCGCCCGCAGGCAGCACCTTTTCAACCACCGGGTGGCGGCCGTTTTGAATGTCCACCCGCCCTTCTTCGTTGATGGCAGGGCGCACATAGCCGTGCTCCCTTGCAGCCTTGGATAGCGACAGCACGGCATCCAGCGCCTTGTAGCCGGAGGCCATGACTTGAAGTCGGGGCAGGTGGTTTTGAATTTCTTCCCGGATGGAATCAAACAGCTCCGTTTCAAGCGCTACGGCTTTTTCCTGCGCCCCCGTTACCTTTTCTTCGATTTCTTTTAGTTTTTCAGTGGTATACCGCTCGGACGAGGCCAAGGTCTGGCGGCGCACGAAATAGTCCGGCACCAAGTGATAGTTGGATTTGGTAACTTCCAAATGGTAGCCAAATACCCTATTATACTGTACTTTCAGGTTCTTGATGCCCGTTTTTTCCCGTTCTTCGGCTTCCAATTCCAGCAGCCACTGCTTGCCTTCCCGCTGCGCCTGGCGGTAGCCGTCCAGTTGCTGGTTAAAGCCATCCCTGATAATGCCGCCTTCGGTCATCACGATGGGGGGCTCGGGGTGAATGGCGGAAGATAAAAGGCTTTGCAGACTATTTAGAGGCTCTAAGCGGTGGTAAATGTCGCTTAACAACCCGCTTTGACCTTTCAGGCGCTCCCTCACGGGCTCCGCCATCTTTAAGCTGCGCTCAAGGGCTAAACAGTCACGGGCGTTGATGGTGCGGTAGCTGACTTTAGACACAAGGCGTTCCATGTCGTAGACTGACTTTAGCTTTTCGCTGACCTCGGCTTCTTCGATGATGTTGTCAAAAAAGTAGCTCACTGCGTCCAGCCGGTTTTCGATATCGGTTCTATCGGTTAAGGGGCGCTCCACATAGGAGCGAAGCTCCCTGGCGCCCATGGCGGTGCAGGTTCTATCCAACGCCCACAGAAGGCTGCCCTTCACGCCCGGGCGCTGCAAATTCTCCGTCAGTTCAAGGTTGCGGCGGGTGGCGGCGTCAAGCGGCATGGAGCGGTTTTCCCTGCGGATTTGCAGTCGGGTAATGTGCGGCAGGGCGGTCATCTGCGTTTGCTCAAGGTAAGAAAACAAGGCCCCTAAGGCCTGAACGCTCAGCCTGTCCCTTGATTGGAGGCCCAAGGCTTCCAAGGCGCCCACCTTGAAATGTTCAAGCAGCCGCCTTTTCCCTTTGTCGTAGGAAAAAGCCTGACCGTCCACCTGCGCCAAGTAATAGTCGGGATAGTTGTCGGCCTCCTCCTTTTCCACCACCAATTCCCGTGGGTTGTAGGTGGCAAGAACGCCTTGCAAGTTTCTTTGCTTGTCGTCCACAGGGCAGACAAAGCATTCGCCGGTGGTGACGTCAACGCCGGCAACAGCCGCCCGACGCTTGTTTTGGGCAAGGGCCAACAGGTAGTTGGACTGCTTTTCTTTCAGCTGGCTTTCGTCTATCACCGTGCCGGGCGTTACCACCCGCACAACGCCCCGTTTCACCAGCCCCTTGGCCTTGGCGGGGTCCTCTAACTGCTCGCCGATTGCCACCTTGTAGCCCTTTTCAATAAGCCGGGCGATATAGGTTTCGGCGGCATGCCAGGGAACGCCCGCCATGGGTGCCCTTTCTTCAAGGCCGCAGTCTTTGCCTGTGAGCGTCAGTTCCAGTTCACGGGCAGCCAAAATCGCATCGTCGAAAAACATTTCGTAAAAATCGCCGATGCGGTAAAAGAGGATGGCGTCAGGATACGCTTGCTTAGTCGCAAGGTAGCTGCGCATCATGGGGCTAAGGGCCATTAGTTACAGCCAGCGCAGCTTGCGCAGGAGCCCCCGCAGGCAGACTGCTGCAAGGTTTCAGGGGCAAGCACGCCCTGAAGCTCCCTGTTCACAAGGTTCATCAGCATACTGAACTGCTCACGGGTCACCCGCAGCGCTTTCATGGCAGGCTCTCCGTTCAGCTTGGCCTGCACCTCATCCATGGCCTTGGACACTTCGCCAATTTTGTCGTAATCGGGCTCATCTTCAATCGTCAGGGCCTGCATTTGAGAGCGCAGGCTTTCATATTCCTGTGAGAGGCTCAAAAGCGTATCGTTGCCGTTTGCGCTTTCTTCCGCCTTGCGCATGGCCACAAATTGGTCGGAGTCCCGAAGCAAGGCGCCCAGCTCCCTTGCCTTTTCAAAAATGTCTTGGTTGTGCATAGTTTACCTTCCTTTCATTTTTCCCCGCAAGGTATTGCTTGCGGTGGCGGTAATTTCAATTTCTTGAACAGTGCCGACAAATGTTTTGTCGCCTGCAAAATTGACGGAAATATTGCGCCCCGATTTGCCGGTGAGCGCCTTGCCACGGGCGGAGGGGCCGTCCACCAGTACATCCTGCACGCTGCCAACAAGGCTTTGAAGCCTTTCCTGAGTAATTTTTTCCTGCAAATCAATCAGCTTTTGAATGCGCTCCGACGCCACTTCCTTGTCGATGCGGCCGGGCAGCTTTTCAGCCGCCGTTCCCGCCCTGGGGCTATAAATAAAGGTAAAGGCGGAATCATAGCGCATAATTTTAACCAGCTCCAAGGTGTCGTTAAAGTCCTTGTCGGTTTCGCCAGGGAAGGCCACGATGATGTCGGTCGTAAGCCCGATATCAGGGCGGGCCTCTCTTAATAGCCTTGCTTTTTCAAGGTAGGTTTCCACAGTATATCTGCGGTTCATGGCTTGGAGTATTGCGTTTGAGCCCGACTGCACAGGTAGGTGCATGTGGGGGCACAGGGCCTTATTGCGGGCAAACTCTTCAATCAGCCTGTGCGACAAGTCCTTAGGGTGGCTGGTCATGAAGCGGATTCGGGGAACGCCTATTTTTTCCAATCCCGACAGCAGCCCCGCAAAGTCCTGTTCGCCCCTGTCAAGCCCATAGGAATTGACGTTTTGCCCAAGCAGGGTGATTTCCTTGACGCCCTCTTTTAGCAGCCCTTCGGCCTGCCTAAAAATATCGTCGGCCTTGCGGCTGCGCTCCCGACCACGCACGTAGGGCACCACGCAATAGGTACAAAAGTTGTTGCAGCCGTACATGATGTTCACATAGGCCTTGTGCCCGCCCTGTCTATGGATGGGCATGCCCTCCACCAGGGTGCTTTGCGGGCAGTCAATCTCAATGCACCGGCCGCCGGTTAAGGTATGGTACATGATTTCGGGCAGTTGGTAGAGGTTGCCCGTGCCGAAGGCAAAGTCGATAAAAGAATATTGCTTCAACATTTTTTGGGCCATGCCCTCTTGCTGCGCCATGCAGCCGCAAACGCCCACCAAAAGTTCGGGCCGCTGTTTTTTAAGCTGATTTAGCCAAATGATATTGCCAAGGGCCTTTCGCTCGGCATTTTCCCGGATGGCGCAGGTATTAAACAATATCACGTCGGCTTCTTTTTTGTCCTTCTCCCGCATGCCCATGGCTTCAAACATGCCCGCCAAGTTTTCCGAATCGTGCACGTTCATCTGGCAACCATAAGTAACCAAATGATAGCTTTGAGGGCGGTTTATGAGCGCCCTGACTTTTTTGGCAAAGCCTTTCTGCCTTTTTAGTTCTTCCGGCGGTAGGATGAGGATTTCTTCCTTCATGGCGCTCCTTTATAGATAATTTTCCTGCTGACGGCGGCGGGTCATTTCAAACAGTCCAAGGCGGGTGAAGCCTTCCAAGGTGGTTTGGACGGGATCGGCGAGGAAGGCTTCCCGCATGGCCTGCGCCACAGCCTCCCTGTGGCTAACTTTGCTCATTTTCAGAAAATCAATCACGATGACGCCGCCCATGTGCCGCAATCTGCATAAGCGGGCAATCTCCTTGGCCGCCTCCTTGTTGATATCAACAGGGCTTTTGTCGCCGGCGTTTGCCGAATTAACGTCTATGGCCGTGAGCGCCTCGCATGGGTCGATTGTAATTACGGCGCCCGACTTTAGGTAATGCTTGCGCCCGCTTGCTCTTTGCAGCTTTTCACGGACGCCAAAAAGCATAAAAGGCGAGGGGCGCTGCTGATAGTCGCCCTGCCACCAAGAAAGGGGGCGGTTGGCCAAAACCTTTTGGGGATAATGGGGGGCGTCCCTGAGCATCTTTTGTACGGCGGAGAGCGAAGGAATCAGCAGTTTGGGGCTTTCGCCCAAGTTCCCTTCTAAGTATAACCCTTGAAGCCTGAAGGCTTCAAGTTCACGGGCAATCTCCTCAGCTTCTGCGCTTAGCGCCTGCCTGCGTACAATGACGCCGCCTTGGAGCTTCGTTTCCGGCAACTTGGCTTTGAGTTCCGCCCGCTCATCCTTAGTCAGCCGCTTTGAAAACTTGATGCCTTCGCCTTTGGGCAAATACACGAGGGTTCGCCCCGTTAAGGCGATTTCTTCCCTTAAGGAGCAAGCCTTGCCCGCCTGCCTTGCCCGCCTTACCTGCGCTACGATCAAGTCGCCGCCCTTGGGAAAGGGGGCGCCCTTTTGAAGCGGCAAAAAGCCTTCCATGCCGCCTTCCATCCTGACAAAGGCGGAATTCAGGCTCTTCATGATGCGCTCTACACGAACCAAATGTACGCTTTCAACGCTGTCAGGGGCGGGCATGCCGCTGATGACATAGTCCACCAGCGCCCCATCTTCAAGCAGGGCGCATTCCACGCCCCTGTTGGTTTGTTCAACAATCAGCATAAGAATCCAAAGGCTTAGCCTTTTTATCAAGCAAGCGCACCCGAGTATATATTACCTGCGGCGCCTCGCTGACGCCTGCGAACCGGCACAATTGTTCAAGGAAGTCATCGCACCGGCAGGCGCCGCCCTCCCACAGGGAAAGGGTGCAATGGAGGCTTTGGCCTTTCAGCTCGGCCTGCATAATCAGGGGGCGCATATCATAGCTTCTCTTGCCCTTTTTGGTGGTTTTGACAGCCGGAATTTCTGTTTGCGAAAGGAAATCTGATAATTGCCTGGCGGAAAACGGCGGCTTGCCGTAAAAATCCACCCGATAGCTTGCCATGCGCACAAGGGCGGGCAGGGCGGCCGCCTTATCATCCCGCAAAATCAGGCCCTTTAACGCCATCACTTCGGGCAGGGCTTTTTGGATGGCCTCTTTAACCGCTTCACGGGGCAGGGGCTCCGTCAGGGTAAACTCCATCAGCTCATTTTCTCCCGCCATGCCCACCGGCTTTGGCGCAGCAAGGCTCATCTGCACATGAGGGTTAAAGCCTTGGGAGTACTTGATGGGAAGCCCGCTTCTTCTTAATACCCTTTGCATGGAGCGCATGAGGTCCAGGTGACCTAACAGCCTCAAGCTTTCAGGCACCTGATATACGGCCCAACACTTCATGTGCACACCCCCTCAAGTCTTTGCAAACCGCAGCCACGGCAGCCCTGCCTGCAATCGGGGGTAGTAACCCCTGCCTTGGCCTTTTCGTTTTCTTTGCGTAAAAAGTCTTTGGTCACGCCCATGTCGATAAAGTCCCAAGGGAGGATTTCGTCGTAGCTCCTCTCCCGATTGGCGTAAAACGCAATATCCACGCCCACCTTTTGGAAGGCTTCCTGCCACCTTTCGTAGTTAAAGTGCTCCGTCCATGAATCCAAGCGGCAGCCCAGTTTCCAGGCTTCGTAGATAACGGCGCCCATGCGCCTGTCTCCCCGTGAAATGGCGGCTTCCATCCGGCTTTGCTGCCAGTCGTTCCACCGGAACGCCAGCCCCTTCATGCGCAGCTTTTCCCGCAGGTACCGCTGCTTTTCTTCAATCACCTGAGGAGCATCCTGCCCGCACCACTGAAAGGGCGTAAAGGGCTTGGGCACAAAGGTGGAGGTGGATATGTTAATGCGAAGGCCGCCCGGGCGGCTTGCCTTGGGCAGGTTAAAATAGGTTTGGCGAACAAGGGCGGCAAGGGCCGCAATGCCGTCCAAATCCTCATAGGTTTCGGTGGGCAGGCTGGTCATGAAGTAGATTTTAATGCCTGCGTAGCCCGATGAAAAGGCGTCGCTCACGGCGGTGATCAGGTCGTCCTCGGTGACGCCCTTGTTGATCACGTCCCGAAGCCTCTGGGTGCCCGCTTCGGCGGCGAAGGTGAGGCCGCCCTTTCGCACCTGCCCCGTTTCTTCCAAGGTTTCTTTTAAGCTGCCGTCCACCCTGAGGCTGGGAAGCGACAGGGCTACCCGCCGGTTTTGAAACCGCTTGTTCAAGCCGGCCACCAATTCCGCAAGGCCGGTATAGTCGCCCGTTGATAGCGAGGTGATGGACAGTTCCTCATAGCCCGAGGAAGAAATCAGGCTTTCGGCAAGCTCCATCACCCGCTTTGGCGAGCGCTCCCTAACAGGCCTGTAAATATAGCCCGCCTGGCAAAAACGGCAGCCACGGGTGCAGCCCCGCATGACTTCCAGCGCCACCCTGTCATGCACAATCTGGGTGTAGGGGACGATCATTTTTTCGGGATAGGGGGCGTTTTCAAAGTCAAGGTAAATACGGCGCCTCACCACGGGCGGTACGCCTTCCCTGATGGGGCCGAAGCTACGAATGGTGCCGTCCTCATTGTAGACGGCTTCATAAAACCTTGGCACGTAGACGCCCTCGATTTGGGACAGGGCAAAAAGGATGTTTTCCCTCGTTTCGCCCTTCTCCCGCAAGGCTTTGACCAACTGCGTGACTTCCACGACGCTTTCTTCCCCGTCGCCCAATAAAAAGGCGTCGATAAAAGGCGTTAGGGGCTCAGGGTTGGCAGCGCTGGGCCCGCCTGCAAGGACGATGGGGTCGCTTTCCTTTCGGGCTTTTGAAAGCGCCGCAACGCCGCCTAAACTTAGCATCTCCAAAACGCAGGTGAAGCTCATTTCATATTGTAGGGTAAAGCCGATCAAGGGAAAGTCTTTCAGCGGGCTTCTTGTTTCAAGGGAAAATAGCGGAATGCCTTCCCGCCTGAGGCCATCGGCCATGTCTACCGCCGGCATGAACACCCTTTCGCACCTGACATCGTCCAAATCGTTGAGGATGCGGTAGAGAATTTTCATGCCAAGGTGGCTCATGCCCACCTCGTAAGTGTCGGGAAAGCAAAAAGCAAAGCCAAAGGAAGCCTCGGGCTTATAGCGCTGGTTCATTTCGCCGCCCAGGTAGCGCACAGCCTTTTGTACGCTATCCAGCAGGCGTTCAAGTTGTTGGTTTTGTTCGTTGGTTAACATGGCGCTCCGATATGTTTTAGACAAAAAATCGCTCCGCCTTGATGGTGTCGGGCGTTAAGGTGAGGACGGCGTAGGAGCCGCTTGCAAAGGCGCCGGGGTTGAGCATAAAAACGCCCTGGCAAAACTCCTCGGTGTAGCGGTGGCTGTGACCAAAGAGGGCAACCGTCGCCCCAAGCTCCCGGGCGCGCAGGCACAGGCTCATCAGCCCGGACTTAACGGACCATTGATGTCCGTGACAGAGGTAGACTTTTTGCCCGCCAAGAGAGAGTATCATTTCTTCCGGGGCGTTTGCCATAAAGTCGCAGTTGCCCTTAACGGCTGCCACCTGCTTAAAACCTCCGCTGTAGCGGTGCAGCTCGCTCAGGCCGTCGCCTAAGAAAAGCAGCCCCTCCACGTCAGGGTGCTTGTTTTTCAGCCGACTAAGAGGAGATAGCCCTCCGTGGCTGTCCGATACCACCAGCCACTTAGCCAAGGTGGTCTTTCAGCTTGGCCATCGCACGGCTGCGATGGCTGATGCTGTCCTTCTCTTGCTTGGTAAGCTGGGCAAAGGTTTTATCGCCCACAATAAACAGGGGGTCATAACCAAAGCCGCCCGTGCCTTTTTCTTCAAAGCCGATGAGCCCCTCGCAGCTGCCGCTAAAAATCCGGGTCTTTTGGAAGGGGGAAGCAAGCGCTATGGCGCTGACAAATCGGGCGGTTCGGTCTTTTTCTTTTACTTGCGCTAAATCCGCAAGCAACTTTTGATTGTTCTTTTTGTCATCGCCGTGCTCACCTGCATACCTTGCCGAGCGAATGCCGGGCGCGCCGTTCAGGGCATCCACTTCAAGGCCGCTGTCGTCAGCTATGGTTAAATAACCCAAAGCCTTGCACACCGTTTCCGCTTTCATAACGGCGTTTTCTTCAAAGGTGGCGCCCGTTTCGACGATGTCGTCCACAAAGCCCATTTCCTTCATAGAAACAACCCGGTACTTCTCGCCCGCCATGCGGGCAATTTCGTCCACTTTATGCTGATTTGCGCTGGCGATGACCAAGGTTGGCTTTTGGCCGATTAAATCGGCCGCCTCGCCCAAGGCCTCCCGCTGTTTTTCCATGAGGTGATGAACGCCCTTTTGCGCATAGGACAGCAGGGTCTGAAGCTCGGACACCGCCATAGGCATGCCTTCGGCAGCGCCTTGAATTTCAATCAGCTTGCCTGATTCATCCATGACCACGTTGCAGTCGGTCTGGGCGGAAAAGTCTTCGATATAGCATAGGTCAAGCAGCGCTTGGCCATCAACAATGCCCGCCGATATGCCGGCCACCTGCCTGATGATGGGGCTTTCTTTTAACTGCCCCTCCGCCATTATTTTTTGGATAGCTAATACCAGCGCCACAAAGCCGCCGGTGATGGCAGCCGTTCTGGTGCCGCCGTCAGCTTCCAAAACATCGCAGTCGATGGTGATGCTTACATCGCCCAGGCGGCTTCTATCCACAGCCTGGCGCAGCGCCCTGCCGATGAGGCGGCTGATTTCAACGCCCCGGGAGTCCCGCTTCAGGCCGTCCCGCCTTTTTCTTCTGCCCGTGGAGGCGGGCAGCATGGCGTACTCGGCCGTGACCCAGCCCTCTCCCGTACCCCGCAAAAAGGGCGGCGCTCCACGCTCGACGCTGGCGGTGCAAATGACCCTTGTTTTGCCCGTTTCAATCAGGCAGGAGCCATCCGCTGCGCCTACAAAGTGCGGGGTAATCATTACTTTTCGGCCCTCATCGGCGTTTCTGCCATCGGGCCTTACATATTGTGTTTGACTTTTTTTCATCATTATCTCTTTCTTGTTAAAAAAGCACCGCAAATTTGCGGTGCCTTGGGCAAATCTGCCTTGACGCAATAAGCTTTACTTAAACGATCAGGTCACCTTCGTTTTCGACGGTTTCCGTGTCTACGTTGCGCACTGCCCAGCGGGCAATGACCATGGGGGTATTGTTGACGCCCACCTTCAGGTGCACTTCATTTTCACGAAGACCGGAAACGGTGCCGTAAATGCCGCCGATGGTGCAAATGCGGTCGCCTACCTTGAGGTTGTCCAGCATTTCTTTGACCTTCTTGTCCTTTTTGCGCTGGGGGCGGATGAGCATGAAATAGAACACCACGAAAATCAGGATCATCGGGAGGAAGGAAGACAGGAGGGCCGCCGCCGCATTGGGTTCGGGGTCGGGAGCTCCATTCGTCTGCGTTTCCGCTATCGCTTTAGCGATACCAAAGAGCCAATCAAACATGTACATAAAACCACCTTTCATTAATACCGGAATATTATACCAAAGGAAGGGGTCATTGGCAAGCATTATCCGCCCTTTTTGGGCATTGCCCGCTCCAATTGATGTGTGATAGACTATGATTATCGATCATACATTCATGTTTTTTCGAGGTGCCCACGATGAAAGTTAAAAAAGCCAGAAGCTTAAGAAACGCTTTGATGGTTGCGGGAGTCATCATCATGCCATCGGCGTACCTATATGAACCCTTGTTTTTTGTTGCCTTGGCTGTTACCTTTTCCGCTCTTATTCCGCATTTTCTTTACAATAAATGCCCGCGTTGTAAAAAACAACTCGGCAGAAATGAAGGGGATTTCTGCCAGTTTTGCGGGCAAAAAATCAGCGATTGAGGTGTGACCCCTCTAAATCAAAACTAAATCAAAAAAGCTTGCCGCCTTCCCAAGCAGCAAGCCTTTTTGTTTAAACCAATTTTTAATTAAATACCGCTTAAACGATATCCAGCAAATCGCCAAAGCTCTCTAAGTGATATTTGGCCTCGGGGCTTGATTTGGCGTCCCCCATTGCGGCGCAGTCAAAGCCTCCGGCCACCGCCGCTTCAACGCCGGCGTGGGCGTCTTCCACCACCAGGCAGTCTTTGGGCGCAAGGCTTATCATGTCGGCTGCTAATAAAAACACCTCGGGGTGGGGCTTGGAGTGAGTAATGCCGTTTCCATCGGCCACAGCCTGAAAAAAGTCCGCAAGGCCGATTTTTTCCAATATGTAGGGCGCGTTTTTGCTGGATGAACCGATGGCAAGCTTTAAGCCCTTGCGCTTAAAATGATGGAGGGCGTTTTCCACCTCTTCCGATAAGTCGGCGGTGGACATCCGCGCAAGCAGCTGGCGATAGGTGTTGTTCTTTTCCTCGGCAAAAGCTAACTTTTCTTCTTCAGTATAGGCTATTTCACTCTTTTCCAAGATAATGTTCAAACTTTCCATGCGGCTGACGCCCCGCAGGAGGTTGTTGCGTTCCCTGTCAAAGGGGATGCCCAGGCGGTCGGCCAGCGCCTTCCAGGCTTGGTAGTGGTATTCATCGGTGGAGCAAATAACGCCGTCCAAATCAAAGATGATGCCTTTATATTTCATAATACTTCCTCCTTAAACGATGGGATTTAAGCCGCTTGGTTTGCCTGCTCGGACTTTTCCGGCCGCTGGGCAAGGATGATGGAAAGAGTAATCAGCAACCCGCCAAGCAACATGGTAAATCGGAAGCTTTCAAGACCCAATATCAGCGAAAACAGGGCGCCAAAAAAACCTTCGGCCGACAGGATAATGCCCGCTTGGGAGGCCCTGACGTATTTTTGCCCCCAGGTTTGCAAAAAATAGCAAACGCCTGTTGAAAAAACGCCAAGGTATAAAACAGGCAGCAGGCCTTTTTGCATTTGTTCAGTCTGCACAGGCGTTTTGGTTATAAACACCACAACCGCCCCTAAGATACCCGCCGTCAGCAGCTGCCAAAAAGCAATTTGCACAGGCTCGTCGTTTTCCCCGCAGTAGTCAAGCCAGGTGATGTGCATGGCAAAAAACAGGGCGCATAAAAGCACAATCCAATCCCCCTTGGTAAAGGAAAGGGAAAAGCCGCCCTGATAGGTTAGTAATATAACGCCCAGCATGGTTAAAAGGCAGAGGGCGAAAATGCGCAGCGGCGGGCGTTTTTTGGTGAAAATCCACAGCAAAAAGGGAATCATGATAATGTTGGTAGCCGTTAAAAAGGCGGCGTTTGAAATGGTGGTCCGCCCCTGTCCCACCGTTTGCGTATAGAAGGCGATATACAAAATAAAACCCGCAACCATGCCGTGTAAAACGGTGCGCTTGGGCGTTGGCGCAATGCGTTTTCTAAAAAACAAAAAAATGCACAGGGCGCCCACCAAAAAGCGAATCATCATAATCCAGGGGGTGGGCATCTGTGAATCAATGGCAAACTGGGTGGCGATAAAGCCGCTGCCCCAAATAACAGTTACGGCAATCAGGGCCAAAGTCGCCAAGCGTTGAGTTTTTTCTTTCATGTACAAACCTCCCTTCATCCACTTTACATTTTACTCAAGCTGTTCGTTTTTTCAACCGGTGGGTTTTCTGAATTTTAGTTTTGATTTTGTTCCAAATTGTTGATATTCTTGAAAAAAGATGATAAAATGGTCAATAATCACTCAAAAGAAACAAAAATAAAACATTCTTAAAAGTAAAAGATGTCGGAATATTGTAAGTTTTTTCTTAATCTTCCCTTTACGAAAGCAAAACATGCGGAATATAATAGGTTTAGCATCAGTTCCCCAGATAGTTTCTTGACCGCAAAGGAGGGACTTGAATGAGTCAAAGCAATCAAGTTCGGCTGAGAAATCAGACTCGAAAACAATTCAAAAGACAATTGCCCTTGCATCTGTTTGTGTGGGCGGGCATCCTGTTCTTGGTGCTGTTCAGCATCATTCCAATGTCGGGTGTTATCATAGCCTTCAAAGACTATAACATCAAGGCAGGCTTCAAGGGCATGTTCACCGCGCCGTGGACAGCCAACAGCGGGTTTAAGCACTTCATTACCTTTGTGACCAACCGCAAGTTTTCCGTCCTTGTTCGAAACACCGTAATCATCAGCAGCCTGAAGCTCCTGTTCGCCTTCCCCTTTGCCATTCTCTTTGCCATTATGGTAACGGAAGTGCGCTCCAACGCCTACAAGCGCATTGTGCAAACAGCCAGTTACCTGCCGCACTTTGTTTCCTGGATAGTCGTCGCGGGTATCGTATACGCCATGTTCTCAACCAACATCGGCGTTATTAATGAATTGCTGCTGAAATTGGGGTGGATTAAAGAGCCCATCCCCCTGCTGTTGGAAGCCAAGTATTACTACCTCTTGGCCACCGCCAGCGAAATCTGGAAAGAAACGGGCTGGAGCGCCATTATTTACCTGGCTGCCATCGCCGGCATTGACCCCGCCCTTGCCGAAAGCGCAAGGCTGGACGGGGCGGGAGAAATCACCATCTTTTTGCGCATCATTATGCCGCTGTCAAAGCCCCTCTTGGCGACGCTCGGCCTGTTTGCCGCCGTTAGCCAGTGGAACGCCTGGTCGGACACCGCCTTCTTCGCGCCCTCCAACCCAGGCCTGCGCTCCCTCGCTTTCCTAATGCGTGGCGTTATCGTGCAAAACCAGGTGGATACTTCCTCAAGAGTCGCCATGATGAAGGCAGCCCAGTATTCGGCCACCACCGCCACTTCCATTCAGATGGCCGCCATGATTATTGCCGTTCTGCCCATTATGTGTGTATATCCCTTCCTGCAAAAGCACTTTGTCAAGGGCATCATGCTGGGCGCCGTAAAAGGCTAAAACTCGTCAGAGCGCGCTTCGTTTCTTTTCCGCCATATTTTAGGCGCGAAAGATAGTGTAGTGTACTGCGACGCAATTCCTAATGAATAAACTGTCTCTTTTGGGATGCAACTCCCATAAATTATAAATAGGAGGATTAAAACATGAAACGTATTCTTGCCATGATTCTATGTCTGATGCTTGCGCTTTCCACCGTAGCCATCGCGGAACGTAACCCCCTGTTTGCAAATCTGCCCGAGCTGGTTGAGCTTGACCTGTGGGTGGACTGGAACTGGGTAGGCTTTGATACCTACGAAGGCGGCATCTGCCAGGAGTGGATGATTGAACAAACGGGCGTCAAAATTAACATGATGAAGGCCATCGACGGCGAACAGCTGTCCATGATGATTTCATCCGGCTCGCTGCCGGACCTGGTAGTTTGCTCCAGCAGCTCCAAGGTACGCGCCCTCTCCGACAGCGAACTCTGCTATCCCCTGCAGGAGCTCATCGACAAATACGTGCCTGAGTGGGAAATCTCCGATACGGAAAAAGCGATGAACGCCTACTACTCCGAAGACGGCAACTTCTACATGCTCAAAAACGAGTACAACACCGCCGAAGAAATTGCTGAAGCCAGCAACATGGCCCTCAACTTCGGTCAGTTCCATATCCGTAACGACATTTACAAGGCTATTGGCAGCCCCGAAGTGAAAAACGAGGAGGACTTCTTCAGCCTCCTGGCGCTGGTTCGTGAAAACTATCCGGACATGATCCCCCTGATCTTTAGCCCCCGCGAGTCCGCCGCTTTCGGCTCCATGGTAGGCTATGATCCCGTCCGTCCCACCGATGAAGAAGGCAACCTGGTTATGTCCATCAGCGACCCTGCCTATAAGGAAATGCTGCGGGTCATCAACCGCCTGTATCGTGAAGGCTATATTTCCAAGGAAAACTTCTCCTACACTTCCGATGAGCAGGCTTTCCAGCAGTGGTACGCAGGCAATGTCTTTATGGTTACCTTCTTTGCCGGCAACGACGAACAGACCTTCCAGGCCAAGATCCGTGAAATCAAGCCTGAAGCCGAAGTTGTGCAGCTGCCCCTGCTTGACAACTGGAAATACACCTTGCCGGTATCGGGCTGGTCGGCTCTATTTATTACCAGGTCCTGCGAAAATCCCGAAGCCGCCATCAAAACCCTGTACTGGGCCAAACAGCGTGACAACTCCCTGGCGCTCACCTATGGCGTACCCGGCATTGACTGGGAGTGGGATGCCGACGGCAACCTGACCATGCTGGACAGGTTCAAGGAGCATCAAGAGGCCGGCGACGCCGAGACCTTCTATCGTGAGCTGGGCTACATGCTGTCCGCCACCGACTATATCTCCATTTACCTTGGCTACTACGCAGCCGCCACCGACGCCACCCGCGCCATCTTTGACGACGCGGTCAAGCGCGCAACGGTTTCCAACGTCATTTCGCTTACCTACCCGGCAAGCAACACCGACATGGGCTTCCTGATGGACGACGTATCGTCCCTCACGCGTGAGCACTTCTCCGACATCTGCACCGCGGAAACCGAAGAAGACTTTGAAGCTCTCTTTGAAGAAACCTTTGAGCTTGCCAAGGATAATGGGCTTGATGAAATCAACACCTACCTGACCGAAACCTATAAAGAGCTGTGCGAGCGCATGGGCGCCCAATAAGCACCCAACGGCTTTTAAGCAAGTTTGAACAACGACGCCGCCGTATGCTTTCCGCATGCGGCGGCATTTTAAAGAAAGTTAGGAGAGCAAATGGAAAAGGCCATCGGCTTTGACAGGCTGTGCCCCACGGTTCGGGAAGCGGGCATGCAGCTAAACGACTTTTGGCAAATACCCCGCCTGATTTACGACTACCAGTTCATGTACTGCCTGTCCGGTCACGCCGTGATGACCATTGACAAACAAAAGCATCGCATGTCCAGGGGGCACCTTGCCATCATTCCGCCAAACGTCAAGCATACCCTGGTGTACGAAGACGAGCAAAGCGCCGAAATCGCCTGGATGCACCTTGATTTAATCGATCAGGAGGACGGGGACTGGATTTACCGCTTTTATTCAACGCCCGACGCCTATGTGCTGCTTTTTGGCGACAGGCTGCCCCACCCCGAACATATTAGAAAGCAGCTGATTTTTCCCGGCGGCTTCCGTTTGCCTAAGTTTGTAATCTTTGACGATCCTGAGGAAATTGCCAGCATGTTTCGTTCGGTTCTCAAGGCCTTCGCGGCGGAAAAAAGCTACTTTCAGCTGCTTTCCAGAACCGTAGCGCTGCAGCTCATCGACGCCATCCTCACCCAGTGCGGCTACTGGCAATCCTCCGGCAAGCCCATCCTGGTATCGGACGTGATGAAGCAGTACATCCACACCAACTACATGAAAAAAATTACCTTACAGGATATTGGCGAGTGTACCAGGTACAACCCCGACTACGCCGGCAAGCTCTTTCGCAAGGAAACGGGCAAGACAGTGGTTGAGTATATCAACCAGCATCGCATCGCCAAGGCCAAGGCCATGCTGCTTGACCCGTCGCTGCCCATGACGGAAGTCGCGGCCCGGTGCGGCTTTCAGTCCATCAACTATTTTAGCAGCGTTTGCCGGCAATTAACGGGCAAAAGCCCCCGAGCCCTCCGGGCGCATTATTTGACCATTATGGACGAAGTTCCATCATCATAGAAAGAGGTAATTGTATGCAGTTTTTGAGCGCTCAACCCTGGTGTAACCAGCAGGTACTGTCCATCAATCGCCTGCCTTCCCGTGCCCACTTTTTAACGGCAACCAGTCAAGACAAGGCCTTGCAAGGCCGGTTTGACCGTGCACGAAACCTGAACGGCATTTGGGATTTTTATTACACCGACCGCACCCCCATTGACGAGCAGGCCTTTGTGAACGGCAGGGATAGCCTAAGCTACAACGCCATCCAGGTGCCCCGCTCTTTCCAGATGGCGGGATACGGCCCCATGCACTATACAGATGAGGACTATCCCTTCCCCATCGACCCGCCGTATGTGCCCGCACAAAACCCGACGGGCGTGTACCGCAGGAGTTTTTCCTATGCGCCGGATGGCGACAGGCTTATTTTGCGCCTTGAGGGGGCGGAAAGCTGCGTTTCGGTTTATGTCAACGGCGCTTTCTGCGGCTACACCCAGGGCAGCCGTCTGCCTTCGGAGTTTGATATTACCGACCTGTGCAGGGAAGGCGAAAACGAGCTGTTTCTCATTGTGCGCATGTTCTGCGACGGCGTCTATTTAGAGGACCAGGATATGTGGTGGATGGGCGGCATCATCCGGGATGTGCTGCTCTTAAAGCGCCCTCAAGAAGGCAGAATCCGCGATATTCACGTAAAGGCCGACTATGACCACAAAACGGGCAATGGCGCCCTGCTAATTACGGCGGAAAATGCCAATTTCCGTCTTCTGGATAATGAAGGAAACGAGCTTTTGTCAGGCCTTTGCGGCACGGAACATACCTTGCCGGTCACCCCTTGGAACGCAGAGCAGCCAAATTTATATACCCTGCTTGTTTTCACCAAGAACGAAGCCGCGAGATTAAAGGTGGGCTTCCGTCGGGTGGAAATTGTAAAGGGCGAATTGCGCTTAAACGGCAAGCGCCTGATGCTCAGGGGCATTAACCGCCACGAGTTTTCACCCGTTGACGGGCGGTACGCAAGCGTGCAAGACACCATCAAAGATATGAAAATGATGAAGGAGGCGCACATCAACGCCATCCGCACCGCTCACTACCCCAACGCCCCCTTCTTTTATGAATTGTGCGACGAATTGGGCTTTTACGTGATGGACGAAGCCGACCTTGAAACCCACGGCTTTGAAATTGAAAACGAGCCTGCCAGGCTGGCGACCGACCCCACATGGCGCAAGGCCTTTGTTGAGCGGGCCGAGCGCATGTACATGCGGGATAAAAACCACGCCTGCGTTATCATGTGGTCGCTTGGCAACGAATCTTTCCGGGGCGAAAACTTCGGCGCCATGTACGACTATCTCCGCTCGGTGGACGACCGTCCCGTGCATTACGAGGGCGACATTTCCTACAAGTATTCCGATGTGATTTCCACCATGTACACAAGCCCCGCCAAGCTTTTTGAGCACGACGCAGCGGGGCACGGCAAGCCTGCAATCCTGTGCGAATTTGGCCACGCCATGGGCAACGGTCCGGGCAGCTTGAAAGAATACCGCCAGGCCATTGAGGGCTCAAAATCCATTCAGGGCTACTTTGTGTGGGAGTGGCGCAACCACGGCATCTTAAGGGATGGCGTGTACCTGCACGGCGGCGACTTTGACGCCCCCTATCACACCGGCAACTTCTGCATGGACGGCCTCTTAAACAGCGACTGGACGCCCACGCCCGGCTACTTTAGCTATAAAAAAATGAACGAACCCTTGAGGCTGAAGTTAGATGAGGATACCTTAAAAATAAAGAGCGCACTCACCTTCCGCGCCGCAAAGAACGTTGAGGTAAAGGCCTCCTTGTTGTATGAAGGCAAGGAAGTGAAAGCATCCAGCCAGATGATTGAAACAATTAAGCCCGATGAAAAGGTCAAGATTAAGCTAAATGAGGAGCTGTTTAACCATCCTGAAAACGGCCTGTACACCCTTCGCCTGGAGCTGATGGAAAATGATTTCAACTTGGCCGACCAAACCTTTGTCTTAAAAGAATATGCCCCCAAGGCCGCCCAGGCCGAAGCCGTACCCGCCTGGCGAAAACAGGGCGACTTCTACGCGCTAAAAGGCGACGACTGCTCCTGCGAGGTATCGCTGGTGGACGGCCGCCTGTACAACTATAAGGTGAACGGCCAGACCCTGCTTGAAAAAGGCCCGCTGCTGTCGCTATTCCGGCCCGCCAACGACAACGACAAGCGCCGCCGTGACCGCTGGAAGAGGCTGAGCCTGCACTCCATGACCCCCGTTATCCACGAAACAAGGGTGGAGGGAGACACCCTCTACGTTAGCGGCAACCTTGGCGCCAACGCCCGCATCTGGTGGGCGCCCTTTGAGGTGGGTTACACCGCCCTCCCTGGCGGCAAAATCAGGGTACGGCTGTCCGGCCGCTTTGACGGCTGCTTTGGCGAGGGCAGGGACGATATGATTCCCCGTATCGGCACCGACAGCGTTGTGCCCAAAGAGTTTAGCCGCATGACCTTCCTTGGCAAGGGACCTGGCGAAAGCTACTGCGACAGCCGCTTCCACTGCCACTATGGCTGGCACAGCCTGCCGGTGGATGAAATGGCCTTCCCTTACGACTGCCCGCAGGAATCGGGCAACCGCACAGGCGTTCATGTGGCCGCCTTAACCAACCAAGAGGGTAAGGGTCTTGCCTTCGTATCGCGGCAGCCTTGCGACACGCAGGCCTCCTACTATACCGCCAAAGACATTGACGAAGCCGGCCATCCCAAGGATTTAATCAAGCGGGACAAGGTTTTCTGGCGTTTTGACTACAAGCAGGGAGGCCTTGGCTCCAACAGCTGCGGCCCCGAGCCCCTTGAAAAATATATCGTGCGCCTTTTGCCCTTCCACATGGACTGGGTCATAGCGCCCGTCACCTCTCAAACCTTAAACAATGATGCAAAGAAAGCGTGGGACAACTTATGCTAAGAAACACATTCAACAACGAAATCGCCTCCTTGCTTGCGGAGGATAACTGGCTCCTTGCCCAGGAGGAGTACGACCGGCAAGAAAACCTCAACTGGGAAAGCCGGTTTGGCCTTGTAAGTGGCTATATGTCTTCCCGGGGCAGCGAAATTTGCGCTACTTCCCGCCCAACTTTGCCGGCCACCTATATCCACGGTATTTTTGACCGCTCGGAAGCTTTTATGCGGGAGCTGGCCAACATGCCCGACTGGGCCAAGCTGAAAGTCTATGTCAACCGCCAGCCCATCGGCGTTGAAACGGAGGGCCTTGAAGATTACCTCAGGGCGCTGGACATGAAAAACGGCTTGCTTGCATCCCATTATACTGTGAGCGACGCATCGGGCGCCCGCATTAGGGTGGAAAGCCTGAAGCTGCTTAGCCGCGCCCATCCCCAGTGCGGCCTGATTCGCCTGTATTTGACGCCGCTTGACGGCGACGCCCACTTTGAGCTTGAAAACCTGATTGACGGGACAGTCGCCAACTTCATAGACTATCCCCGCTTTCGTACCCGCCACTTTGAAATCACCGAAAACGGAAAAGGGAAATTGGGTGTCTATATGGAATGCCATACCCGTGACTTCAAAACCCCGGTAGGCATCGGCGCCTGTGTGGAGGGCGAAGGTATTAGCAGCCGCGCCATCAAACCCTATGGCGAGGTGGCCTGCGAGTTCTTTGACCTGCACGCAAAGAAAGGCCAAACAGTGCGGGTAGACAAGTTTGCCGCCATCGCCACCGGGCGGGATACCGACGGGGTCAAGTGGCGGGTCACCCGCTTGCTGGAAGAGGTTACCACCCGTGGAGCGGATGCCGAAATCAAAATGCATATCGACAAATATCAGGAGCTTTGGCGGATGGCCGACCTTGAAATTGAAGGCGACGACAAGATGCAAAAAGCCATGCGCTTTAACATCTTCCACCTGATGAGTACGCCCAATCCCTATGACGATAGGGTGAACATCGGCCCTAAGCTCATGCACGGCGAAGAATACGGCGGCCATGCCTATTGGGATACCGAGCTGTTCTGTCTGCCCTTCTTTACCTGGGTGTTCCCCAAAATCGCCCGCAATTTGGTTAATTATCGGGGGCATTTGCTTGATGCCGCCCGCCGCAACGCCCGGGACAACGGCTACCTTGGCGCCAAGTACCCCTGGGAGTCGGCCGATACGGGCGATGAAGAGTGCCCGTCCTGGTCGGTTGAATACGATGGCACCTGCACCCGATGCTATGTGGCCGACTATGAGCACCACGTAACTTCCGCCGTCGCTTTCGGCCTGGTTGACTATGTGCGGGTGACAGGCGACAGGAGCCTATTTGAAGAATTCGGCCTTGAGCTGCTGCTTGAAACCGCCCGCTTCTGGTCAAGCCGCATGGTGTGGAGCGACAAAAAACAGGCCTATGAAATTTTGCAGGTCACGGGGCCGGACGAATGGCACGAGCCGGTGGACAACAACTACTACACCAACCGCATGGCGGTGTGGAACATTCACACGGCTGTGGATGAGCTAAAAGCCATGCAAAAGTCCAGGCCTGATTTGGCGGCGGCCATTTGCCAAAAAATCGCCTTGACGGACGATGAAATCAACCTTTGGCTGGACAGGGCAGCCAAGATTTACCTGCCTGATACCACCGGCGTTATCGAGCAATTTGAAGGCTACTTTGACATCCCCGACGCCGTCATTACCCAGTGGGACGATAAGGCCATGCCCATCATGCCTGAAAGCTGCGTCGGCAAAGAGCGCAAAGACCACCCCATTCTAAAACAGGCGGACGTGGTCATGCTCATGAAGCTATTGCCCGACGAGCTAAGCCTTGAAGTCCAGCGCCTGAACTATGACTACTATGAAAAGCGCACCCTGCACCGCTCATCGCTTTCACCCTCCGCGCATGCTCAGGTGGGCGTGCAGCTTGGTCTGGATGAGCGGGCCTATCAGTATTTAGAGCGCTCCAGCTATGTGGACATTGACAACAACCAGCGCAACCTGCGGGAGGGCCTGCACGCCGCGTCCATAGGCGGCACCTGGCAAGCCATTGTTATGGGCTATTGCGGCATGCACTTGGATAAGGAAGGCGAGCTGGCCTTTAGCCCCAAGTTGCCCGAGCAATGGAGCAAGGTACGTTTCCGCATCAACTGGCGAGGTAAAGATAAGCTGGTAACCATTGAGGATAACAAGGCTACTGTTAGCGATTTAGCGTAAATTCCGTCAAAAAGGGGCTGTAGCAAAATAGCCAAACAGCTACAGCCCCTAAGTGATTACCTGGCCTCGTTGCTAAATAGCTTCAGCTGCGTATCCCGCCCCGCGACGCCATCGGGGGCAAGGCCGTTGTTTTGCTGGAACTGCTGCACGGCTTTTTTGGTGCCGGAGCCAAAGTTGCCATCGGCCTCGCCTTCTTTGAGGTACTTTAGCTCAATCAGGCGTTGCTGTAAGGCGCGCACATTTTCGGACTTGTCGCCCTTGCGCAAGGTAATAATTTCCGTGGGGCGAGGGGTGGGGGTAGGCACGGCGGTGGGCGTGGGCGTGGGCGTGGGTATTTCGGTGGGCACGTCGGTCGGGAAGCCGCCTACCAAGTATTCGGGCGGCACATCGGTGGGCAGGCTCATCACCACGCCGCTATTGGGCGTGGGGGTACCTTGGCCTTCCACCGCCTTCACGGAGCCGGGGGCGCGAACTTCTCTGATTAAAAGCGCCACAACCACGGCCAACAGCACACACAGGCCGGCAACGACCGTCATGCGAACCCTGGGTTCGTTCATTCTTTCGGGGCTTGAGTACATGGTTTCTCCTTTACTGCGCATACAAGGCGGGAAAGCTTAGTCTCTAACAAAAAGGATAGGCCAACCATAAAAAATTGTCAACCTTGGGAAGTAAACTGGTTGTCCAGGCGAATATCTATCAGAGGATAGTCTTTTTTAAGCTTTTCTTCCACCAAGGCCTTGAGCCGCTCCCCCTCTTCTTCGGGTACAACCAAGTCAAAAGTGAGGGTGTCGCCCTTGATGTTTCTGATAAACTGCAAATCGTGGTAAGAAAGCTTCGGGTCAACAGCTGCCAACGCCTCTTCCACCGCATGGATGGCGTTTTCCCGCTTGATGCCGGGGAGGATGGGGTCGATATGCACCTTTAATTGCACGTCCAAATCCCTTTGCGCGCTGCGCTCAATCCGATCAACAATAGCGTGCGCCTTTTCCAAGGTTTGACGGGCATCCATTTCACAGTCGATGGTGGCATAGCGCTGAAAAGGGCCATACTGGTGGATAATCAGGTCGTGGGTGCCTAAAATGCCCTCGTGGCTTTCGACAAGCCTAATGACCTTTTGCGTCAGCTCCTTGTCGGCCGACTGGCCAAGGAGGGAGGAAACATTGTCTTTAATCACTTCATAGCCCGTTTTTAAGATGAACAGGGACACGACAGCGCCGGCAATATTATCCAAACGGATGCCAAAAATTTTTTGCGCCACAAGGGACAAAAGCACTGACATAGTGCCCACCACATCGGACAGGGAGTCGGCGGCGCCCGCCCGCAAAATGGCTGAGGAAACGGCGCGGTCACCCTGCAAATAAAAGAGATACAGCCCAAATTTCACGGCGACTGATAGGAACAGCAAGCCTGCCTGCCCCCAAGAAAAATGAAAGCTTTCCTCGCCGGGCAATACCGATGACAGCAGGGTTTTAACGCCCAAATACACAATCAGTCCGCCCACAACAAGACTTAGCAGCTGCTCAAACCGGGAGTGCCCAAAGGGGTGCTCATCGTCCGCCGGTCTGCTGGACAGGTGGAAGCCCACCAGCGTCAACAAGCTGGATAGGGCGTCGGACAGGTTGTTGACGGCGTCTGCCAAAACCGACTTGGCGCCTGAGGCAAGGCCAAGCCAGGCCTTAAAACCGGCAAGCCCAAGGTTTACAAACAGGCCGGCAATGCCTGAAAGCCTGCCAACCCGCTTGCGGTTTTCTTCAGGGTTTGGTAAGAAGTGCCAAAGGTTCATGCGTTTTCTCCAAAGATTTTTAAAAATTCAGCAGCCAAGCCGCAAGGACACCCGCCGCAACGCACAGGCCGCGGGGAAGGCGCAAGTAGCCCAGCCCGGCGGAAACGATAAGGCATATAAGACCCGCCAAAGGCTTAAAGGCGCTTAGGGACAGGCTTGCTGGCAGCAGCAGCGCCCCGACAGCGGCATAGCTTAGGTTGTTCAGCGCCCGCTTGATATAGGCGTCGTCCAAAAGCTTGGGCTTTCGCAGGGCATAAATCACCCGGGAAAGATAGGCAATAACGGCAATAATAAAAAGACTGATATACATATTCTCACCCCACGGCAAAGGCCGCTATCAGCATGGCCGGCAGGGCGGAATAGCCCTGGGGAATCCAGCGGGACAACAGCAGGGCAAGAAGGAGGGACAGCGCCAGAACCAAAAGGGGAGCATACCTTTCTTTTTCGCTCTTGGCCTTAGAGCCCGCAATCTTTCGGGCGGTTTCCTGCGCGAAAAAGCAAAAGAAAGCAAAACCCGCCGCCCGCATGAGGGAGGGCGGTAAAAATTGATAAGCAAGGCAGCCTATCAGCGTGCCCAACAATTGGGCCAAAAACAAGGCGGCCTGGCACCCCGCCAAAAAGGCGGGGTCACCGGCCTGTTTTTTGTTGCGGAGCAGCAACCCGCCGGACAGTTCGTCCAAGCGGAAAGCAAGCAGCAATTTGGTCGTGTCGGGCGCTTTTTGGATGCGCCTCATAATCGCCCGGCTGATGGGCAGGTTGGGAAGGGCAAGCAAGATTGTTGACAGGATAGGCGTATAGGGCGACAATCCAAAGGACAGGGCGTGCACAAAGCCCAGCTCAATCAAGTGGCCGCCCGCCGCGATGGACATGACCACCGCCGGCGCCAGCCCCATGCCGACGCGCATGGCGCACAGCCCAAAGCAAAGGCCAAAGAGCAGCTCCTCGCCCCCGTAGCGTAATCCCGTGTTAAAACCGGCCCGTGAAGCAGTCATAGCACCCTCAAAAACAGCGGTAACAGCAAGGGAATGGTCAGGCCCGACAGCAGCGTGGAAAAGGCAATGGACTGCGCCGACAGGGGCGCGTCGCCGCCATAGTTTTCCACTAAGATGCCAAAAGAGGCTGAGGCTGGCGTCGCAAGAAGCAGAGCCGTTACCACCTTCACCTCCCTGGATACGGGCAGGAAGTACAGAATCGCCAAAGCGATCAGCGGCGTTATCACCAACCTTAACAGACAGGCAAGCAGCAGTCCCTTGTCTTTTAAGGCAGAGGGCTGAAGTTTGGTTAAGCCCGTACCGACAACGAACAAAGCCAAAGGCGTTGTAAGCGAGGCCAGATACTCCATCGTTTTATTGACAACCGATGGCAGGCGGATACCCAACAAGTAAAGCAGCAAGCCTAAAACGCTCGCCGCCATGGAGGGGATTTTTAATACGGACAGGAAGTTTCCCCCGTCCTTGACCAAAAGCCGGACGCCCACGCTCCAGATCAGTAGCCTGAAGGCCGCCACGAACAAGACGCCGTAAATGAGCATATCCTCGCCAAAAGTAGCCACAATGAGGGGATAGCCCATAAAGCCGGGGTTTCCAAACATGACCATGCCGGTAAGAACCCCCCGCCGCTCTGGAGCTTCCTTGCGGAAAACATAATAGGCAATCAGGCCAAACAGCAGCATGAACGCCGCGCCAAGCACCAGCATGCCGATCAGGTCTTTCATCATTTGCGGTTCTCTATCCACCTGTAGCTTGACAATGGACAAGCTGGGCAAGGCAAAAAGCAGCAAGATTTGGTTTAGGCCATTGATACCTTCCGAGTTTATCCAGTTACGCTTTTTGGCGATAAAGCCGCAGAACATCAGCAGCATTAACACCATGATTTGAGAAATAATTTGCATAACAACTCCTTTGCGTAAAGCACGTCAAAATAGTAATAGGGCGGGAGCAGCTCACGCGGCCCCGAAAGGATTTAGAAACGCCCCGAACATACTATTGACTATAGGATAACCGGATACCCCTTGGCGGCTTGTTTCATAGCGTCTTTAAAAACAGCGGCAACAGAACGGGAATGGTAAGTCCCGACAGCAGCGTGGAAAAGGCGATCCCCTGCGCCGACAGGGGCGCGTCGCCGCCATAATTTTCCACCATGATGCCGAAGGAGGCCGCTGCAGGCGTCGCGACAAGCAGGGCCGTTACTATCTTTACCTCCCTTGATAGGGGTAAAAAGTACATGATCGCCAAGGCAAGCAGCGGCGTTATCACCAGCCTTAACAGACAGGCAAGCAGCAGTCCCTTGTCTTTTAAGGCAGAGGGCTGAAGCTTGGTTAAACTTGTGCCGATGACAAACAGGGCCAGCGGCGTTGTCAGCGAGCCCAGGTACTCCATCGTTTTGTTTAAAACCGAGGGCAGGCGGATGCCCAATAAGTAAAACAGCAGCCCCAAAATGCTTGCCACCATGGACGGGATTTTTAATACGGACAAAAGGCTCGCCCCGTCCTTGACCAAAAGCCGGACGCCAGCGCTCCAAATCAGCAGGTTAAAGGCCGCCACAAACATGACGCCATAAATAAGCATATCTTCCCCAAAGGCGGCCGCCACCAGGGGAAAACCCATAAAGGCAGGGTTTCCAAACATGGCCATACCGGTAAAAACCGCCCGCCGCTTGGGGCTTTCCTTGCGGAAAACATTATAGGCAATCAGGCCAAACAGCAGCATGAGCGCAGCGCCAAGCAGCAGTGTGCTCATTAAATCTTTCATCATTTTCGGGTCTTTGTCTACCTGAAGCTTGACAAAAGACAGGCTGGGCAAGGCAAAGAGCATCACCATTTGATTGAGCCCCTTGATACCCTCTTCACTAATCCAGTCGCGCTTTTTGGCCACAAAGCCGCAAAGCATCAACAGCATCAACACCATGATTTGAGAAAAAACTTCCATGAAATCTCCTTATATCAAGCGCGATAAAAAAAGCAACAAGGCGGTAAACACCCCGCACATCCCCAAGGTTTTAAGCAGCCCCTGGTCATAGCAGTCGTTCGCCAAAAGGCCCGGCACAAGCGAAAGCGCAAGCCCTATGCCCCTTTGATAGGCGCCAAGGCCCGGCACAAGCAGGGTGGCCACAAAAAAAAGCGCGATGGACAACAGCATATGCGCCCCGATGCGCCTGCGCCCATAAAGAACGCACACCCTTTCAAGCAAAAGCACCAGAAAATAATTAAGCGCGGTGATTACCAAAACACTAAGGTACAGGGTTTTGTCAAAGCCCGCCGCCGCCAAGACGCCTATGGCGACAAGGTCGCCCATTAAAACAAAAGTCCACTGGTTCATCAAAAAAGCAATGAGAGCGCCGGCCAATAAAATGGGCAAAAGGTTAGTTTCCATCGTTTGAACCTTCCTTTAAGAAAATGTCAATGAGCTTGGCGCCCTCCCCCTTAATGTTGCCAAGCAAAGCCACGTCGCTCAATCCCTGAAAGTGACCAATTACTTCTTCCGGAGCGACAATGGCAGGGGAAAGGCCTTGATTTTCAAAGGCCTTATAAGCCTTTTCTTTGTCGGTACCCATAATGGCCACCTGCTTCATGCCAAGGTTTTTTAATAGCTTGGCAAAGGCGGGCGTCCGGTAGCCGCGGTCAGCCCGGCTGTTGTATACGGCGCCGATACCCTTGGGCAGGGATAAAAGCAGCTGCCGGGCGCAGTGGATATCGTTGGCGGCAAAGAGGTTGTGATACAGCGTGTTTCCGGCTTTGAAGGGCCCTACCAATCCCTTGTCGGGGGGAGCCTTTCGCATTCCTTGCAAGGCCTTTTCCCTAGGGACGGACAGGCTTTCAAGCACCTTGACAGCCGCCCCCACGCAAACAGGGTGGGCGGGGAAAAGAAAGCCTTGGCAGTCCTCCTCGGGCGCCGCGGGGGTCACAACAAAGCCTTGCTTTTTCAGGGAAAAGTCTTCCCCCACAAACACTTGGCTTTCTTTGGTTACGCAGCCCAAAAGCGCCCTGGCGGTAGTCTTTCGGGTGTTGCCCATGGCGTCCACATGGTCTACATAGTCATTCAAAATCACAACGTGCGTAGGCTTCAGGATGGACCTTGCAAGCGATTTTTGCAAATCAGGGCGCACGGCCATGCACTCAACCACCACCGCGTCGCAGCCCTTTCGCGCCGCGCCTTCCACAAAGCCCACCACCTCGCCTATGGAAACCCAGCCCCTCTCGCGCTCAAGCGGCATGGCGTTGAGGTTTTCGTCCAAGGTCATGGATTCGGAGCCCGTGGACTTGGCGTGCGCTTTGTAGCCCGCCCCCACCAAACCCGCGTGGATCAGCCTGGTGGTGGTGGTTTTGCCCCGGGTGCCGTTGACCAAAACGCGAATGGGAATGCCGCGCAACAGCTTTTGGTATTCGCGGTCCTTGATGAAAGCCACCGCCGTTACCGCAATCAAGCTTAACAGGGCAATAAGTCCAAGCACAGCAGGCAGTTTCATGCTTAGATGGCCTCGTAAGTGAGGGTGCTCAAGCGCACCCGATAACCCCGCCCGTTTTGGGGTTGCCATTCAAACATGCTTTTGTTTTCTTCGGGAAACAGGTAACGCATAATTTCATACACCACCCCGCCGTGGCAAACCAGCGCCACCGAACCCTCTAACTCGTACAGCCTTTGGAAGCCATGCAGCACCCGATGGCGAAACCCTTGGTTGCTTTCCCCGCCGGGGGTCAGGTAGTTGCCCTCCTCGTCGCCCAACCAAAGCCGGTAACGCTCATCATCTTTCAGCTCCTCATAGGTGAAACCCTCAAACTCGCCAAAGCCCATTTCACGAAAGGCGGGAGTCTGTAAAAAGGCCGCTTCGGGAAAAAGAATGTCGGCCGTTTCAGTGGCCCGCTTTAAGTCGCTTGAAAGGAAGTGGTCGGGCTCTATGCCCTCATAAACGCCTTCTTCCATCAGGCGATAAAGTTCCTGCGCGCCTTCTTCCGTCAAGCCCCCGTCCCGCCAGCCTCCATAGCGGTGGTAGACATTGTCAAGGGTTTGTCCGTGACGGATTAAATATAGTTCGGTCATGCTTCGCTCCTAACGTGTAAATAAAAAATTTTTTGCCGTCCTTAAAAACGGTTTTTTGTTCCCCTTACCCACCCTCATCAAACAATCGACGCTCGGTAGTATTGCTTGTATGTCAATAAAAAATATAACAATGCTGGGCAATATTTGTATCATGGGGAATCGAACCCCGTATGCGCCCGGCATACGCCACACTTAGACCTTCGTCTTTTCGCGCCCGCCTTGCCTGACTAACCAAAAATTTTTATTGCTCGATTAGTTCAGTTGTCCAGTTGGTTTCCTGGATTTTTTCGTCCAGCAGCCGTAGGTCCTTGCTTAAATCATCCACCTGTTTTTGCTGCTCTTGCACATCCACCGTGGAATGAATCAGGATTTCGGAGTTGGAGTAGCGGGTCACCTTGTTAGATGCCTCGCTTAAAAAGCCGCGCAAGGCTCCAAGGCGCAACTTTTGGGCGTCCCTCCTTGCAAGCAGCCGGCTTAACGTTTCTCCCTTAACCATGGTTTGGCTGTTGGTTAGGTTGATGGCGGCAATCAGCTCTTCCAGCTCCCCGCACGATTCGTCCAGTTCCTTTAGTAAATCGGCAGGGTTTTCCGCCGGCTGCTGGCCTTCCTGCACCTTGGCGTTGCTTTCAAGGCGGCGGGACAGTTCGGAAATTTTTACCTGCAAGGCGGCGCGCCTTGACAGGGCGGTAGCAAGTTTCATAAGCTCTCCTTTTTTCTTGATTTCGTGGAAAAACACATAAAAAACGGAAAAGCCGCTTGGCTGCCTTTGGGTTGCGGACGGGCTGTTCTCATTCTTTTCAAGGCGATTATCAACCCCGCCTTTCTCTGTCCGCGCAGCCAAGGAACACCTCCCCATTTTCCTGTTCAGTATACCATTTTTGGTTTTACCATACAATATAACAGCAACTTTAGTTCCTTGACTTGACAAAACACGAATTGCCGTCTATTATTCTCAGGCGCGACAATCGTAAAACAGAATAACAGGCATCATATTGACAAGGTACATTCGCCCAAAAAGAGCAGATATAGGTATTTTGATATATCTATATCAAATTTTGGTATTGTACAATTTTTTATTTTTGCGTTAGAGTTTTATTAAAGGATTAGAAACGTTTCTCGAACAGACCAAAAACGACCCATCATAACGCATAGGAGGTGCATTAATTGAAGGATTTTTTAGTTAAAACCATTCCGGAGTTCCTTTTGGTTAAGGATGAAGCTTTGCGCGAAAAATGCTTAAACACATGGGAGCTCGCGATCAAGGAAGGAGGTTGGTGTGAGAGGTCAATATTAAAGTTGCCCTTCGTACTTACAGAACTCAAGGACTGCCCCGTACTACTCGTAGAACACGTAAGAAATGTCACCCAAACAGCGTCTATGATTGCCAAGTTCTTCAATCAAGCGTATCAGACCACTGAAAAAGTTGATGAAGACGTAGTCATCGCCGGCGCGTTGCTGCACGACGTTGGGAAACTATTGGAGTATGAAAGCAAAGACGGCGAATACGCCTACAGTCAAAGGGGTCAATATGTGCGGCATCCGGCTGCGGGAGGCATTTTAGCTTCTAAAAACGGGCTCCCCGAGATGGTTGTTCATATTATCCTTACCCACTCCTTTGAAGGAGACAAGTCCTATCAAACGCCTGAGTCCTATATTGTTAAAACAGCTGACTGGTTAAATTTTAACTACTTGGCGTTTACCTATCCAAACCAAATGAAGCATTGATAAATCAGGAGGTAAAAAATGAAAAAATTCATGTCGATAGTCTTAGTTCTAATTCTACTAATGGCCAATGTTGCCGTATCCTTCGCTGAGAACACAGACAACATCAGAAATCACAGCTGGCAGCTTGGGCATATTCTTACCGGCGCGGACAACGATAACTACCACGTCTTCTGCACGTATTTCGCCAACAATGTAAAAGAAATGAGCGGCGGAAAAATGCAAGTTGAAGTGTTGCCCAACGCTCAGCTCGGCGGTGAGCGGGACATGGTTGAAGGCATGCAGCTGGGAACCATCGATTTCGCGATGCTCACAAACGTCAACGTCAGCGTGTTCTCACCCATTCTTTACACCAACGACCTGCCCTTTATTTATCCTGACCTGAAAACAGCCCGGGAAATTCTCGACGGAGAGCTTGGCCGTGAAATGCTGGATAGCCTGGAGAAGCTCGGAATCAAAGGCCTCGCATGGGGCGAGGGAGGTTTCCGGCAGATCATCACCTCGAAAAAAGAGATAAGGACGCCGGCTGATCTTCAAGGCCAAAAGATGAGAAGCTTGGAGAACCAGCTCTATATTTCCACCTATTCAGCTTTGGGAACCAACCCAACGCCTATGGCATGGACCGAAACCTTCACCGGACTGCAACAGGGCACCATTGACGGGCTGGACATTCCCATCGGCGTCATTTATTCAAACGGCTTCTATCAAATCGCGCCTTACATTTCTCGGGTCAACCTGTACTATTCTCCCCTGTTTATCGCGGTTTCGCTCAATATTTGGGACTCCCTCAACGCTCAAGAGCAGGAAGTCCTGATGAACGCCGCCATTAAAGCAGGCCAGGATGAACGGGCCTTTAACGAAGAAATGGATGATGAATTTGTCGAAGACATGATTTCAAAGGGCGTTACAGTCATTGATGACATTGACAGGGAAGCCTTCCAGAACGCGGTGACCTCTGTTCATGACGCCTATGCCGATCAAATTGGCAAGGAGTTTTTAGACAGGGTTAAAGAAAAAGTAGAAGAGTTGCAAAATCAATAATTCTGAACGTAATTCCTTGCGGTTTATCAAAACCGCAAGGAATTGTATTAAATTCAGAAAGGAGTAAAGGCACAATGAAAAGAGTCAGTAATTATATTTATGTAGTCGCCGCCGCCCTGGCTATCGTCTTTTTCGTGGTCATGACAGTCGCCGCGTGTCTGCAGGTTATCACCAGATACGTGTTTTCTTACTCGTTTTCGTGGACGGAAGAGCTCTGTCGCTTCACGTTTATTTGGCTCAACATGATTGGCGGTTATATCTGCTACCGGCAAGGCGGGCACGCGGTTGTAGACTTCCACATCAAGGCCCTCCCCAAAAAGGTATCGAACATTATTTTTCTTGTGGGCGACATACTCATTTTCGCTTGCGGCATACTCATGATTACTCAGGGCTGGAAGGTGACAACCATAACCGCCCGTCAGCCCAGTCCCGCGATGCATTTGCCAATGAGCTATGTTTACAGTTCGGTGGTCGTCAGCGGAGTTCTTATATGCATACAGTCGGTTGAGTTTGTCATCACTCGCATCGGAGCCTTCAACCAGCCTTCAAAGACAGGAGGTAAATAATATGACTTCCGGATTATTGGTAATACTATTTTTCGCTTTCTTAATCATCGGCATACCGTTTGCTTTTTCAATCATTCTCTCCTGCGGCGCCTTCCTGTCAATAACAGGCTTTAAGCCGCTTGTGCTGATTGGGCAAAGGTTAGTAACAGGCATGGACTCGTTTCCGCTGCTGGCGGTTCCCCTTTTCATACTGGCAGGCAACCTCATGGATAAGGGGGGAATCAGCAGAAGGCTTGTAAATTGGGCGGACTATCTTGTCGGCAGAATGACCGGCGGAATAGGAATGGTTGCCGTTGTGTCCTGCATGATATTCGCCGCGCTTACCGGCTCCGGCCCCGCGACGGTGGCCGCTATAGGAAGCCTTTTACTGCCAACGATGATTCGGCGCGGATACAAGTCCCGCGACGCGGCAGGGTTGGTCGCCGCGGCGGGCGCTCTTGGCCCGATTATCCCGCCAAGTATCCCCATGATTATTTACGGGGTTTCGATGAATGTACCTATCACTAAAATGTTCATGGGCGGAATTGGCGTTGGGTTATTGATTGGCGGCTGCCTCATGATTGTAAACTATTTCTACGCGAAGAAAAACAAGATTAGTGTAGAAGGTACGGAGTTTTCACTAAAAGGCTTCTTGAAAGCAACATGGAACGCCCTTGGCGCTTTGCTGCTGCCCCTGATTATCTTGGGCGGCATCTATGGCGGTGTGTTTACGCCCACTGAAGCCGCCGCCGTCGCGGTCATGTACAGCCTCATTTTAGGGGGGCTGCTCTACAAGGAGATAAAGCTTAGCGAAATGCCAAAAATGCTGATTGAATCAACTAAAACATCGGCAATGGTTATCTTTATCATCGGGGCCGCTAATATTCTGCAGTGGCTCTTGTCCGCAACGGGCTTGCCAAGCGCTGTCGCCGCGGCCGCAATCAAGGTTGTAACTTCCAAAATCACTTACTTGTTGTTATTGAATGTAATCTTGTTCATTGCCGGCGCCTTGATCGACACGATAGCGGCCATTATTATTCTGGGGCCCATCCTGGTGCCTATCGGCCTGAGCTTGGGTTTGGACCCCCTGCACATGGGCGTGCTGTTTGTGGTGAACCTTGTTATCGGTTACGTTACGCCCCCGTTTGGCTATAACCTGTTTACGGCCACCTCCATTTCTGGCGAGCCGTTTTCAGAAGTTGTAAAGGGCGTTTTGCCTTTCCTGTTAGTAGAGGTTATCTGTGTCCTGATCATCTCGTTTGTACCTGAAATCGTTACATGGTTGCCAAGCGTCCTTCTCAAATAATCATAAACAATGACCAAAACAAACAAATTAAATAAAAAGGAGTATAGTCATGAACGCTGGAAAAAAACTCAGAGATCTGTTGAAACGGGATGAAATCCTTGTCGCTCCCGGCGCCCACGATGGAATCTCGGCAAAAATCATAGAAAAGCTTGGCTTTAACGCCATTTACGGCACAGGCTACGGCGCCTCGGCAAGCCGGCTGGGCAAGCCCGACGCAGGCTTGATGACATTAACCGAAATGACCACCCATATGCACAGCCTGGCATGCAATGTCAATATCCCCGTCATTGCAGACGGCGATACGGGCTTTGGCAATGCCGTGAACGCCATGCGCGCCGTTCAGGAGTATGAAGCCGCCGGAGTGGCCGCCATTCAGTTGGAAGACCAGGTGCTGCCCAAAAAATGCGGCCATATGTTAGGGCGGGAGATTGTTTCCACAGAGGAAATGGTAGGAAAAATCAGGGCAGCGAAATCGGCAAGGAACAACCCCGATTTTTGCATTATCGCCAGAACCGATGCCAGGACAAAGTACGGAATCGACGAAACGCTAAGGCGGATAGAGGCTTTCGCAAACGCAGGGGCCGATATCATTTTTGCCGAGTCCTTGGAATCCGAGGAAGAAATGCGGCGAGTGAATGAGCTTACCAACCTGCCTTCGCTGGCAAACATGGTAGAAAAGGGGCGTACCCCCATTCTTTCATCAAAAGAGCTGTATGACCTTGGCTATAAAATTGTTATCTGGCCCGTAACAAGCGTACTCATCGAAGCAAAAGCTTTGTTTAAAGCGTTTGAAATGCTGAAAGCCGATGGAACAACAAAGAACTTCTTCCAGGATATGTATGGCTTTGAAGAATTTAACAATCTATTAGGTTTGGAAGACATCAGGCGCTACGAACAAGAATTCGCGGGCAGGGCAGCGGAATAAAAAAGGTGAATGGAAATGAAAAAAAACAGAATTGTAATGGGTGTAATCGGTTCCGATATACACGTTGTCGGCAACAAGATTATTCACTACGCGCTTCGGCAGGCCGGATATCAGGTGACCAACCTTGGAATCTTTAACTCGCAGGAGAACTTTATTAACGCGGCGAAAGAAACAAACGCTGACGCGATATTGGTATCCTCACTGTATGGCCACGCGGAAATAGACTGTGAAGGCATGAAGCAAAAATGCGTTGAAGCCGGCTTAGGGGATGTATTGCTCTATGTCGGCGGCAACCTGATGGTGGGAAAACACTCAGACGAGGAAATCATCACCCGCTTCAAGGGCATGGGATTTGACCGTGTCGGGCTGCCCACCGATATGCCTGAGAATATTATAGCCTGGCTTGAAGAAGATCTCGGGGGCAAAAGTGAAACAAGTAATACTGCTGATTGATTTTGGGAGTACGTACACCAAAGTTACGGCTGTTGACGTTACGCAACAGGAAGTAATGGCAACAGAAAAATCCCCCACTACAATATCAACAAACGTGACCGAAGGCCTCAACAACGCGCTTGACAACCTCGGAAAAATTATTGGGAAGGACGCGTTCGCCAAAGCGTCAAAGGTTGCCAGCAGCAGCGCTGCTGGCGGCCTGCGAATGGACGCGATAGGTTTCGTTCCCCAGCTTACCCTGGAAGCCGCGAGAATGGCCGTGCTAAACGCCGGCGCGAAGCTTATCAACTGTTATAGCAACAAGCTGTTGACCGAGGATATTGAAAGCATCGGACAGGACCAAATCGACATCCTTTTGTTGGTGGGGGGAACAGACGGCGGAAACGAAGATGTATTAGTGCATAACGCGAAAATGCTAAGCAATTCTGATTTGAGTATTCCAATTGTCGTCGCGGGCAATCGAAACTGCAAAGAAATTGTTCTTGATATTTTTTCGAAAAACAACAAAAACGCAATCGTTACCGATAACGTCCTGCCGGAAGTAAATGTCCTGAATATTGAGCCCGCGAGAAACGTGATTCGCAATGTTTTTATGAAGCATATCGTGCACGCCAAAGGCATGGACGAAGTAAAAAGCTATATCGACAATGTCTTGCTGCCGACGCCCGCGGCAATCCTCAACGGCGCCAAGCTTCTTGCGGAGGGAACCGAAAACGAGCCCGGGTTGGGAGATTTGATCATCATTGATATTGGCGGCGCAACGACAGACGTTCACTCCGTATCCGAAGGGCTCCCCTCCCGCCCCAATATCGTTCTGAAGGGCATTCCGGAACCCCGGGCCAAGCGAACGGTAGAGGGAGATTTGGGCGTTCGTTTCAACGCGAAATCCATTTTGGAAAGCGTCGGGCTTAAAAAGTTTTCTGAAGATCTGGGATTATCCCCTGATATCGTGACGGATTGGATAGAAAAAATCACGAATGAAACCGAAACGGTTCCCCAAACCCTGGATGAAAAAAGAATCGACCATCATCTCGCGGTTAACGCTGTACGGATAGCAGTCGACCGTCATGTAGGCAGGCTCAAATCTCACTACACGCCAATGGGTGAAATGTTCACCCTTTACGGTAAAGACTTGACAGAGGTAAGAACGATTATCGGCACAGGCGGCGCTTTGATTCACTCGCAAGACCCCTCAAGCATCTTTCAGGCTGCCTGCTACTCAAGCAAACAGCCAAATTTGCTGAAACCCAAAAACGCGAGATTTTTGCTCGATTCAAACTACATACTGTATGCTGGCGGGTTATTAAGTGAACAGTGGCCGGACCTGGCATTACAAATCATGAAGAAACAATTGCTTGAAGTCAAAAAATTGGAGGGAGAGTCATGAATAAGACTGATTATAACTTGGCAAATAAAAAATGGGATGAAGATTATTTTCTTTCTGTCCGCCCGGAAGTCTTAGGCATGTGGCACACGGGAAGGGAAGTGGACCTGGACGACGCGGTCCAATATCATCTCGCGATGCCACGTATGAAAAACACCGGCAGAATCTTGGCAAAGGCTAAAGAAGAGGGGCGAACCTGCGTTGCCTTTAGGGGAGGCGTCGCGACAAAAGAGGGGCAGATTGAGCTATTGCAGTTCCTGCAAGATCAGGGGGCGGATTTGCTGCCGGCAACCTGTGACAGCTACACCCGCAACCTGAGATTCAGCGACGTTGAAAAAGGGATTGAAGAGAGTATTAAAAAAGGGTACTCCGTGCTTAACGGCTATCCCGGCGTTAATTTGGGTGTAGCAGGAAACAGAAGCGTTGTTGAGTCTGTCCGTTTGCCAGTCACCTGCAAGCACGGCTCCGTTGACGGCCGTTTATTGGCTGAAGTAACTTTTGCCGGCGGCATGACAGACTTCAACGGCGGAGGCATCTGTTTTAATGTGGTGTACTGCAAGGACGTACCGTTGGATGTGTCCCTGAAAAACTGGCAGTATGTGGATAGGCTTATCGGTTATTACGCAGAACGCGGAGTAATCATTAACCGTGAAGAGTCCGGAGCCTTGACCGGAACCTTGGTTCCCCCGTGTATTTCACTTTCGATAGGAATTATTGAAGCGTTGTTGGCAGCCGAACAGGGTGTTGTGTCCATGGACATCAGCTACGGCCAAGGAGGAAACTTGCTCCAAGATATCGCCGCCATACGCTGCTTGAATGTTTTGGGCGACAAATGGTTAAAAAAGATGGGATACAATGACATGGTCCTGACATCGAAATTTGACCAGTGGATGGGCGCTTTCCCCTACGATGAAACAAGCGCTTATGGGGTTTTGGTTCTTGGCGCTGCCACGGCCGCGTTGGGCGGTGCGCAGCAAACCATCGTAAAGTCGCCGCAAGAGGCCATGGGCGTTCCGACCAAAGAAGCGAACGCAGGCGGAATTAGAGCCACCAAACAGGCAATCGGAATGATGACCAATCAAAAACTCGGCATCGAAGTGCCCGGCATTGAAGAAGAAATGGACTTGATTACTCAAGAAGTTAACGCGATTATTAATACTGTTTATGATATGGGAGAGGGGGACTTGGCCATCGGAGTCGTGCGGGCCTTTGAGTCCGGCGTGCTTGACGTGCCGTTCGCGCCAAGCGTCAGAAACATAGGATTGGCTATGCCAGTACGTGATGACAGAGGCGCGCTGCGCTTCCTTGACTTTGGAAACCTGCCGATTCCCGAGAAAATCAAGAAAATTCACCGCAAAAAACTGGACGCCCGCGCCAAAAAATATGGCAAGCCCGTTGACTTCAATCGTGTTATTGAAGATATTTACGGAATCAGCAAAGGATATTTGGTGCAATAACTGTCCCTGAAAAAGAACGGGTATCGCCGCTTGACTATGAACAGAAACCCTCACGCAAAAAGGCTGTGGTAAATATGCCGCAGCCTTTTGATTTTGTAGCTTATTAGTAGCTGATGGTGGTTTTCTCCCCCGCCTTCAGGCAGATTTCCCGTTCTGTTTCCAAATAGCAAACCGTAAGCCTTCGCTCTTTTGGGCTATCAAACTCGGCGGAAATAAGCCTTCCCTTTTCCCGGCGGATGCTTGGGCTTATTTTACCGGGAAGTTTGGCGCCTGTCATTTCTCCGTCCGGCCAAGCCCCGGGCAAGGCGGGCAGGAGGATGATTTTGCCATGCAACACCTGCGCCGGCATTTTAAGATTCCTGATACTGCGCCGAAATTTCCGTCAATTTGAAAGGGCGGATGGGCGCAAAAAAGGTTGGGATAGTTGCCCCGCCGCTCGTTGTGGAAACGCTGTCGGGCAATAAAAATGCCCCGCGGGCTGTTTGTACCAAAGAATTTTGTTCATTGTATCCGAAACCGTAATTATTCCTTTCAAGGGGTCTGTCTTCAAGTTCCTATCTTGAAGTTATTATAACATAAAACAGACCGATGAATAAAAGCTCATCACCCCAAGAAGGTTCTGTCATAAAAAATGTCACCAAAGCGTCTGAAAAGCGTAAAGTGAAACGCTTGAAAACTGCTCATTGAATCTTCTGAAAAGTGCTCATCAAAACGCTTGTAAGGGATATTGAAGAATATGAAAGTGGAGAAGAGCTGATCGAAAGCAGGGCCACCGTTTCCGACTATCTAAGCGTGCTTGAAAGCTTGCATCTTATAGCCAATCAGGAGGCTTTCAGCGTCAATTACCGTTCGTCAGCCAGAGTAGGCAAGTCGGCTAAACGCCATCTTGTGGATCCCTCATTATGCTGCGCAAGTCTGAATCTGACCGTAGACAAACTCTTGCGGGATCATGAGACCTTCGGATTGTTGTTTGAAGCCTTGGCCGAAAGAGACTTGAGGATTTACGCGGATTGCCTTGATGGACGCTTGTATCACTTTAGAGATAACGCTTCCGGCGATGAAGTAGATGCCATCGTTGAGTTTAAGGATGGACGCTACGCCGCGTTTGAAATCAAACTAAGTGGCGGCGGCATTCAGGAAGCCATCGGCAGTTTAAGCACATTCTACAAAAATGTACAAAGAAAACCCGCCTACATGTGTGTTATCGTCGGGCACTGTGAGGCGGTCATGAAAGACCCTGAAACCGGAATTTTTATTACACCGCTCACATCCCTTAGGCCTTAAGCGTCTTCTTTTTTTGCAGCTAAAGAATAAACATGATAAAATATTGAAACAACAAACAAGTTTTTTAGCAAAAAGAGGGAAAATGTTTGAGATTGACATAAACAATCTATATAAAATCCTCACGGACTTTGGCATCGACTCGAAAATACAATCCGTTTCGCAACTCCAGCGCTATCATTATGAAAAGCAGGACTGTCAACCAAAAGAAGTGCGGCTGATTGTAAAAGTTAGCTTATTTAGCCATCAGCCGTTAGTGGTGCGCTTTAAAAATGAGCGGGATGTAAGCCTTGACTTAATAGAGCAGCAAAGCCGGTTTGCTAATCTTTTATATGAAAACGGCATCCAAACGCCCAAGCAGTTTACCTGTAAGAGAAAATATGCCAAATGGTATACGATCGGGAATTATCCTGTCATTGTAACGGTGGAAAGTTTCGTTTCGGGCCAGCTTGCGTTTGTAGACGCAAAAATTGCGGAAGCGACGGGAAAACTTCTTGCCAAAACCCACAACATTTCAGAAAAAGCCGCCTTTCATGTAAATGGCAGCGTGCTATTTGACCCTTTACAGGAAAATGACTTGTTCAGCGTTTCTGTTTTCCGTCAGTACGAAAAAGAACTCATGCCGCTTGATGCGGCACTGTACAAGCGTATCAAAAAACAAAGCGAAAAATGTCTCCAAAAAATCTCCGTTTTTCAATATGAGCCCCGTTACGCCGTACAGGGAGATATTAGCAATTGCAACCTGTATAAAGCTGAAAATGGCGAAATTGGCCTGTTTGATTTCAACCGCTCGGGCGACAACAACCTCTATTTTGATGCCATCATGCAAGCCATCTTCGAAGCCCGTCTGATGGATTATCCCGAGAACAAAGCACAAAATAACGAAGAAATCATTCTCTGCGCTTTTTTAAAAGGATACCATCACCAGCGCCCCTTTTCGCAAATTCAAAAACAAGTTTTCCCCTATCTATACGCCCTAATTTCCGCTTTTTGGAAAATCGACCTCCTCTATGATGAAAACAGCTTGCTAAAGGCAATTAAAACAAACGATAAAGAAAATATCCGAAAACGGCTTGAAGAAATCGACCGGCGCGTACATGCCCTGCCCGACTTTCCGGCGCTTGATTGATATAAAAAAATTTAATAAAATATTGGAAATGAATAAAAGATTTTATGAAACAAGAAAAAGAAATTTGGAATGAGGCATTATCATTAATGTTCTCATTCCGATTTTTAGGTATTTTAGTCTTACCTCACCATCTCCAGCGCGCTGTCAAGTAGCTTCCGGTTCAATTCCTCGGCTTCTTCCATGGTAGGGGCTTGGGTGTTCACATAAAGCTTTATCTTGGGCTCGGTGCCGGAGGGGCGGATGCACAGCCAGTGGCCGCCTTCCAATTCGTAGTAAAGCACGTCTGACTTCACATAGTCAAGGGGTTCTACCTTGCCGCCCTCAGTTCTTTCGGATTTTAGGTAGTCCCTGACGGCCATTACCTTGAAGTCGCCAATCTTTTCGGGGGCGCTTTCGTGCAGCTTGCCCATAATGGACGCCATCTTTTCAAGGCCGTCCTTGCCAGGCAAGGTGCTGGAGTGCACGTTTTCTGCCCAGTAGCCATATTTATCGTAGATTTCTTGCAGGCGGTCATAGAGGGTGATGCCCTCGTGCATGCATACGCAGGCGGCTTCGGCAATCAGCAGGGAGGCGTTGACCCCGTCCTTGTCCCTAACATCGGCGCCGGAAAGGTAGCCATAGCTTTCTTCAAAGCCGAACACATAGGTGTGCTCGCCCGTATCCTCGAATTGTTGGATTTTTTCGCCGATGAACTTAAAGCCCGTGAGGGTGTCGTACATGGCTACGCCAAAATCCTTACAAATAGTGGTGGCAAGCTCGGTAGATACTAAAGACTTGCAGACAGCGGCATTTTCAGGAAGCGTTCCGCTTTTCTTTTTGGCAGTCAAAATATGATACAGCATGAGGCAGCCAATCTGGTTGCCGGTGAGTGCCCGAAACACGCCCTCTGAGTCTTTGACGCACACGCCAAGCCTGTCGCAGTCAGGGTCGGTACCAAAAATCACGGTGGCGCCCACCTTTTCGGCCAGCGGAATAGCCAGCTCAAAGGCATCGGGGTTTTCGGGGTTGGGGGCGCTGACGGTGGGGAAGTCGCCATCGGGCGCTTCCTGCTCTTTGACGACCGTGACGTTCTCTAAACCGGCTTTTTTAAGCACACGCCTTACAGGCACATTGCCCGAGCCGTGCAGGGGAGTGTAGACGATGCGCAGGTTTTTACCCTCTTTTTTGAGCAGCTCCGGCTGCACCGCAAGAGCCAGCACCATTTCGTCGTAGGCATCGTCAATTTCCTTGCCGATGTATTCAAGCAAGCCTTCTTTGATGGCGGTTTCCTCATCCATGGGGATGCAGTCTTCGTAAGGGGTGGCGTAAATAATTTCGGTAATCATGGCGGCGGCTTCGGGGCCAACCTGGGCGCCGTCATCGCCGTAGACCTTGTAGCCGTTATATTCCGGCGGGTTGTGGCTGGCTGTAATCACGATACCGGCAGCAGTGTTCAGGCGCCGCACCGCAAAAGAAAGCAGGGCAACGGGGCGCAGGTCGTCATACAAGTAGGCTTTCACGCCGCGGGCAGCCAACATCAGCGCCGTTTCCAAGGCGTATTCTTTGGAATTGTTGCGGCTGTCGTAGCCGATGGCAACGCCCCTCTCCTTTTCGCCGGGGGTCATTTTCAAGTACTCGGCAAGGCCGGCGGTGGCGCGCCGTACGTTGTAGGCATTCATGCGGTTGAGGCCATAGCCCATCACGCCCCGCATGCCGGCGGTGCCGAAGGCAAGCTCCCGGTAGAACCTGTCCTCGATTTCTTTGGGGTCATCCTTGATGGCCTCAAGCTCTTTGACCAGCTCCTTGTCGTCCTTAAACAGTTTTAGCCATTTTTGGTATTGCTTCATGGTATTCATGGGCTTTCCCCCTTCCTTGTTGGGCTTAAACGATATGCCTTTAGGGCTTTTTGCCATTATATCATCATTATATAAATTAAAGCCTTAATAAGCAAGGCCAAAAAACAAAAGAATTAAGCGAAATGTTTGAAAAAATCGCTTCCCTATAGAGGGAAGAGAAAGATGGCTTAATAAGCATTTATAAGATTGGTTACAGAAACTCAATGCCTCTTGATGTTGACTTTTTCGTTCCTATGAAAGTATTATATAATATAGTTACATCTTCAAACGACAACATAGAAAGGAGAAATCTATGAAAGCAGGAATTTATCATGGCATCAAGCAAGTAGCAGTAGAGCAGCGCGACAAGCCCGCGATCGGCCCCAAAGATGTGCTGATTCAGGTCACCTACGCCGGCATCTGCGGCACGGACATCGGCGCGTACCTGCATGGCGGCGACGCGGTGGGCATTTATCCCGGCAACGAGTTTGGCCACGAGTTTGTAGGCATCGCGGCAGAGGTAGGCGCCGAGGTACAGGGTATCACAAAAGGCATGCGGCTGACCATCAACCCGACTGATCGGCGCTCGGTGGAAACCAGCGGCATGAATACCACTGAAATCGCGGACATGTCAGGCGCCTTTTCCCAGTATGTGTATGTAGAAAACGCCCGATTGAACAAAAATGTTTTTCGTTTGCCCGATACTTTACCCGATGAAATTGCCATGCTGACCGAGCCTCTCAGCGTGTCCATGCACGCCGTCAACCTATCGCAAGCTACAAAAGGCGACAAGGTTTTAGTGTACGGGGCAGGCGCCATCGGCCTTTCGGCCGTGGCCGCCCTCCAATACAAAGGCGTTACCGACATCATCGTGTCCGATATCAACGATTTCAAACTGAGTTTTGCAAAAAAGCTGGGCGCGATCCCCTTCAATTCCAATGGTAAGAGTCTGCCCGAATTCGTCAAGCAAACCTGGGGCACCCTGAAGGGCAACGCCTCGGAAGATACCTGGAATGCCGATGTTGTGCTGGATTGCGCCGGCGCGCCGCCAATTCTACAGGAGTATATGGACAACGCGAAAATCAACTCCACTTTTGTGGAGGTGGCCATCAACATGCGGCCAAGCGAGTTGAGCCTGTTCTGGCTACTGGCCAAGGAAACAGTCATCAAGGGTTCCCGTGGCTATACGCCGGAAGATATCCTGCAGTCCATTGATGCCCTCAATCAACCCGACTGCAAATTGAAAGAGATTGTCACCCACACCTTCCCCCTGGAAGAGTTGCCCAAGGCATTTGAAGTCGGCAGCAACCCCAATGAGGCGGTCAAGGTCGCCATCAAACACAGCCTGTAAGCGTTCTTATCCCTTCACTGCTACACTATAATAACTGTTTGGCGCCATCATGGTAGCTAAAAGCAGGGTTATGGGCAAAAAGCGTGTCTAAAAAGCGCGATATCCTTATGTAAGTTAAGGATATATCGCGCTTTTAATTTCGGGACTCACGCTTTGAGAGTTCTAGGCAAAATATAATCCACCCCTTTGGAAAAACCACGCTTTTAGTTGCCCACGACACCGCGTGGCAGACAGCGTCGCGTTTACTTCGCGAATTGACGCTGCCTAACCGGCATCACAACAGAAAGGCCCTGCCGCAGGCTATGGAACCGCGGCAGGGCTTTGCCGTTGGTTATTCCAGCGGCAGGAAATTGATGCCGTTTTCCTGGGCATATACTTGGGCGGTGGAGCCCTCGGGGGCATAAAGGGTCAAAGCGTCGTGACAAGCGTTGAATACGCCCTCGTTGATGGCAATATCCGCTTGCGGGATCACTACGCGCTTCAGCGCCCAGCCGTTGTTGAACACATAGGGTTCCAGTCGGGTCATGGAGGCGGAAAGGCGAACCGCTTCGAGGGTGAAGCACGCCTCGAACGCTTGGTTGCCAACGCTCATAACGCTGTCCGGAATAATCAGTTCCCCGGTGAAGCAGGTGCCGTTGAAGGCGTAGGAACCAATGGATTGCAGGTTTGCCGGAAGCGTCAGCGTACCTGAGAGGCTCTTGCAGTTGGAAAAAGCGTTTCCGCCGATCGTCAGCACGCTGTCCGGCAGGCGAAGCGCGCCGGAAATATAGTAGCATTCATTGAACGCGCGCTCGCCGATGCGGGTGATGGTGTCGGGTAGGATGATTTCGCCGGCCAGCAGATTTCCATTGCGATCAAAACCGTCGAAAGCCATGTCGGCGATGGCGGTCACCGGCATGCCCTCGATCTGCGCCGGAATCACCAGCTGACGCATCTCATCGCCGGTATAGCCGGTGATCTCCACATACGGGTTGCCCTGCGTGTCCTCCTGCACCCGCCAGTCCAATTCCTCCACGGCGGTGGGAAGCAGAGGATCCGGGATTACGGGCTGCTCTGTTTGGGGAGCGCCCAGATCTCGCTGGGGCACAATTTCCACATTCGCGGGCAGGATGATTTCGCCATTGAAATTGATGAACGCGTCCTCGCCCACCTGGGTCACATTGTCAGGCACGATCACGGTGCCGCTCATGCCGGAGCAGCCGGCCAAAGCATAGCTGCCGATGTAGGTAAGCGTTTCGGGGAACACAGGCGTTCCCATCAGGTTGGGGCAAGAAACGAACGCGCGATCTCCCAGATATGTCAGGCCGGAGGGGAAACGGATGTCCCCGGTGAGGGAAGAGCAGCCCCAGAAGGCACAATCACCGATATAAGTAACTCCATCCGGGATAACCAGAGGATTGCGCCAGGAAGAACAGCCGCTGAAGGCATTGTCCTCAATGCGCTGCAGGGTAGCGGGCAGCTGTATATACTCAATGTCGCTTCGTTCGATGAAGGCACTGCTGCCAATGACAGTGACCGGATAACCGTCCAGCGTGTCCGGAATGATGATTTGCCTAGCGGAGCCATGGTACCAATCGACGCACGCGGCGCTGGAGCCATCGCCGCTCTCTGTGAGGCTGTATACGACGTCAGCGGGGGTGAGAAGCACAGGATCAAAGGCATTTAAATCAATGGTGGCCAACTGTTCAGCCGTCAGCATGGCGGGATCCAGCTCCACCACAGGATGCCCGTTCTTCCGCGCGTACGCCATGGCGGCAGAGTCGGGACAGGCACGGATGGTGAATGGCTCCTGCTCAGGATTCAGCATGTCAAAGGCCATGTTGCCGATCAGCTGGGTGGCGGGATACACGGTAACGCTCTCTATCCCCTTGCAGGCGCTCAAAGCCATTGCCCCCACGGACTTCACCGTGGCAGGAATCTCCACCGCGCCGGTAAGGCTTCGGCAGGAGGTGAACGCGCACTCGCCGATTTCCGTGACGCCCTCGGGGATGCGAAGCTCGCCGGACAGCTTGAGGCAGGCCTCAAAGGCATAGGGGCCGATCACGGTGAGCGTGGAAGGCAGCGTGAGCGTTCCGGTGATGTTGAAGCAGTTGGAGAAGGTACGCTCGCCTATTTCCGTTACGCCCTCGGGGATCACGATGCTGCCGGTCAGCTGAGAGCAAACCATGAAAGCACGGGTGCCGATGGATTTCACCGTGGAGGGAATGACAAGATCACAGGCAATCTTTTCATTCCACGCAAAAGCGTTGTCGCCGATGGTTTTCAGGCCTTCAGGCAAGGTGAGGGAATCAAAGGAACAGCCAAGGAAGGCTCCGGCGCCGATGGATTCCACGTGGCCGGGTATGTTCAGCGGGCCGTGCAAACCGGTAGTGCGGGTAGCGAAGGCGCTGTCACCGATGGTAACCAGACTGGCCGGCAGCTTTACCGTGCCGTAAAGGCCGGAGCAGCAGTAGTAGGCGCGGTTGCCGATGCTGGTGACGCTGTCGGGGAAAATCAGGCCGCCGGTGAGGCCGGAGCAATCCTCGAAGGCAGAATCGCCGATGGTGATCAGGGTATCGGGCAGCGCGATCTTTGTCCGCTGGGTCTGGCCGAAGAAGGCGTAGGGCGCGATCGATGTGACGGGCAAGCCGTTGATATAGGCGGGGATAGCCACATGGGTATCGCTGCCCACATAGCCGGTAATTTCCACTGTATCGTTGACGATTGTGTACTGAAAACCGTCATCGCCCATCATGTCGCCGATGGTATAGTCCCGCTCCACATGGTCTGCGAATTCCTCCGTGGCCATGAAGTAGAAGTTGGTGTTCATACTATCATTCCAAGTGATGTCGATATAAAATTCCTTGCCCTCAAGCTTCACCTTGTTCCAGGAATGATATTCGCCGCCGGCAATGCCAAGGACGATTTCCGCGTCGATCCCGGCGGAAATTAAAAAGCGGTTGAACAGCGAGGCATATCCCTGACACACGGCGATGCCATCCAGCGCAGCCGCGTGGGCAGTATACTGCGGAGCGTAGCTAAGATCCTTATAGTGTTCATCATCATAGGTCACATGCTTGCAGATATGGTCATGGATCAGTTGAATCCGCCGGACGGGCTCCGTTACCTCGGTGATGCCAAGTTCCAGCATGCCCTGCTGGATCCAGGCTTCAACCGCCTGTTCCTGTTCAGGGCTTGTGCGGTAAGAGAAGCTGTAATCCAGCGTGACCTTATTGCCCTGCCAGGTGACGGCCGGGTAATAGGAAACATCCACATGCAGGCGCTGATAGCGTGGGCCGGCGGGGACGCCATTGTCAGCCCGGCCAGCTAAATGGTACAGGTCAAAGCCCAGCTCGTCGGGTTTGGAAAGGAGGCTTTTATCCGACAGGGTAAAGGTCACCTGAACGGATGTTTCCCGGTTCATCCAGGTTTCCTCGATGGTTTTGATGGCTTTGGTCAGCGCCTGGACATCCGCTTCGGTCAGCCCGGCGCCCAGCTGCCGCACGTCAGCAAAAGCTGACGCGCAAAGGAGCAGAGCCAGAGCAAGAACGAGAAAGGAAACGATCCGTTTTTTCATTACGATCACCTCTTATTCATTATTTTTTTGATGTTGTTACAGTGAGTAATTTTTCCCGACTTTGCCAGTTAAAAAATAGCGTAGGCACAGCAAGGCAATGGTTTAGGGATTATTATCGCTTAATACTATACACCCGCATCAGAAAATTTTCAAATAAAAAGACAGATTACGGAGTTGGCCGCGAGTAAAAAATCATTTGGAATGAAAAGACTAAACGCGCTTAGGATCAGGCTCAAATCATCCGAATCCATATTGATCAATTCTTTGAATCAACGATTGCGCCGATTTTTTAGCGCGCAACATTTTTGCCCCCTGCGAGAAAAATGAATTTAGACGAAAATTTGCACCTTTTTATTGAAGTTCAGCTTCATAATCTGCTATGCTTTTTCTATCGGACAAACAAAAGGATTGATTTAGAAAGGAGGCTCTTATGACAGCCGAACAGTACCTCAAACGCCCCTACGATTTAAAGAAAAAAGCCAAAACCTACCGCTACATTGCCGACTGTTATCAAAAAAGGGAGGACGAGCAAAACCGCCAAAAGTTTTTGGAAATGGCCCAGGTTTTGGAAAAAGAGGCCGATGAAAAATCAGTGCGCATCATGCGGTTGCTCCGCCGCGTCCACCCCCTGTATGCCGATGCCTTAAAGTACCGCTACCTGCTTGGTTTGACGCTTGACGAAGTGGCCGGCAGCCTCAATTACACCAAGCGGCATACCACAAGGCTTATTCAAAAGGGCTTGGCGCAAGTAGAAGACATATATGTCGGCTAATGTCCGGTTATTTACTGTTCATTTTCACAGTTTTGTGGTAAAATATTGGAAAAGCCGCCGACTGTCGGCAAATGATGAACAGGCATTTTGCTTGCCAAGAAAGGGAGTGTACTATGGTCGTTCAAATTTTCGATAACGCGAAATTGGTCAGCCGGGCCTGCGCCACCCTCATTGCGGCGCAAGTAATCCAAAAGCCGGACAGCGTCTTAGGTCTTGCCACGGGTTCTTCGCCCCTTGAGACATACAGAAAATTAATAAAAATGCACGATAAAGGGTTGGTGGATTTTTCCGCCGTCAAATCCTTCAACTTGGATGAATACATCGGCATCCCCAAGGACAATCCCTGCTCCTACCACCAGTTTATGAAAGACAATCTCTTTCAATATGTTGAATTCGCCCAGACTCACATCCCCGATGGCAATGTTTCCAGCTTGGAAGAAGAAGGCTTGCGCTACGACAGGCTCATTGAAGCGGTCGGCGGCATTGATTTGCAGCTGCTTGGCATCGGTCACAACGGCCACATCGGCTTTAACGAGCCGGACGAAAAGTTTTCATCGGGCACGCAGGTCGTGCATTTGGCCGAATCCACCATTCAAGCCAACCGCCGCTTTTTCGACTCCGAGAAGGATGTCCCCAGCATGGCTATTTCCATGGGCATCGGCACCATCATGAGCGCCAAGAAAATTGTACTCATCGCCATGGGTGAAGACAAGGCCGAGGCCATCAAGGGCACGGTGGAAGGTGAAATCACCCCCTGGTTGCCTGCCAGCATTTTGCAGCTTCACAATAACGTGACCCTCCTGTGCGACAGGGGGGCGGCCAGCAAACTTTCGGGCAAATAATCTGTGGATATTTTGTTCATGGCCTGTTGACTGTAACAAGCAGCTCCTCTTTTTACCAGAAGCCACGCGAATAATTTTCTCCACAGGCTGTGGACGGGATTTATCAACAACTGTGGAAAAGGCCGATTTTAAGGGAAAACCGCTTTTTAAAAAAGTTAAGTAAATCAAGACTTTATGTTTTTAAAAAATCACGCTTCAAGATTTTCCCGAAGCAAACCTAGCGGCACTGAAAATTCCCCGGCGGTATAAAAAATTATCAACGATTTATCCACAGAAAAAGACCGGCTGCTCAACAGTTTATCAACAAACGAAACCAAAGCGTTACCAAGCGAAAAATCGCTTTTCCACACAATCAACAGCCCCTACTACTACTACTAACTATATATTTAGCAACAGCTAAAGGATAATGAAAGAAGAGGCAACCATGCAATTTAAAGTAAACGCAAGCATCCTCACCCAGGCGGTGCAAACGGCTATCAGGGCGCTTTCCGCCCGCGCCGCGCAGCATTGGATGGAAGGCATTTTCATCCAGACTACCAATAAGGGTATTGAGCTTACCTGTACCGATGGTATCATGACCATTCGTACCAAGACGGATGCAACAATTTTAAAAGAGGGCTGCGCCTTGCTGCCCGCCCGCATTTTCTACGACATTGTCCGCCACTCGGTGGGCGACGTGGAAGTATATACCGACATGACCAAGTTGTCGGCAACCATCCGCAGCCTTGGCTCCAACACCGATTTGGTCTGCCTGGCGGCTGATGAATTCCCCGAGGTGGAAGACTTGAGGGACGGCACCACGGTTGTTTTAAGCCAAAAGAGTTTCGCTCAGGCTGTAGGCAGGGCAAGCTTCGCCCTCGCCACCGATGAAGCCCGAAGGATCCTTACCGGCTGCTACATGGAAGTAATGCCCGAAGAGGTGCGCTTTATTTGCCTGGATGGTTACCGATTTGCCATGAAAAAAATTCCGGGCAAGCAAAATATTAAGGACGACAAACAATCTGCCATCCTACCCGGCAGCGCCCTGCTTGAAGTCAGCCGCATGGCGCAGGACACGGGCGACAAGGTGGAAATTGTCTTTAACGAGAAAAACGCCCAGGTCAACTTTGAAAACACCGTCGTTTATCTGCCTTTGATTCCCGGCGAATACATCAACTACCGGCAGATTTTACCGCAGGCATCTTCTACCAACATCAAAGTCAAACGCTCCGATTTGCTCAGCGCCATCGAGCGCGCGGCGGTTATCGCCACCAGCGGCGGCCGGCTTACCAGGCTGGACGTTAACGAAGACGGCCTGACTATTTCCGCCACCAGCGAAAAGGGCAAGTCGGTGGAAAACATCGAAATTCTCTTTGACGGGCAGCCGCTTACCATCTCCTTCAACGTAAGCTACCTGCAGGACGCCGTGCGCAACATCGACACGGAGGAACTCACCATGTCTTTCCAGACCAATGTGAGCCCCTGCCTGTTTACCCCCGTAAAGGGCGATGATTTTATTTTCCTGCTCCTGCCTGTGAGGACGGTTTCATGATTGCCATCTTGGCGGCCATGAAGGTGGAGTGCGAGTATTTAATCAGCCACACGCAAAATAAAAGGGAAGTGGAGCTTTTCGGCCGGCCCTTTACTTTGGGCACGCTTTGCGGGCACGAGGTAGTGATTGGCGAGCTGTCCATCGGCAAGGTCAACGCCGCCCTTACCTGCCAGCAGGTAGTGGACGCTTTTTCACCAAGGATGGTTTTACATACCGGTATAGCCGGCGGCCTTCAAAAACACTTGGGGGTGCAGGCGGTGATTATTGGTGAAAGCCTCACCTACCACGATTTTGACCCTGAAATTAAGCGCAAGTTTTTCCCGCACGTAGAAACGTTTTACTCCGATCCTGAATTGGTCAAACTTGCGGAAAACGCCTTGTCTGAAGAAGATATTCCCTATCATAAGGGGCTGATCGTCACGGGGGACAAGTTTATCGCTTCCAACCAGGAGGTGGAGGACATTTTGTCCCGCTTCCCCGCCCTGGCCGCCGATATGGAAAGCGCTGCTATCGCCTGCTGCTGTTATATAAGCAAGGTTCCGTTGCTGGTCATCCGCTCTGTCAGCGACTTTGCCGACGACGATGCCAAAGAAACCTACGAAGAAAACAAGAAATTCTCCGCCGACGTAGGGGCGAAAGTTATCATCCACATTCTAAAACAACTAAAATAAAAATATTTTAGCGCCCAAAACAGGGGCGCTATTTATGTGCAGGGGATATCCCCGGAAAGGAACGACATGAGCAAACACTTACTCAACAGCACCATTTACAATGTTTTTGTGCGCAATTTTTCCAAAGAAGGCACCTTTGAAGGCGTAAAAAAGCAATTGCCCCGCATTAAAAGCTTGGGGGCGGATATTCTCTGGCTGCTGCCCATTCATCCCCTGGGCGAAAAACAGCGCAAAGGCGCCCTTGGCAGCCCTTACGCCATTTCTGATTACAGGGCGGTTAATCCCGAATTTGGGACGCTTCAGGACTTTATAAACCTTTGCGACAGCGCCCATGAATTGGGCCTCAAGGTCATGATCGACATCGTCTACAACCACACCTCGCCCGATTCCTGGCTTGCCCAAAACCATCCCGAATGGTTTTACCACAAGGAGGACGGCTCCTTTGGCAACCGGGTGGGCGACTGGTGGGATGTGATCGATTTAGACTACCGCAACAAGGAGCTGTGGCAGTACCAGATAGATACCCTCACCTACTGGGCGCAGTGGGTGGATGGTTTCCGCTGCGACGTGGCGCCCATGGTGCCGCTGGAATTTTGGCTCAAAGCCCATGAAGCTGTGGAAAAAGTCAGGTCGGGCGCTATTTGGCTGGCCGAATCCGTCGAAAAAGGCTTTGTGGGTTTTAACCGCGAGCTTGGTTTCCCCTGCTCTTCCGATGGCGAATTGTACCAGGCCTTTGATTTAACTTACGACTATGATATCAAGCCCCAGTTTTACGGCGCCCTGGTGGACGGAAAGGGTATTAACGCCTACATTGAAGCGGTAAAAAATCAGTTTTTCATCTACCCCGAAAACGGTTATAAAATGCGAGGCCTTGAAAACCACGATAGGGTGCGCGTCGCCCACCTGATTCGTTGCCCCAAGCGGCTCAAGGCTTGGACGGCCTACATCTTTTTCCTGCGAGGAACGGCCCTGATTTACAACGGCCAGGAATACGCCGAGCGCCACCGCCCCACCCTGTTTGATTTGGACACCATCCGGTCCACCGCCTCCATGGGTCAGGACCTGCCCGAAGGCGGCATGGATTTAAGCGATTTTATCCGTACCCTAAGCGATATTAAGAAAAAGCCCATCGTCAGGGAAGGCTGGTTTACCATCGATGAAATGAACGGCTGCGCCCTGATGAGCTACAAAAAGGACAACCAGGGTCTTTACGGTTTTTTCCCGCTGGACGGCCCCGCCGCCGCACGTGTGGACGCCCCCGAAGGCAGGTATGTGAACCTGCTTGACGGCAGCGAGGTTTTGATTGAAATGGGTATCGCCATGATCGATCGGCCGGTAATTTTTGAGGCGGAGTAATATTTAGTAGTTATAAATATAAAAGGGCGCGCTTAACAACTCGGCGGGAGGAAGTGAAAAGTGAGCGAAATTAAACGATTTGAAAACCGGGAAATTCGTTCTGTTTGGGACAATGAAAAAGAAGAATGGTATTTTTCCGTTGTCGATGTGGTTGGGGTGTTGACGGAAAGCGCAAATCCAAGAAGATATTGGAGCGATCTTAAAAGAAAACTAAAAGAAGAAGAGGGGGCAGATCAACTGTACGAAAAAATCGTACAGTTGAAATTGAAGGCTCCTGACGGAAAAATGAGAGAAACCGACGTTGCCGATATGCAAAGCCTTTTCCTTCTTTTTCATTTTTACACTCGCGGGAATCAAGAAAACTCTGTCAATCCAAAAAGCCCTGTTTCAGGGTTTTTTTGGCGCTGATTTTCGTTTATCTTACCGGTAAATGGTCGTCAAAACGGAATGATTAACCCGAAAGCATGAAACCAAAACATTAAGCTGCCGGCGCTTTTTGAATTTACGCCCGTTACGCCGGACTAACAGAATAAATATAGAAACCGCCGGAAGCTTGCGCGTTATGAAAAGTTTTTAGTTGCTGTAGAAATAAATAAACCCTATAATATAAAAAAAGAGGAGGTGGGATATGCTGATTAAAACTTTGGTAGAAAACACATCGGTATCGCAAAACTTTGACAATGAGCATGGTCTTAGCCTATATATAGAAACAAAAAAACACCGGATATTGTTTGATGTAGGCGCAAGCGGCCTGTTCCTTGAAAACGCCGGGAAAATGAATGTGAACATTGCGAATGTTGATTTTTTGGTCATTTCGCATGGGCATGACGACCATGGCGGAGGCCTGAATTTGTTTTTTCAGGAAAACAGCAAAGCCAAAGCTTATCTCCACCCCCAAGCCTTTCAAAGGTGTTATTCATTGCGCTCAGCGGACAATCTCGTACCGATCGGCTTGGATGAGGGCTTGAAACAGAACAGCCGAATTGTATTTACCCCGGATTATTATTCCATAGACAAAGGGGTTTGGCTGTTTTCAAACGTCAGCCTGAAAGAGCCTCGACCAAAATCAAATCAAGGCTTGTTCACGGAACATGGCGGGCAAATCGTTGCCGATAGCTTTGCCCATGAACAAAACCTCGTGGTAGAAGAGGATGGAAAAATTCTCTTGGTAACAGGATGCGCTCACAATGGCATCATTAACATTGTTGAGCATTTTTATAGCCTCAAAAAGCGGATGCCTGACTATGTTATTGGCGGATTTCATCTTTCCAGCCGCGTTTTTGGAAATGAGAATTCCGACAAGATCGACAAAATCGCCCGGCATCTCTTGGGCACAAAAGCAAAGTATTATACAGGTCATTGTACGGGCCTACAGCCGTATGAAAGGCTGAAATTGGGCATGGGAGATGGTATTGATTACCTGTCGGCAGGCAGTGAAATAACCATCTAAAACAACAGGCCGCAAAAAGAAACAAGTTTTTTGAGGCCCTTTAATGAGCGTTGTTTTATGTAATCACGGCGATTGGTTGCGGCCTGAAGAAGCGTTTTTGGAAAAATGCTTCATAGGAAACAAGTTACCGCTTAGAGAGCCGTGAGGTGAAATTCCGTTTGAGAACCATATAAAAACAGATAATACCAACCTTGGACCGGGCGAAGCGGCGCTGATGATTAAAGAATATTTCAAGCTTCCGGGAGCATGAGGAAGCGAAAGGATGAAGCGGGAATGAAAAAATCAACAAAAATTTTGATAGGCTTGCTGGTGATTTTATTGGTTTTTTTCGTGCTTTTCCTGAACAGAGAAAACCTAATTCTCGGCATCAAAGGAAAGAACGGGAAAGGGATTTTCGCCAAACCAAACAGCTCAAAGCTGGCAGGCTTTACCTATACTTTTATAGGAACGCTTGGCGGTCCGGGATATATCTACAATATCGAGGATAACCGGTTTACCTATGAATTAAGGCATGATAGGGATGAACGGTATGCCGGTTATTTTGTCGAAGTGGATGATGAGCTGCTTGCGAAAATCAAGGCTTTGTATGTGGAGGCCAAAAGCTACCGGTGGGACGGCTATGACAAACGCGCCATGAATGTATTGGATGGCGCCGGATTTTCCTTATCTTTCCGCTTTGAAGACGGGCAAACCTGCGCCGCCAGCGGAATGAACTGCGCTCCGAAAAACTACAGCCGGTTTAGGGAAGGGATGCAGGAATTATTGAGGCCCCTTGCGGAAGAAATCATAGAGCGGGCGGAGGAAATCAGCTTCACCTTCAAAAATGAAATGAGGGAAGCCGATGTGTGGATCATTCACAATACCAAAGAAAACCACGAAACCACCCTTTGGGGAGCGGCCACAATATCAAAGGCGGCGCGGGGCACAGAGTATGCCGTCACGGTACCGAAGGCGAAAAACAACGAGTATCTGTTGCGTATGATTGACAGCCAAGGGATGTATTACGAATCGGGCGCGATTGTCCTGTCAGATGGCGATCGGGTAAGAGTCTATTCCGTGGGGTATGAAACGCAGCTGGAAATAGCCGACAGTACCGGAAAAATCCTGTTCAAACAAACCATTTTCTCGGCGGCCTTGTAGGGCGTAAACGGCTCAAAGAATCCATTTATTGAGAACCGCGCTATCAATGGTCGGTTTCCGTATATATTCCCGGTTTTAGGAGTTATTCAATATTAAAATGATTGGATAATATCGAAAAATATGATATAATCAATTGATAAATAAAAGAGTAGACAGAAGCCATATTTCACTTAAAACGAATGGAATAAGCAGGCTACGGAACTCTGTTTTAACAACTATAGCAGGGGAAAGTTGACTACTCCAAAAACAAGGCCCTATTCGCGTACCGTGTTAACTTGAATAAGACCTTGAACATACTTATTAAGCCCGACAACGGGTGTAAGACGTTAAAAAGGAACGGTTTTTTCGAAAGGGGTAAGAAGAGAGCGCTCGTTCTCTTATAAAAACCCTGGGGAGCGCAAAAGCGGACCATCTAATTGAAAAGGACAAGGGCATAAGGGTGGTGTTATATGAATTCAAAATTGCTACGCTATGTTGTTTCTATCGCTGAAGAGAGAAGCATTTCAAAAGCTGCCGACAAGCTGTATATTTCTCAGCCGTCGTTGAGCCAGCGAATCATATCTCTTGAAGAGGAATTGGGCATAGAGCTTTTTGATCGGGGAAGCATTCCGCTAACAGTAACTGCTGCTGGAGAATTGTATGTGGAAGCCGCGAAAAAAATTCTGAAAATCGAAGAAGATTTACAGGATGAATTGCAGCAAATGAAGTTTTCGGACAGCAAAAATGTCAGGGTTGGAATCTCCTTGTTCAGAAACTCACTTGTTTTGCCTAAAGTTATACCAATTGTTACAACAATTCATCCCGGCGCGCATATTGAAATCATCGAATCGACCAATAAACCTTTGGCAAAGATGATTTCACAGGGAGAAATCGACTTGGCTTTTTTAACCGATAAAGTGGATGATAACCTGACTTATATCAAGGTATACACTGACAGGGTTTTGCTTGCCTTGGGTAAGGACCATAAATTATCTCAAAACTACACCATAACAGACGATTATCCGAAAATAGATTTAGAAAAATTGGCGTTTGACCAGTTTACTCTTTTAGATCCCTCTTCCAATTTGCGTACAATTACCCATCAAATTTTTGAGGATCATAATCATTTCCAGCCCAAAACCGTTATTGAAACAGCCAGTGTGGAGTTCGCCAACCGAATGGCCGCCTCAAACGCGTCCGCGGCGATAGTTATCGAGTCGGTTAAGGAGCTATATTCCAGCGAGCAATCACCCAATTATTTTCGGTTTATGAAAAAAGACTATACTTTTGATGTATACATTTGCTTTAAGAAAAACATATCTTTGTCAAAATTTATTATGGATTTCGCGAATATTTCAATCCATTCATTTATGGGGAAATAGTTTGTTGGGAGCGGAAGATGATTTGTTCCAAAAATACGGCGTGGCATTAAAACCTATTTGCCTTTTATCCAACAAAAGGGAGCATGTCAATATGGCGGGGTGTCGGGATTATATGTGAATCTCAAAAGCCCGGCCATGGGTTCAAGGCCAATAAGGCTTATGCGCTCCCGCGTCTACTCCTTTCTCTTGATGCCGGCGGACAGCCTTGCCAGCCAAAGGAGGTTGTTTATGCCCGTTTCGTGCGGCAGAAAGCCCGGCCTGCCTTATCTTTCCTTCAATAAATAAAGCGACTTCACGCAAAAGCGAGGAAATCTACACGGGCTTTTTATCAGGCGGCGCTTCACCGAAGGCTGATGAGCTACATTATTTTTTTGCGAGCCAGCCCCTGAAAAGACCGCCTTGAAACAAAGAAAGTATGAAGAAAAACACATTGGCGCAGGGGACAAAAACAAGCGAGGGAATTAAAATGCGGGTGTAGTGTTTGCCAAAAAAGGAGGCTTTATTGATATGGAGCCCCATCAATAAAAGAAAGCTTATAACCCCCGCGTTCAAAAATAAAAAGACTCCCGCGTTTGGTAAAAAAGCCGCGAGGTAGCCCGTGTTCCAGAACTTTCCGGTTTGTATGCCACTTATTAGGTACAGCGCGAAAAAAATTGCCGCCTGAACCATCAAGATGACGCGGGTCACATTCAGCATCACGCCGCCGCCGATGCCCACGCCGCCTTGCCAGTTGATACCGGCCCTTTGGCAGAAATTTTCAACCACCCGCATCAAGCTTTCATTTTGCCTGCCTTCGATAAAGCCGTTGTTGGCGATGCAATAGAGATTGGGGCGCAAGCCGTTTTCCAAAAAGAAGGGTTCCGCTTCCTCAAAAAACGCCAATACGTGCGACGGCAGGCCATCCACATACAAAGGCATGCAAAGGACAACGGTGTCCGCGTCTTGAAGCTCCTGAAACATCCCCGCGTAATCGGTTTTGTTGCGGAGCTTTTTGGTTACTTTCTCCCCTTTTACAAAAAGGCGCTGAAAAGCCGCCAGATAGGAGGACGCGCTAAAGGATTTTTTGGGGCTGCAATTGATGAACAGGGTTTTCATAGGGCAGCCTCCGCTTCTTCCGCCGATGTAAAAAACAGCACCTCAGTTTTTTTGTACCCGTCGTTCAGGGCGTTTCTTTTAACCATATAGGTGAAGGTTTCTTTTTCCTTGTCGGTAATATCGCCGTACACCAGCACTTTCATGAGCCTATGCTTTTTGTAGCGCAGGACATGGTGCATTTCCCAGCCCCTGAACGTCGAAAGCGGGGTGGAAGCGCCGATGGTCCGGTCCATGACGTTTTTGATGGGAACACTATACGCGCCGTAAAGATTTTTGGTGATAATAATCAGCTCGTCCGCCCGCCCCAAAACGCGGCAGGCTTTTTGAAGCTTGTCTTTGATAAAGCATTCCGCCGGGTGCTTGGTCCAGCACCCGAAACAACCCTGACAGGGGGCGTATTTCCCGTCCGCGAAAAGGGCTTCATCGCATTTTGTTAAAAGCTGCTCATGGGATTGTAAGCCCAAATCGTGCAGGATAACTTTCATCTTGGTTTCCTTTTAATCGATAATGAGAGAGGATAAATGCCGTATGACAGCAAAGCTCTTCCTCTAAACTTTACCAATAATTTGATAATTGTATGCAAACTGCTGGTAAAATATTGTTTTAAATCTCGTCGCGTTGTGATGCGGAGGTGGTGTTTTTACTTTAATTCTGTTAGAAAAAAGAGAATATTCAAAACAACAAAGCCACACGCTCCTTGGCGATCGACCTATGTTTGATGAAATGTTTTTGAAAAACCCATACGCTTGGGCTATACTTATTACATATGAAGATAACCCAAACTATACGGCCTTTGATAGTATGCTAAAGAGCGAGTTATAGAATTTGGAAAGTTATTAAAAAAGAGGTGGCGTGAATGAATCTCCAATTTGATTTTGGTTTAACAAAAGGATATCGCTCAAAGTCTCAGATGGCAAGAGTCCTTACAGAAGATTGGATGCATAGGAACATGTATTGCCCCCGTTGCGGATTTATCCGTATTGAGCGATTCAAAAACAATCAGCCGGTTGCCGATTTCTTTTGCCCAGAGTGTAGCAACGAATACGAGCTGAAAAGTAAAAAAGGAACATTGGGAGCTAAAATCAATGATGGAGCCTATGACACGATGATTAAAAGAATAACCGGCAACTACAATCCGGATTTTTTCTTTATGACGTATTCTTTTGTTAAACAAAGGGTGAATGATTTAATTTTTATTCCCAAGCATTTTTTCGTGCCGGAAATGATTGAAAAACGCAAACCGCTAAGCCAAAACGCCCGCCGTGCCGGATGGGTGGGATGCAATATTTTGATTGATAAGGTGCCGGAGCAGGGCATGGTTTCTATCATATCGGACGGGGAAATAAACAATAAAAATACCGTGCTTTCCAAAGTGAACCAGGGCAGCAACCTTGAAGTAAAAAATATCAACAGCCGTGGTTGGCTGATGAGTGTTTTAAACTGCGTCAACCGCATTCCTGCCTCGGTATTTACACTAAAAGATGTGTATCAATTTGAGGCTGAACTACGGCTAAATTATCCTCAAAATCGCAACATTCAAGCGAAAATCAGGCAACAATTGCAGTTTTTAAGGGACAAAGGGGTTTTGGAATTTTTAGGCCGTGGAGAATATAAAAAGATTGTGTGAGAAAAAACATGGATTACATAATAATAAGAAACCATATTAAAAAAATGGCAGAAACAGATCACAAAAATTTTGTTAAAGCAGTTATCAGTATTGAAAAAAGTATACATGACGAGCTTACCTTAAATAAGCTCTATGAGGCTTATATGGAAAACGACATGGTTGATTTGCTGAACGAAGAGTTTAGTTGTATGATTGATAATTTAGAGGAACAAGGGAGATAAAAGACTTACCCTATGCTCAGGAAGAAAAGAACAACCTTGTAAACATCGCTGACAACGTTGTTTGAAATGTTGATGTTGTAAAAAAGCAAAACAAGATTTAAGGCAACTAATTTCTCGGTTGTATTAAAAAGATAATAACGACAACCTCATAAAAACATATCCATCTTCAATGCTATCTGAAAATTGAAAGCCGAACTTTTGCCAGAATTTTTGAGCGGCAGCATTTTCAAGCTCTACGGGAACTAAAACGACTTTTGCCTGATATTCTTCTTTTAAATGATGAACGCATACTTTCACGGCTGCTGTTCCGTAGCCTTTGTTTTGGAAAGCGTCATCAATGAAAAAATTGATGATCTGGCAGTTTTCTTTGCACACATAGATGGAAACAAAGCCGATGAGCTTGTCGCCTTTATAAATCGCAAACGGTTTAGTGTTTGGATAGTCAAGCCACGCTTCCGCAAGCGAATAGACAACAGGGTCTACAAAGCTTTCATTTGCAACACTTGCTTTAAGATGAATACAGTCATGAAAATTGTCTTCAGTGATATCGCGTAATTCGATCATCTTTTTATCCAGTCGCATTATTTTTCATTCGTTTAATTTCTATTTTTGCCTTGTAAGCAGCACGCTTACCCGGTCTTTCCGGTCAGGCGGGGGCATGCCGGGGGCGGAAATGTGGATTCTGGTATAATCGGCCTTGTCGTGGGGGCCATAGTAGGGGTCTAAATAGAAGTCTATATCGTAGTCGCGCCACTGGCCGCCGCTGCCTTCCCTTGGCGTTGCGGAAAAGCCTCCGCCGACGTAGTAAATAAAATCTTCGCTCAGCTTGATGTCATGTACGGCGCCGTCTAAGGTGAAGGCGCCGGTACCGTCCTCCAAGATGATGAGCTCTGCGGATTTATTGGTCATATAGTATTTTTCGCCGATCCTTGGGTCTGAAACGAGTTTGTCTTGTTCCGTCATGAGCCAGCGGCCAACGAAGTTTTCCTCAACCCACCATTGTTTGCCTTCATAATCGACCGTTGCCCTGTAGCCTTCGGCATTGCCCGTCCCGGGGACGAGGCTCCTTTCTTTGCCGTAAAGCAAAACCGTGCGGGGATTGTTGACGGGGTCAAGATAGGGGTCCAGCAGCATGGCAAGCTCTATTTCGGCCAGCGTAGCGTCCTGCGTGGACAGCTTGTTGAAGTGGTTGTACAGGGGTACATAGACAACATCGCTTAGGGGCGGCACCTGCTTGGGGAACTTGGTGAGCTGGTCGACATAGTAGGTTTTATAGCCGCTTTGCACCTTGAGGTGAACGCCCGCCCCGTAGCCGTACGTATCGCGGCGAAGGGTGTTTAGCATAGGCATATCAAGGGAAAGGAGGAGCTGGCGCAGCTCCTCTACCTGCTGCTCGTCTATATAAAAGGAAGCCTCTCTTGTTTGGATTTCGTCCCGGCGGCTTGCGCCTTTTTGCTTGGTGAAGGCAACTTGCGCGCCGAAGGGGCCAAAGCCGGTAACTTGGGCCTCAATGAGCGTGCCGTCGTATAAACCGTACCTGAAACTGATTTCCTGCAAGTCGCAAAGGGGCTTGACGTTTTCAAGGGCAAGCATAAAGAGCCGGTCAAGCTCGCCGCTTACTTCGCCATAGTTTTTTGGAAAAGACATATAGCCACACGCGCTGACGATTTCACCGGTGGTTAGCACAAAGGACAGGCCGAAGGATTCGCCGTCCAAAACGCTTTTGTCGGCCTTGTCAAAACCGTCCCAAGCCAAAAGATTGTGGGTAATAACAATTTCCTTTAAGTCTTGCATGAAAGACGGATCGGTTTCAAACGGCACTTCATCGGGCGCGTTTTCCGGTCGAACGCAGAGGAGCGCCTTGTCCCCCTCCACACGGGCGGAATAGCTGCGGCCGCTATTTTTCATCATCCCGCTGGTGTAAAAGGAGAAGGATTGCAGATCTGCCAAGTTTGCTACCGGCCTGTCTGTGTTTTCAGGTTTATTTCTTCCCGAATTCATGAAGGGCAGCCGGCCTGACAGCCAGGCCAGGCCAAGCGAGAAAAGCACCAGCAGCAAAAACATGATGGCTTTTTGTAACCACATCTTCCGTATCTTCATCTTTTATCCTCTTTTGCTAAGTTTATTAAGGGATAGGCACCCTCGGCGATTGCGTAATGTTTCACGTGAAACATTTTTTACTCAAAGGGAATAAAATATTTTGTTTATTTTAGCCTTCGGGCCGGTTTGCGTCAAGCAAGCCCGCGGTTTCAAAGCTGACGGGGATGGCCTTGCCTTGCCGCAGGGAAAACAGCCATAGTTCTTTGACGGGCTGGCCCGTTAAGGCGGCCAGCGCCCTTGCGTACCAGCTTAGCTGCCTTACGTAGCGCTCCTTGGCGGCCGCCATGTCGCGGTCGGTCTTGTAGTCGCACAGCACCCACCGGCCTTCTTCCAAAAAGCACAGGTCGCACACGCCCTGAATGTAGACCTCCCCGTGTTTATAAGTAAAGGGCGTTTCCCGCCTGAGGGTCTTTGCCGCCCTTGCCCGTTTGCCAAGCTCGCTTTCCAAAAAGCCTTTTGTCATGCGGATATCCAATACGGCGGCCTCCTTTTGGGTGAACACGTTACGGGCAAGCAGGGCCTGCAGCTGCTTTTCAAGCTCGGCGGCAAGGCTTTCGCCCGATAGGTTTTGCAGAGGAGCATAGTCGATTAGCGCTAAGAAGCGGTGGCTGAGCGAGCCCCTTTGCGCCGCCGTGAGGCTCAGCGCCCCCTCAAAGTCGGGGCGAATCAGGTCTTCGCCTTTGGTTGTCGGAACTTCTTCCTCATCCATTGCCCGCCGCTTATCTTCGGGCGTTTCCTCCTCGTCGCTCAACTCGTTTTGTACAAGGACGGTGACGGAAGTTTTAAGCAACTGTTCGCTCTTGGGTTTTGTTTGCAGCTTTTCAAGCAGGGCGGCATTTTCCCTCGGCATAAGCCTTTCTTTTCTGATGACTGGCCTTGGCATGGTGGCGGATGCCGCCTGCACGTCGCTGTGGAAAAACAGCGCCCAGCTTGCCCCCGAAATGCCGGTATAGAGGCCGTCGGTCAATTCTTTGATAGGCTCATACATGGCAAGGCCCACCCAGTCCAAAAGACAGGAAGCGCTGGCGGCGGCGTAGTCGCCCACGGGCAGCGACCAGCGGCCCAGGCGGTTGTCGATTTTTTTGAGCGACGCCACCATAATTAGCCTGTCTTCCGCGCGGGTCATGGCCACGTACAGCAGGCGGGCTTCCTCGGCCTTCACCATGCGGTCCCGCTTTTGTTTTATGACCCGATGGGAAAGGGTATCGGTTTTGGCCCGCCGCCTTTTATCGACAATGCGCAGGGCAATGCCGCCGTCCTGGTCGATGCGCAAATCGGGACTTTCGTTTTCGGAGCGGAAGTTTTTGGCCAAGTCCGCCAAAAACACTACGGGAAATTCAAGCCCCTTGGACTTGTGAATGGTGTAAATGCGCACTGCCTCTTCTACTTGGTTCTCCCCCGCGTCTTCCTTGACTTCTTGGGAGCTTCCAAGCAACAAAAATTGATCAAGGGACAGCCCCGATTCTTCCGCCGACTTTATGTAATTGCGCAGGGCTTTTTTGCGAAGGTCGCCCCCCGCCTTGATGCCTGCGTAGGCGTACAGGCCGCTTTCACGAACCACCAGCCAAATAAAGCGGCTTAGCGGTAGGCTACGGGATAGGAAGCGCCAGCGCTCCAATTTTTCAAAGGCGGCGTTGAGCCGTTCATCGTTTTCCCTTTGGTTTTCCAAGGTTTCAAACACTGGCATCCCCTTGCCCGTCTGCGCCCTGAAACGGAGCAAGTCTTCCAGACTAAAGCCAAACTGCGGGGCGCCAAGGGCGCTGATTAAAAGCTCGTCCCGGTAAGGGTTGACAAGACATTCCAGCAAATTTTGCAAATCGCTTACGTCCGACAGCAGCTCCTGCGACTTTTGCGCCATGTTGCGGCAGGCGATACCCGCCTCCTCCAGCGCCCTTTGATAGGTTTCGGCCTTGTTGGCGCCGGTCCGAAGCAAAACAACCATGTCGCTCAGGCGGTAGAGGCGGTTTTCTTTTTCATAGCGCTCGTTTAGCAATTCCTTGACGCGGCCTGCAATGAGAGCGGCTTCCTTTTGGGTGCCGTCCATTTCCTCATCGTTTTCCAAATCGGGGTCGTCGGCGTCTTCCAAACCCTCATCCACAATCAGGCGCAGTTCTACCGGCGGCTGTTTGCCTTTATATTCCTTGCCGGGGTAGAGCTTGTCTTCGTCCAAATAGTCTATTTCGGTAGCGTTCTTGCGCATGGCGCCTTCAAAGACTTCGTTGACCGCCAGGAGGATATTGGGCAGGGAGCGGAAGTTCTTGCCCAGGTGTACAAGCTCTCCGGCGCTTTCATCCTCCTTGAACCGCTCGCTTTTTTGGATGAACAGCGTTGGGTCGGCGTTTCGGAAGCGGTAAATGGACTGCTTCACGTCGCCCACCATAAACAGGTTGTTCCCTTGGTGAATTTTGCTGAGTATGGCTTCCTGCAGGGGGGAAATGTCCTGATATTCGTCCACAAAAATATGGCGGAAGCAGCGGCTCACCGCCCTTGCGACTTTTTCATCCTTTAAGGCGTGGTAGGCAAAGTGCTCAAGGTCGTTATAGTCCCTGAGGTTGGTCTTTTCTTTTGCGGCGCTGTAAAGCCTGTCCACCTCTTCACACAGCATGGCAAGCCCCCGCCGTGCCGGGAGGGACAGGTTTTCCAAGTGAAGCCACAGCTCCAATTTTTCTTCCCCTTGGGGCAGAATGTCTAGGGCTTTTTGCACGGCCGCTTTCATTTTATCCCGAACGGCTTTGATTTCTTCCACGAGGGCAGGGTCGAAAACATCGCCCTTTTTGCCGCGGCCGAGGGCTGTCCACATCCTTTTTGGCAGTACGGGGAAATAACCCTTGGTTTCCACCGCTTCTATCAGGGAGAGAACCAGGGCCCGATCGTCCGTAATAGCGTTTTGATAGTGGGCGGGGGCGTTGGGGCGAGTCAAAAGCTCTTCATTCACGCCGCAAAGCTGCAGGGCGCCCGACAGGTTCATAAGGGCTTCGTTTGCGGCATCTTGCCAGAGGGGGCTTTGAATAAGGCTGTCCCTGTCGTAGGCGACGAGGCTGTTTTTCAGCCACTCAAAGCTGTCGGGACGGGAGCGCAGGTCTTTATACAGCTTGGCCGCCATTTGCTCCAAGCTTTTGGCGGGGTACCAATCGGTCAGGGTGTTGATGTCGTCATTCAAGCTTTCATACAGGCCGCCCACAGCTTCCTTAATGGCCTCGTTCAGCATGGGACCGGTGGTGGAGTCGTCGGTCGTCCTTGCCTGGGGGTCGCAGCCCGCCTCCTGAAAGTAGCGCTTAATCAAATCGGAGCAAAAGGAGTGCAGGGTTTGAATGGCCGCCTGGTCCAGCTGTTCATAGGCTTCCTGCAAGAGGGAGTTGCCGATGGCTTCCTTTTCAAGGGCTTCAGACAGGCGCTTGCGCATTTCGCCCGCCGCCGCCTTGGTGAAGGTGACGATGAGCATCCTTTCCACCGGAACGCCCTTTCTGATTTGGTGCATAATGCGCTCGATTAAAACAGCCGTCTTGCCTGAGCCGGCGGCGGCGCTGACTAAAATTTCTTCGCTTTCAGACCGAATGGCCTGCTTTTGCTGGGGCGTCCATTGGCGGGACATGCTGTACTCCTTTGTCATGTGCATAAGTGGAGGGCGCTATTTGCGGCTGTCCACAAAACTTTGTTGATAAAGAAAATGTTTCACGTGAAACATCGGGTTTTCTTGAGAAACATTATAGCATGAAGCGGATGAAATCACGAATATTGGCAAAAAACAGGTAAAAAACAGCAAGCTTATCCACATTATCAACATGTTGTCCACAGAAGTCCCCCCCCTTGTCCCTTGTTGTCCACGCGCGACAAGGGTACTTTTTTATCATAGAAAGGAGGGCTCATGCAGTTAGTCGTATCTGATAGGTTTTTTAATCCCGTATACATTCCCTATGCGAACGCCGGCCAGCGCATCCAGTTTTTCTACGGCGGCTCCTCATCGGGCAAAAGCGCCTTTGTCGCTACCCGCGTTGCCCTGGATGCCGTTATCGGCCGCAACGCCCTGTGCCTGCGGCAGCACGCCAACCGCATCGAAAACAGTTGTTTTGCTGAAATTCTTAAGGCTATTGAGCGCATGGAAGCGAGGCATTTGTATACCGTGAGCCAAAATGCCATCACGAGCAAATTATCGGGCGGGCAGATTTTGTTTTCCGGCTTGGATGATGAAGAAAAAATCAAGTCCATCTCGCCCATTTCCGGCCCCTTGACCGATGTGTGGGTGGAAGAAGCCACCGAAATTAGCTACGCTGCCTTCAAGCAGCTAAACAAGCGCCTGCGGGGACTTAGCCCGCATACAAAGCGGCTCACCTGCACCTTTAACCCCTCCAACCGCGGCCACTGGCTGTATACCAAATATTTTGCTGGCCTTGGCAGTACACCGCCCAATCTGATTGAACAAGACGACTTGCTTATCCTGCGCACCACGTACCTTGACAACCGCTTCCTGTCGTCCGAAGACCGCCATGCCCTTGAAAAGGAAAGCGACAGCTATTATTACGATACCTATACCAAAGGCCTGTGGGGCAAGAAAAGCGACGGGGTGTTCCGCCACCTGTCCATCGGGGAAATAAAGAAGAGCCTGCCCACCTTTTGGGGCCTGGACTTTGGCTTTACCGCCCACCCGTCAGCCGCCGTCCACTGCGCCTATGATAAGGAGAATGATACCGTCTATGTGCTGAAGGAAAGGGTGTACCATGGGCATTTGAACAGCCAGCTTGCCGAAAAACTGCGCCCCCTCTTAAAGGGCGCGCCCATTTTTTGCGATAGCGCCGAGCCCAAATCCATCGCCGAACTGAGAAGAGAAGGCGTGTACGCCCTTGCGGCGAGCAAAGGCAGGGATTCCGTGAAGCGGCAAGTGGCCCGCCTATCCAAAATGAATATTGTCGTATCGCCCGACTGCCCGCAGTTTTATAAGGAAGCCGAAAGCTATACCTGGCAAAAGAACGTGGCCGGAGAAAATACCGACCTGCCAAACCCCGGCAACGACCACTTGCTGGACGCCCTGCGCTATGCCCTCTCGGGTGTATTTCAAAAGCGGATGGCAAGGTATTATGGGTAACAAAAAACCGGTCAAAACTTTAAAACGTCAACCGGCAAATCAATTTACTTTTCGCCCTCTTCTTCAGGCAGCTTATACTCTATTAATAACTCCATCACCTTATCTTGGTAGGAGGGATCTTTTTCCTTGATATCCGTTAGATACCGGTGGGTGTCAAAGGATCCGCTATAAATTTCGATCAGGGTAATGGCAATGTTGGAGCAGTGGTCGCCCACACGCTCCATAGCGTTTGAAAGGTCGGTGAGCATGACGCCTGCTTCGGCCGAGCACAGCCCTTTTTTCATGCGGCTGATATGGCGCAGGCGCAGGGCGTTATTGAGGCGGTCAATCACCTCTTCAAGCGGCTCTATCAGGCGGGCCTGCGCTACATCTTCGTTGCGGTAAACGTCCAGCGTCATGTCAAGAATTGTATTCACCGCCTCCGAATAGACCGCCAGCTCACTTAGCGCCATTTGGCTAAAGCAGGCGGGGTCTTCTTCCACACGCTGCGCTTCCAAAGCGATGCCCAGGGAATGGTCGGAAATGCGCTCAATATCCACGATGCTGTTCATCATGATATTCAGCAGGCGATTGTCCCGCTCGGTAATGTGTTTTTGGCTGATTTTGAATAGGTAGTCGCCCAACTTGTCCTGATATTCGTCCACAATACCTTCAAGGTATTTCACCCGCTCAAAGTTCTTGTTGTTATAGCTGAAGATAAGCCCGAGGGCCAGCCGCGCGCCTTCCCGCGCCCTTTCCAGCATCCGTACGCTCACCTTAAAGGCCGACTGCAAGGCCATAACGGGGGTTTCAAGCAGGCGCTCATCCAAGAGGCGGAATTCCTCGCTCTTTTCTTCCTTTTCCTTTTTGCTTTCAGGGATAATAACGTAGGTTAGCTTGACCAAGCCGTTGGCGAAGTTTGAAAGGATTAGGGTACTCAGCACGTTAAAGGCGGTGTGCGTGATGGCGATCAGGGCGGGTGTCGCCTGTGTGTCCATTAAAGGAATGTGTATAAAGGAATTGATGAGGTAAAAGGCGCTCATAAGCACAATGCTGCCGATGGCGTTAAACAGTATGTGGATGGTGGCCGCCCTTTTGGCGTTTCGGTTGGCGCCAAGGGAAGCCAGCAGGGCAGTGATACAGGTGCCGATATTTTGCCCCATGAGGATGGGCAGGGCTGCGCTGAAGGGCACAATGCCCGTAACCGACAGCGCCTGCATGATGCCGATGGCGGCCGATGATGACTGGATAACCATGGTGAGCAAAGCGCCCACCAACATGCCCAAGACAGGGTTTGAAAAGCGGATAAACAGCAGCTGGAAGCTTTTCATCTGGGCCAGGGGTTTCATGGCGTCGGACATGGTGTTCATGCCGAAAATGAGAATAGCAAAGCCCACCATGATCTTGCCGGTTGTGCGGCGGCTTTCCCGCTTGCCCATCATAATCATGAGCACGCCCACAATGGCAAGGATGGGCGAAAAGTTGGTGGGGTTCATTAGTTTTACAAACAGGTTGTCGCTGGTGGCGCCCGTCATGGACAGCAGCCATGCCGTTACGGTCGTGCCTATGTTGGCGCCCATGATAACGCCCGTCGCTCCAAAAAGCTTCATGATGCCGGAGTTGACAAGCGACACTACCAGTGTGGTTGTTGCCGATGACGACTGAATCACCGCCGTAACGCCGGCTCCCAAAAGGATGCCTTTCCAAAGGTTGTCGGTCAGGCTTTCTAAAATCTTTTGCAGACGCTTGCCGCTTATCAATTGCAGGCTGTGGCCCATCAAATCCATACCGTAGAGGAAAAAAGCCAAGCCGCCGATAAGCGCCAGCCCATGAAAGATAGTCATTTCTGCCTCCTATACTTTCGGGACAAGTCCCGTTTCGGTCTTTGGTTGTAAATTAAGCGCAAAACATCACAAGTATATTGTAAAGGAAAAATCAAACAATTACCATAGGCGGCTTTGGTGGGTTTAGGCAAGATTCTTCCATTGGTTAGTTGAAAATCACAGAATAATTGCTCTAAACAACCTAAAAAGCCCCAAATTCATACGGAGAAAAATTCTGTTTTTTGTAAATTTCGAGACGTTGTCGGTCAAGGAGTGAACGCTCAAATCAGTTGGCCGAATTTTGAAATGACCCACGGCCATTCTCTACCTGCGCTCGGCAAACATATCATACAGTTCAGCCTCGGCTTCCCTGGCAAAACTCAGAATGCTTTCCTGAATGCTGTCCGCCTGGGCGTTGTTGGAAGCGAGAGCTGCTACGGTAATGTTAAACAGGGTATGGCTGTTTTGGTTGCCGCTTTCCGCGACCGATACGTTGAATTTATTTTTCAGCGCCGCCTGTATGCCGCGAACCTCGGAGCGCTTGTCTTTGAGGCTGCGGCACCAAGGGGCACGGAAACACAGCGTCAGGTAAACGATAATCATGGCACTTTCCTTTACAAATTGGCTATTGTTACGATGGCTGTTTATTCTTTACTCCATTAACAGCTTAAAACCACACCTATCATTATATCATACTTGCGTGTCTGCCGAAATTTCCGGTGCGTTGTTGAAAAGCGCTTTTCCGTCATGCGTCATTTTTCTCCGAGCGTCCGCCTTTACATCTTCTTCTCTTTTCTTTACAATGAAGCTTGTTCTTTGCTTTGGTGGAGCAAAACCAATGCGGAATGATTTATTCCTATAATGAATCGCGACATTTGCCTTGTTGCGTTTATAACCTTTTGAAAGGAACCAAAATATGAAACTGCTTTTAACCGCCTTTGACCCCTTTGGCGGCGAAAAGGTCAACCCGGCGCTTGAGGCCGTGAAACTGGTGAAAGACCGGATTGGCGATGTAGAGATTGTCAAGCTTGAAGTGCCCACAGTGTTCAACAAGTCCATTCAAACGGTGGCTGAGGCCATCCAAAAGGAGCGGCCCGATGCCGTTTTGTGCATTGGCCAGGCAGGCGGCCGCTTCGACATGACGCCTGAGCGTGTGGCCATCAATGTGGACGATGCTCGTATCCCCGACAATGAGGGCAACCAGCCCATTGACGCCCCCATTTTTGAAGACGGCGCCCCCGCCTATTTCACCACCCTGCCCATCAAGGCCATGGTCAAGGCCATGCGGGAAGCCGGTATTCCGGCGTCTGTCAGCAACACGGCGGGCACCTTTGTGTGCAACCACCTGATGTACGGCGTTTTGTACACCCTAAGCAAAAACCACCCCGATGTAAAGGGCGGCTTCATGCATGTGCCCTTTATCACCAGCCAGGTAGTTAACCGCCCGGCGGCCGCTCCCAGCCTGTCGGTAGACGAAATCGTCGCCGGCATAGAAGCTTCCGTCGCCGCCATCGGCCAGTACCAGAGCGATATCAAGGTCGCCGAAGGCAAAACGCATTAAGGTTTATGTAAACAAGAAAACAGCCCGTCAGTGAGCTGGCGGGCCGTTGTGTTGTAGAAGGCAGCATTTTTGCTATATTACTGCTCCCAAACGGGCGGCAATTTATTTGCTTCTTCCAGCTTGGAAGCGGGAATGTAAAAGGTATATTCTTCCAACAGGTTTCCCGCCCTTATTACCATAGCGGCGCCAAGTTTTGAAATTTTTGAGTAGGGGATTTGCGCTTCTTTTAACAGCGGCTCAAGCATCATGGCAATGGTTGTGTTTGCCTTACAGAGAAGAACGGGATCATCGGCCTTAAGCGCCTGCAGCCTGCTTTGGCACTGCGGGCAAAAGCTTTCTTCCGCTTCGTGGACGGACTGACAGTTTGAACAATAGTTTTTTACATTCATAGCTTGACCCTCCGTTTCGTGTGAATTGATGGTTGCCTTATTGTGGAGGAAGTGAAGATCAAAAAAACAGGATTTTGGTTCATTTGTCAATTAAATTTTATCATAGATGCGCAAGAAAGCAAACCAAAAAGCGCGGGTTTTACGCTTTTTGTGTAGACACGATACATAAAACATGCGTATTTTTTATAATGGAAAGACGCAAGAGTTCCTCTACCTTAGCTTGCTTTGCTCATTCACCACCTCCGCTCCGCTGCCTATGAGAGGCAGACGGACGAGCTTTTCGCTCCCGTCGCCAATGAGCGTATCTTTGACGCGGTAGCAGCGGCAGTTTTCTTCGTTTAGGCGTTTTTTTGCCCTGTGTTGGTTGGTGGTGTTGCCGCAGACTGTGCAAAAGATTTTTTCTCCGATTTTTTCAGCGGGCGACACGGCGATGGTTACATGGCTGTAAGGGGTGGGCGCAGCGTTTTGGTTGTAGGTGTAGATGATGTCGCCGGGTTCTACCGTATGGCAGCCGATTCGCTCAATCCAGCCCTTTTCAAGCAAGGCTTTTCTCCCTCGATTGGTCCATGGCCAGCCGCTATTTTGCCAGCGGGCGGGAATGCCCTTCAGGCGGTAGTACCAGCCGTCAAACATCGGGGCTCCGCCTGCGACCAAGCACTGGTGCGCAAAATCGGCGCAATCGGCCCTGCCGTCAATGGTTAAAAAGCTCCGGTTGCGATTTTGGCAAGGCAGGGGGGAGGGGCTGTTGTCGCTATGATTCAGGGCGTACAAAACCGCCCGTTCATGGGAAAAGGGGTAGCTAATTTCGGGTAGGATGTTTTCAGGCGGATTGTCGTTTTCTTTCTCATCCAATTTCAAAAACTTTGTCATCACATAGCCATGTTTGTCTCCAAATTTTACCTTGCGCCATAGCTTTCCCTCCTTTTGCGCCCAAAGCATGGCGCCATTTTTTACTCTGCTAAGGAGTTTGGCGCCTTTGTTGGGGCTTTTTCTGATATTGAGTCTTCCGCCGTTGCCGTTTGATGCAGTATCCACCAAAACGGGAACAAAATCGCCATCAGAATGAGGCGAGCGTTCGCCGAGGTACCGGCTCATGATATAGCCCGTTTGCCCTTTGTAATGAACGAAATGCCAAGCCTCGTTAAAAACTTCACCCTCCACCATTTCGCCGTAGGCGATGCGGGCGACAATGGAAAACTTCCGCCCCGCCCCCTTGCGAAAGTTCACGGTTTCATCGGGTGGAAAGTTGCAGGTATACAGCGTTTGCATGCTTGTTCCTCCTTTTTTGTCTGTTGAAAAAAACCTAACAGAAGCAAAAAAGGACATGGAAGGACAAAAAACCGCACGGCTTTTGACCGTGCGGTAAATATAGATGAGTTTAATATAGATAAGGGCTACTCGTCAATCGCAACAAGCAAATCGCAGCGCTCTTTGACTTTCAAGTGAGCAAAATATTTTTCCTCAAGGGGTATCCACTCCTCAAAAAACCGCTTGGCCATGGCTGGCGAGTTGCGCTTTTTGATCCGCTTTTTTTGCAAATCGGGCGCAATATCCAAAAACACGGACAAATCATAATAGTTTGACAGTTCAGGGTGCATGGAATAGGCGCCTTCAATAACCGTGAGTTTTTTTGGGATTACCTCAATTGGTTGCGATAGCGTGTCGGTACCGCAATCAAACCTGCGGTAGCGAACGGTTTCGCCACGGCTTAAAGGCTTAAGTACCTCAGCCAAAAACCGCTCCCTATCCACATTGCCGCCCGCCTCCTCATAACGCCCGGCCGTTCGCTGGTAGGGTTGTAAAAAGAAATGGTCCATATGAAACACGGTGCAATCATAAACTTTAGCTAACATTTGGGCAAGCGTTGTTTTGCCGCTTGCGCTGCCGCCCTCAATGGCGAGGGTGACAGGGCCTTTTCGTTGCAGGCTATCCAATCGAACAAACAAAGGAAGAAAGGGTACAAACCTGTTGGCAATGACCCGATAGCTTGGGCGGTAGGCTTGGCGAAACGTTTCGGAATGCCTTACCGGTGGGTAACCCTTGGCCTGCCATTTGTTGATAGCCGTTTCCAGCTCCTCCAAAGAAAAGGGCAATAACCCTTCGCCCGCAAGCATTTTTGCGACACTTAGCTTTTGTTCAAGCTGCGTTCGCCCCGACGCTTCCTCTTTAGCCGAAAGAAAAAACAACCTGCTTAGCGTTTGGGCGCCTAGGCCCTCATTTAAGCAGGTCAAATGCGCCCGACTGTATTGTCCGTCCAAAGGCTCAATGAGCGCTTTGCCTTTTGGCGAAACTTCTTCATATTCCTTGACGATATGGTTGGTTGCGTCTTCTAAAGAGGTCGCCAAATGTTCGCAGCCAAAGGCGCTTTGATGCAGGAATTTCAGCACATCCTGCGCCTGCATCTTGGGGTATCGCCTATAATGCTCCAAAAGGCGTTGCCGGGTCATCAGGCTTTGCTCCGTCTTTGGTTTAATTCTTAAAGTAAAGTAGTTTGGATTTTTCCAAAATCATTACAAGAGCGGGAATTAGTACAATCTGCACCACAATGCCGGGGATGGCATTGGTAAAGGCGCCCGCCAGGAAAGCCGCGAAGGTGAAACTGCCGCCCCGTGCCGCCAGCAAAATAAACATAGCAGCCCCCCAAATAAGCCTACCTACCAGCATGGCGACCACCAAAGAAACGTAAATGTTGGGCTTGTTTTTGGGCAATATGTGATACACAAACCCCGAAACGGCGCCGTAGGCGGCGATTTCAAAGGCCATGGCAAGGGCGGCAGGATAAAGCGGCGGCATGCCAAAAAGCAAGGATCGAAGCAGCGGCGACATAAAGCCCACCGCCAGCCCCCAGGGCCAGCCGCAAACAAAACCGCAAAGCAGGGCGGGAATATGCATGGGCAATAGCATCGACCCGAATTTGGGAATCTGTCCCGTTAAAAAGGGCAGTACGAGGGCTAGCCCCAAAAACAGGGCGGACAGCGTCAGCTTGGTTACTTTTTCGTTTCTCATAAAAGCTCCTTTCTTGATACAAAAGGCGCCACCGTTTCCTCCGGAAACAATGACGCCTTCACAGCATCGTTCATCATGTGTTTAAACGAAAAATCTTTGGAAACTTCTGTTTCCACGCTGCCCTTCTTGAGCAGGCAATATCATTGTGGCATAAAGGCAAAGCAATGTCAAGAAAGGCGGGCGTTTATTAGGCTGCGCAATTTTAACAGGGCATCGGCAATCAGGTCGCCGGTGTTCATGTTGCCAACACCGGCAATGAGGTTGTCGCACTTGTTGATGGGAATAAAAATGCGCACGGCGTCCGCCTTGGCTACGGCGATGGCCATGGGGGCAGTCACTTCGCCAAACAGGGAGTCGGCCACCGTTATGCCGATGGGGCCGATAATCACATCCGCCTTGCGGCAGGCGACAATCACGGGGTTTTCGCCCGTGGCTGCGTTTTTGGCGCCCGCCTTGAGCATAGCGGCGGTGGCAACCGCGTTGGTGCCGACAGCCGTTAGGGAAATTCCCTCAAACCCCGCGAGTATTTCTTTGACCAGCTCCGCGCCCAAGCGCCCGCCGTGCCCGTCAATAACCAAGATATTCATATGCCCCCCTCGAAAAGTACTGTCAATATTATAGCACAACGGGGGACGGGGAGCCATTAACCCCCAAGCAACTCCCCCTTATTGACAAAAAGCCGCGTTTTCTGTATAAAGGAAGCGTCATCGATCTTTGCTTATAAGGGGGATTTTGGATGGAAGGTGACAGTTGGATACTGATCTTGTCTTTATTTCTATTGTTAGCGGGGGCTTCTTTTTGCGCGGCCACTGAAATCAGTTTTTCCTCCATCAATAAAATCAAACTCAAAAATCAAGCGGATAACGGCGACAAACGAGCCGCCGTCGCCACCTATATTTTAGACAATTTCGATAAGGCCTTGGTCACCTTGCTGATTGGCAACAACCTGACCCACAACGGCTTCGCGGCCATTGCCACAGTGCTGTCGACCAGGTTTTTTGGCGTCAAATATTTAACGCTTACCACGCTTTTATCTACATTCGTCGTGTTTTTGTTCAGCGAAATGATACCCAAAAGCTATGGCAAGTCCAACTTTAAGTTTGCCCTGCGCGTAGCGTCGCCGCTGAAATTTCTGATGAAGGTATTAAAGCCCTTCAGCCTGTTTTTTATGGGCATTTCGGCCATTGTATCCAAGCTCTTTCCGGGTACGGACGAGCCCGATATCAACGAGGAAGAATTTTTCCAGATTGTTCAAAGCGTTGGCGAGGAAGGCGTCATCAGCCAAAGGGACCATCAGCTCATGTCTTCCGCCCTCAATTTTGATAATAAAAAAGCCATCGACATTTACACGCCCATGGAAGACGTGGTTCTGCTTAATATCAAAGCGTCCAAGAAAGAGATCATGAACACCATTAAAAAGACCGCCTTTTCCAGATACCCCGTCTATGAGGGCGACAAGGACCATATTATCGGGTTTTTGCAGACCAAGGAATTCTATAAAAAATATTTTAAAAACCCTGAATTCGACTTGCGCGGCATTCTGCTCAAGCCCTGTTTCGCTCGGCCGGACATGGTTATCGACGATTTGATGAATGAAATGAGCGCCAGCAAAACCCATCTGTCCATGGTGGTGGACAATCGCGGCGGCAATATGGGCATCGTCACCCTGAACGATATTCTGGAAGAACTGATCGGCGAAATACAGGACGGCGGCAGGGACAGCTCCGCCAAAGAGGAAGAAAACAAATGACCGAAGTAAGCGTTATGCACTATATAGGCATCGTGGTGTGCATTGTGTTTTCCGCCTTTTTTTCCGCCTCGGAAATCGCCTTTTCCTCGGTCAACCAAAGAAGGCTAAAAAACAAGGCTGAAGAGGGCAATTTGCCCGCCCGCCTTGCCGTGTACATTGTTGAAAATTTCGACAACACCCTGTCTACCATCCTGATCGGCAACAACCTTGTGAACATCGCGGCGACCTCCATTTCAACCGTGATTGTCATAGGCTTGGTGGGTGAAAAAGCCACCCTGCCCGCCACCCTTTTCATCACCGTGGTTATCCTGATTTTCGGTGAAATCAGCCCCAAAATCATTGCCAAAAATATCCCCTTTGAGTTTGCGCTGTTCGCTTCCCTGCCCGTCAGGGCGCTGATGATCCTCCTGTCACCGGTCATCAAAATTGTGGTGGCTGTTGTGGGTGTTTTTTCCGCCAAATGGAAAAAGGAAGAAGAGGATAAGATGACGGTGGAGGAACTCACCACCATCATCGAGCATATTGAGGATGATGGCGTTATCGACAAGGAAAAGTCCGACCTGCTGCAACTGACGCTGGAATTTTCCGACATCAGCGTGTCCGAAATTGTTACCCCGAGGCCCGATATGGTCACCATCGATATCGACGAAGACAAGGACGAAATCATGGAAACCATCCTGAGCGCGCCTTTTTCGAGGCTGCCTGTTTATCAGGACGGCATCGACAATATCATCGGCATATTGCACGTAGGGCGCCTGCTTGAAAAGCTCATCGATGCCGGCAGCGACGACTATTCCGATATTGACAAAATCATCATGGACACGATAGAAAAGCCCCTGTTTATCTTTGAAACCAAAAAACTGCCCGAAACCTTTAACATGCTTAACGCTCAAAAAATGCCCATGGCCATCATCGTGGACGAATTTGGCGGCGTCTTGGGCTGCCTGACCATTGAAGACATTGTGGAAGAATTGGTCGGCGACATTTGGGACGAGTACGACACCGCCGAAGCCGGCATCCGAAAAATCGGCGAGGGCACCTACGAAGTCAGCGGCGATGTAAGCCTGCGTGATTTTACATGGGAGCTTGACATTGACCGCAAGCTCATCGAAAGCGAATACAACACCGTCGGCGGCTGGCTGATTGAAAAATTCAAAGGCATGCCCAAAGTGGGAGACGCCTTCAGGATGGATAATATTTACGTGAAAGTCTTAGAAGTGGATACTCACCGCGTGGAAAACGTGCTGGTTTGCGTGCTGGATTTTGAGGTGGAGGAAGAGTAGGCATTATAGCCACAACTAAATATATTAAGAAAAATTTGCATGTAATAAAGCAAAACTCCTTGGAGGAAATTATGAAAAGCTATCTCTGTGAAATAAACAAGAATTATTCTTTGTGGAAGCAAATTAAACTATCTATTTTTATTTCACTTAGTCTGTTTAGTATAGACTTCTTGGATATTCCATCAGCAATAATGACAAAATATAGTTTTCCTTTATTTTGCTTAGTGCTGGTAGGTGTTGTGATCATAGCTGCCATTACCATGAAAGAAAATGGCTTTTTTGATGCTTTTAAAATCCCCTCAATTAACCATATTGATTTTTTTGTTTATGTTAGTTTATATAGCATTATAATTTATAAGGCCTTGATTGGTTTAATAGGTAAACATTACCCCTACAAAACAATCACACTTGGAATATTGCTGACAATCAACCTCATTATTCTTTTTATTCGTTTTTTGCAGTATAAAGTTGCTGAAAAACAATCAGAAGAATATCAATCGAATATAGTAGATTTAAAGGATTTATATGAAGGTAAAACAAAAGTATCCGAGGGAAAGCCTATTTTAATAGACGAAAAAGATGTTGACTATGATTTGCTAAACAGAGATAGAACGATTGGTTATTTATATGATGCCGTTGTTTCTATCAATCCAGATGGCAAATTCGTAATTAGTTTGGAGGGGCCATGGGGTAGTGGTAAAACTACAATACTTGAAAATGTGAAAAAATTAATTCGCCAAAACAATAAAGATATAGTTATCATAGACGAATTTGATCCGTGGATTTATGGAGATGAGAACGCTTTGCTATTAAACATGTTTGAGTTAATCATTCAAAAATCTGGCTTTAAATATAAAGGTTTGTTCGCAAAAAAGATTCAAGAAGATTTATCAGAATTAATATTTGGAACAAAAAAAAGCAGTTTAATCAAATCTGTATTTTTTGAGAAAGATGTTGCTTCGATAAAATCAAAGATTAATAATTTTTTGAGGCTTAGCAAGAAAAAGTATGTATTTGTTATTGATAATATTGACAGAGCGGAACATGAAAATGTGATTTTCCTTTTCAAATCAGTGGGAAGCATTTTAAATTTTGAAAGAATAACTTATGTATTATCTTTTGATGGCGATGAGGTCAAAAAGATATTTGAACAATCTTTGAAAATTAACTATGAGTATTTAAAGAAAATTATCAATTTACAAATTCGCGTACCAGAAATAGATAAATCTGTATTGTCTAACATATATGATGTTTCATTAAAAAGAATGTTAACTATCTATGGAGAGAAAGAAAAAGATTTAAGCGCTTATGATGGCTTAATTAGGTTTATCAGCGATCAAAGATTAGATGTGAGGGATTTTAAAAGATTTATTAATTCGGCAGTTAATTTTAGTTTTAAGACAAATCATTATTTGTATAAAAAAGATTTATTAATCATGGGATATATTAAGCTTTTTAATTTTTCCCTTTATACTACTATATATGAAAACAAGAAATTTTTTATATCCCATGATCAGTTTGATAGTGATGTGGCTTTTGAATTTAGTGCATCAAACTTTAATGATGATGGAAAGTCGTTTTTTACAGATTTGTTTAAAAATCCAAATAATCAAAAATATAAAACGATATTAGGAGAAGTGTTTCCATATGTTAAGAGGTACAATCAAGCTGTAGACTTAGTAGTAAATACTGGGTTGAATGTGTTACCAGACAAATCGGAACATGAAATGATAGCGAAACAAAAAAGAATATGTAGCGGGAAATATTTTGATCTATATTTTACGGATACAAATAATGTTTATGTTGGGCTGGCAAATATAGTTGATTATTTGATTAAAATAATAAACGAACAACGATCATTTGACAGTAAAGAACAAATATTGGTCGAAATCTTAAATGAGGTTCATTATTCCTACCATAAAGTCATGTTTCAAAGAGTGCAATTGCGTGTGGAAGATATCGCCAAAGAAAATATATATGATTTTATAAAAATACTTTATAACAATGTTGAGAACATTGATGATTCTAGAGAGTTTATGACCCCAAGCGCCAGAAATAGGGTGGCTTTAATTCTTCAAGCACTATTAAATAAAATTTCTGATGCCGAATACGAGATGTTTTTAGCTTCAGTCAAGGAAAAGTATAATAAGTTGGGGTTTTTACAAGAAGTAAGTTCGCGATTCGCAAATGAAAAAGAAGATATAAGTGACAATCATAGAAAGGAATTGCTTGACAAGGTTACTAAGGGAATGGCAGCTTCTATTGTAAATAATAATATAAATTTGTATGAAGATATTTATTATATGCCTAAAAACATATGGGGCATATGGCGGGAGTATACAGAAGAACAAGAAATAATCAAAAAATATATTAAGGCAATTGTAAACGAAAAAAACATATTTAGATTTTTGAACGACTTAATTGTTGTAAGTATTGGTTCTGCATATAGATACCGCATTAAAAAAGAAGATTTGGAACAATTAACGTGCAAAGATGATATTAATTCAATACTAAACAGGACTAAGCCTAAAACGGATGATGAGCAATTTGTATTAGAAGTGTATCGAGTCTATGATGAAGAAAAAAAGAATGCATGGGGAGAACAGTTGATAGTAGAGATACCCACAGAGAAGAAGCTACTTTTATGAGATAAAACAACGAAATCAACATTTCAAACCCACTAAAGCCTAAGGCGAATCAAGCCCCGACCCCCTTATACTCTTTGATACTAAAAAGTAGTATCAAAAACCGTCATCATCAATGCCAAAGCCCCCTTCACCCTTTTATCTTTTTATGGTAGCTTATAGGTAAGAAGATTTAGGGATACTTTCGTTTGCTCTTATAAAGGAGGGAAGGCCTTGATTATCGGTATCGACATGGGGGGCACTAATATTGACGGGGTGGCTGTGCGTGATGGGAAAATCGTGCGACAAGTCAAGCGGCCCGTGGATAGGAGCGATTATTTTCACAGTATTTGGCATTGTATAAAACTGCTTCTTCAGGGAGTCAACAAAGAAGACATTCAAAGGATTCAGCTTAGCGCCACTGTTTCGACCAACGCCATCGTGGAAAACAAAATTTCCAAGGTAGGGGTAGTTTTGCAGAGGGGGCCGGGGCTTAAGTGGCAGTTTGACAATTTAGGCGAAAATGTTCTGGATGTTACGGGCAGCGTGGACCACAGGGGCATACCGGTGAAAAGCGAAGGCAAGGGTGAACTTGCGAATATTAAAGAAAGTTTTCTCCAAAATTCCGTGGAAGCCGTTGCGGTGGTTGGTAAATTTTCCACACGTAACCCCGATTTTGAAAAACGGGCGGCGGAATTTTTGCGGGATAGTTTTGGGGAAATCACCATGGGGCATACCATTTCAGGCAAGCTCAATTTCCCACGGAGGGTAAGGGCTGCCTATCTGAACGCCGCCGTCCATTCCACCTTTCAAAATTTTGCCCAAAACATCAAGGAAGCCCTGAAACGGGAAGGAATCGGCGCTCCTGTCTATATCTTAAAGGCCGATGGGGGGACCATCGACTTAAAAGGCGCCATGGAAAAACCGATAGAAACCATCCTCTCCGGCCCTGCCGCCAGCCTCATGGGCATGACCGCCCTGTTAGAGGAGCAAACGGCCGACCGCTGTTTGCTGGACATCGGCGGAACCACGACCGATTTATTTTTCCTTGTGGATGGGGTGCCGGTGTTTGAGCCTTCGGGCATCGAAATTGGCGGCCACAAAACATTGGTGCGCGCCATTTACAGCGCTTCCGTTGGCTTGGGCGGCGACAGCCATGTGCGCGTCGAAAACGGCAAACTCAAAATCGGCCCGCAAAGAAGGGGTCACGCCATCGCCTTTGGCGGGAAGGACTTAACCCCCACCGATGCTCTTTGCTTTCTTGGGGCAATGGAAGCTCAGCGCAAACGGGAAAGCGAAGAGGCCTTGGAAAGCTTGGCCAAAAAAATAAACATGCCTCCCAAGGATTTTGCCGAAATGATTATCGAACAGTTCTGCAAGTCCATCAAAGAAACGGTTGAAAGCGCCCTCAACAAGCTCAACGCCAGCCCCGTATACACCATCAAGGAATTGCTTGAAAATAGAACCATCAAACCGCAGTCGGCGGGCGTCATTGGGGGACCGGCCAAAGCGCTATCCAAATACTTGGAAAAGGAGCTAAGGCTGCCGGTGGAATACCCCAAAAATCACGAAATTGCCAACGCCATCGGCGCCGCTTTCTCAAGGCCCACGGTGGAAGTGAACCTCCTTGCCGATACCGACAGGCAAATCCTCTCCATCCCGGAGACGGGCGTCTATGAAAAAATCGATAGGTATTACGACCTGAAACAGGCAAAAGAGCGGGCGCTAAGCGAAGTGAAGCGGGCGGCTGAAGCGATGGGCATTGCATCGGATATTTCAGGCGCCGAAATTACCGAGGCCAGCAGTTTTAACATGATTAAGGGATATTATGGGGCGGATAAAAACATCAGGGTGAAGGCTCAGATTAAGCCCGGACTTGCGCTAAACGAAAGGGAATGACGATGATGAAAGCGAAAAATACATTAGGACTGATCCTTTTCCCCGCCTTCGATTGGGCTATCTCGCCCACCCATCCCGAACGGGAGGAAAGGCTGCTGTACACGCAGGACCAATTGCTTGAGGAAGGCATAGAGGATGTCGAGGGCATTCACTTTTATAATCCCCTCGTGGCGACAACAAAAGACATTGACCGCGTCCATTTCTGTTACCCGAGCGCGGAAAGCGTGCTGACGCAGTCCCATTTCATCGCGGCGGGAGGAGTGATGCGGGCCTTCGACGCCGTTTTAGGCAAGGAAACGGACAAGGCCTTCGCTCTCGTGCGGCCGCCCGGGCATCACGCCCAGCGTGTGGTTTACGGCGACAGGGGCTTTTGCATCGTCAATATCGAGGCCATCGGCCTTGCCTACGCGCGGAAAAAGTACGGCGACATGCGGGTGGCCGTTGTAGACACCGACTGCCACCACGGGGACGGGACGGAAGATATCTATTGGAACGACCCCGATACCCTTTTTATCTCCTTCCATCAGGATGGGCGGACGCTCTACCCCGGAACGGGGCCGATAGAGGACCTCGGCGGCCCGTCCGCCTTTGGCTACAATGTCAACATACCGCTGCCGCCGGGTACCGGCGACGAGGGCTTTCAATATGTTTTAGAGAATACTGTATTCCCCATTCTTGAGGAGTATAAGCCCGACCTTATTATCAATTCAGCCGGGCAGGACAACCACTACACCGACCCGCTGACCAATATGAACTTTTCCGCCCAAGGCTACGCCAAGCTGAACAGCCGCTTAAACCCCGATATCGCTGTTTTGGAAGGCGGATACTCCATTCAGGGGGCGCTGCCGTATGTGAATACCGGCATTATCCTCGCGATGGCGGGGCTGGACTATTCAGGGGTTGTGGAGCCCGACTACCATCTTGGCAAATGGAAGCAATCCCAAAGGGTCACAGAGGAAGTAAAGAGAATTTCGGATGACGTTTTGAAACTTTGGCGCCACAAAGAAATTCTCAGGCAAAAGCTGTTTTCGGGCAAGCCTTCCATCAAGCGCAACCGTCGGATCTACTACGATACGATAGGCGTTTCAGAAACGCAGGTTCAGGAGTTTAGGCCCTGCCCCAACTGCCCGGGGGTGGATTCTATCCAATCCCGCAACGACAGGGGAGCGTCGCTTTACGCCATTACCATTCCCAGAAAAGCCTGCCCCGCCTGCCAACAAAAGGGCTATGACCTGTTTGAACAGGCGAAGGGATTGAATGTAAGAAAGAGATTTTTACAAGATTTGGCGCAGGATGAGTTTTTGGCGGAAGCGTAACAGTATGTGTCCATCGAAAAATAGGCTATAATAAGCATAAGAAAGCCATATTTTATAGGAATCATACACGGTTTTTACCAACAGTCCGGCAAATAAACGCGAAACAGCCCCAATCCCCAAAGCGCGTACCGCAAAAACCCGCCTGATTTTGGCGGGTGAACGAGGAGAAAAACAACGGAGAAAAGAATGATCACCATCAAAGGCGCCCACAACACCGCAATCGTATTCACAACAGATTTAGAACCACAGGCCGAGGCCCAGATACAGGCCGTTTGCGACCAGGAGGCCTTTTCGCAAAGCAAAATCCGCATCATGCCCGATGTGCATGCGGGAATGGGCTGCACCATTGGCACCACCATGACCATCACCGACAAAATCGTGCCGGGCATGGTGGGCGTGGATATCGGCTGCGGCATCGAAACGGTGGAAATTGTTCCGCATGATATCGATTTTAACCGATTGGACCAAATCATTCGCAGGCGCATCCCCTCCGGCAGGGAGGTGCGCAGAACCCCTCACCCCCTGCATGAACAGGCCGATTTAAACAGCCTGCGTTGCCGAAACAATGTCAACATAGATAGGGCGCGCCACAGCATCGGCACCTTGGGCGGGGGAAACCACTTTATCGAGGTTGCCGAGGATGGGGAGGGCGGGCTTTACGCTGTTGTTCACTCCGGCAGCCGCCATATCGGCCATGAGGTGGCCACCTACTACCAGCGGGAGGCCGTGAAGCAGCTAAGCGGCACAAGCCAAGCGCAAATTGACCGGATAATAGAGGATTTAAAAGCCAAAGGCAGGAAAAAAGAGATTGCCCGAACCTTGAGGCGCCTGAAAAGAGAGGCCGGGAAAAAGCTGCCCGTGCCGCAGGATTTGGCCTATGTGGAAGGGCGGCTCATGGACGACTATCTGCACGACATGGCCATTATCCAGCGTTTTGCCGTGCTCAACCGCCAAGCCATGGTGGATATTCTCATGGAAAGCATGGGCTGGGTGGAAAAATCCCGCTTCACCACCATCCACAACTATGTGGAGCTACAAAGCATGGTGCTGAGGAAAGGCGCCGTATCCGCCAAGGCAGGGGAAAAGCTGCTCATCCCCATTAATATGCGGGACGGCAGCTTGATTTGCGAGGGCCTTGGCAACCCCGATTGGAACTATTCCGCCCCCCACGGCGCGGGTAGGCTCATGAGCCGCCGGGCGGCTTTCAGCAGCCTGAACCTCGGGGACTACCGCTCACAAATGAAGGGCATTTTTACCACCTCCGTGAACTTGGACACCTTGGACGAAGCGCCCATGGCCTATAAGAGCATTGACTTTATCAGGCAGTCCATCACCCCCACCGCCAAAGTTTTACACCAGATTAAGCCCCTGTATAATTTTAAGGCGAGTGAGTGATAACAGAAACACCTTTTCCGTTGTGGTCTTGAAATAAGATTGCAAAAACAACTTTTGCTTCCACTTGTTGTACACAACAAAGATTGTTAATAATTTCTTCTGCATCCTGCTCGTTCACAATAGCCACTTCAGAAATCAGAGCATCTCCCAATATTATAAACCTATCATATTTGTCGATTAGATTGTGTTGGTTTTTATATTTTAAGTACTTTTTTACTAATTGTGTAGCGTTTTCCTTCAGCTCGGAAGCAAGAGGGCTTGCATCTTTGCGTACTATATAAAAACCTTTTTCATGCGGTATAAGATTAAATATCTCGGAATACTTACCTAATTCTTTCCTTACCGTATCCTCAACCTCTTGTAATGGTCGATTTGCATACTTTTTTGATAAGGAATTTTGTAGTTGATTGATACTAGTCGTTAGCTGTACAATTTCAATTCCGATTGTGTTGCCATTACATTCTTCAATTTTAAAGTCAGGATGTACTTTTTTAATGATTTTGTGTGGGGTTATGCCGGAGTATTCCAAAAAACAGCGTAGGACATGATATTCTGTAAAGTCCTTTTGCTGAGCGCTAGAGAGCTTTAAACGCAGAGGAGGTTCAAGGTTTTTAAATACGATGCCATATTCAATTTCTGATAGATTCGTTTGGTATCGAAATAGTGTAATGCGGTCGAATTCTATAAAACATTTTCTATCGGCATACTCAAATTCCAAAAGATGTTTTGCATCTTGAAAGTTATTGTAATCAAAATTCTGTAATTCAACCATTTTTTTGGCGATACTTTCAAGGCTTGAATTGCCGGTTGAAATAATTGGACTCAATTTAACCTTTTCCTTTCATTCATTTTACCTAATTCATCCTCATATCTTCCCCATTTTCAATATATGGCTATTCATGTCTTCCAAGGAAAAAAGACTTTTTTCCCAAGTTGCACCGGTAGTAAACGGTTTCAAGCAAGGTTGCCCCAAATAATACAGGGCTTATAATAATATTAAACTATACAAGCTTCGCCCCACTGTTCAAGGCAATATTTTTCGCCAACACCATCGTCGGGTCGATGAATTTATTTTGAATATCAAACCAATCGAACGCCACGGGCAGCTCCGTGCAGCCGAGGATGAACAGGTTGTCGCCGCCCTCACTTAATTTATTGAGCATATCTTTAAAAGGTGTGATATCGTAATCTTTTTTGCCGGCCTTGACGGCGTAAATCAGTCTATCAACCATCTCTTGCTGCTCCTCTGAGGGAAGGTTGCAGCTTAGCCCTTTTTTCTTCAGGGCGTTTTCGTAAAGCTTTGTTTTGACGGTGCCGGAGGTGGCAAGCACCGTCGGTTTTTTTACATTGAGGTTCAGCAGCTCTTCGCTTGTTAAGGCGATCATATTTAAGATGGGGATGTTCACGGATTTTTGAATGTCTTCAATAAAGTAGTGGGCGGTGTTGCACGGCATCGCCAAAAAATCAGCGCCCGCGTTTTCAAGCAGCTTCGCGGAAAAAACCAATTGGTCGACAGGGGATTGTCCCCCTCTTAGAATGGCGGCGGTTCTGTCCGGTATTTGCGGGTTATTATGGATGATCAAAGGAACGTGCTCCTGGTCGGAATCGGCCGCCGTTATTTTGATGATCTTCTGAAACAAATCCGCGGTGGCCGATGGCCCCATCCCGCCGATGACGCCGCATGTTTTGAAGATATTGCTCATTTTGAACCTCCGTTTCGGCTCATTTCACCGTTTGTATAGGAACAGTTTAACAGAACGAAAAGGGGACTTGCAACTGATTGGGGGAAGGTTCTTAAATACTTTGTTACGCCGGGACTGTTATTCAAGCTTTGGGTACCCGCCGTATTATTCACCCTTCATTTCCCCCGTTTTCAGCCCAAAAAAGATAACTTCCAGCATATGGCTAATCATTTTTTCCCGGGGGAAAAGACTGTTGCCCCGGTCGTACCAGTAGCGAATGGTTTCAAGCAAAATGGCGCATAGGATATTGGATTTATAATCGATCATGTTTTCCGGCTCGTCAAGGTCCAGCGACATGTACTTTTTGATTAAGCCGTTCAGCGTTTCTTTTAATTTACTCTGAAAAGAAAGGCTGCCCCTTGGGCCCAATAGAAAGCGCAGCTTTTCTCCCGAAACTTCATCATGTTGCATTAAAAGCTCAACAATTTGGCGGCCGTTTTTCGCAAAGGTCGCCTCCCTTAATTTTTGGAAGTTTTCTTCCAGTGGCAACAATTCATCTTCGATTTGGCTGTGCAAATCTTCAATATCTAAAAAATAGGCATAAAATGTGCCCCGATTGTAGCCCGCCTTATCCGTAATCATTTTCACGGTGATGCGCCCGGGGAAGTCGGCAGTATACAGCATCCAATAAGCGTCCATCAAGTTTTGTTTGGTTTGGGCGGTCAGTTCCGGTTGTTTTCTTGCCATGGTGTTTCTCCTTATTAGCGGTCAATCCGACAAAAGCTGTCCTTTTGTTTATTGCTACAGGCGATTTCATCGTTTATAATATAATTATAGCACAACATGTTGTTGGATGATAGTCTTTTACAGATTTTTTCACCCGATGACTGAAATTTAGTGTAAAAGGAGGAAACATGAGTAACACAGGCACGAACAATCAAAAAAAGACCCCAAGAAATCTTTTGTACTACTACCTGATTGTGGTTGCGATTGTTATGTTTTTTAACTTGGCCATTCTGCCCATGATTATGCAGCGTCAGGTGTACACGACCACCTACTACGATTTTATCAACGCTGTGGAAGCGGGCGAAGTAAAGCAGGTGCAGTTTTCAAGTACCGAAATCAATTATGTCCGGGAAGAAAAAGGGCAAATTTATTACTGCAAAACCGGCGTGGTAGACAACCCCGAACTGCCCAAAATGTTGCAGGAAAAAGGCATCAACTACGCTGCCGAGATTCCTGAAACCCCCAGCCTGTTCTTGACCATCTTGCTCCAGTATGGCTTGCCCATCCTGATTTTTAGCTTCATTGGGCGGCAAATTAATAAAAACCTAGTCAGCAAAATGGGCGCGGGCGGCCTGAACATCCGCGGCGGCAGCGCGGCCAAGGTGTATGAGCCCGATGCCGACACCAAGACCTTTGAAGACGTGGCCGGACAGGAAGAGGCAAAAGAAGCCCTGCAGGAAATTATCGATTATCTGAACAACCCCAAGAAGTATGAGGCCATCGGCGCCCAGTGCCCCAAAGGCGTGCTGCTGGTAGGCCCGCCGGGAACGGGAAAAACCCTGATGGCCAAGGCCGTGGCCGGTGAAGCGCATGTGCCCTTCTTCTCCATTTCCGGTTCCGAATTTGTGGAGATGTTTGTAGGCCGTGGAGCGGCCAAGGTCAGGGAGCTGTTTGACCAGGCCGAGAAAAAGGCGCCCTGCATCGTGTTTATCGACGAGATTGACACCATCGGCAAGAAACGTGATACTGGGTTTTCTACCAACGATGAGCGGGAGCAGACCTTAAACCAGCTGCTCACCGAGATGGACGGTTTTGAAGGCAACAAAGGCGTTATCATCCTTGCGGCCACCAACAGGCCCGAAGTGCTTGACCCCGCCCTTTTGCGTCCCGGCCGCTTTGACCGCCAGGTCAGGATGGAATTGCCCGATTTATTGGGCAGGGAAGCTATTCTCAACGTACACCTAAAGAAGGTAAAGACCAAAGAAAAGATCGACGTCAACCTCATCGCCCGCATGACCGCCGGCGCTTCCGGCGCCCAGCTTGCAAATATCGTCAATGAAGCGGCGCTAAGAGCCGTGCGCATGGGCGAAAACAGCGTCACCACCGCCGACCTTGAAGAATCGGTAGAAACCATCATTGCCGGCGCCGAAAAGAAAAACGCCATCCTTTCCGAAAAAGAAAAGCGCATTGTGGCCTACCACGAGATTGGTCACGCCTTAGTTGCCGCCAAGCAGTCGGGCTCGGCTCCTGTGCAAAAAATCACCATTGTTCCCAGGACCTCGGGCGCCTTGGGTTATACCATGCAGGTTGAGGAGGATGAAAAGAGCCTCATCAGCAAGCAGGATGCCTATCAAAGGCTGGAAATCCTCTGCGGCGGCCGTGCGGCTGAGGAAGTGGTCTTTGATATGATCACCACCGGCGCCTCCAACGATATTGAAAAGGCCACTGAGATAGCCCGAAACATGATCACCCGCTACGGCATGTCCGACACCTTCGGCATGATGGCCCTGCAAACGGGCGGCAACACCTACCTTGGGCATCAGGGGCAATCGTCCGTTTCGCCGGAAACCGCCCGATTGGTGGATGAGGAAGTGCGGGACCTCATCGCCAAGGCCTATCAGGGAGCTAAGGATATTTTGGAAAACAACCGTGAAAAGTTAGACGAACTCTCCGCCTACCTGCTGGAAAAAGAAACCATCAGCGGCCAAGAATTTATGGACATACTTGGAAAGTAAGCTGATTTATAAATAAAAGAAGGCATCTGCTGTATTTGGCGGAAGCCTTCTTTCATATAGTTATCGTTGAAGATTAGTTAAACTTTTCTCCCACTTTCATGGACATGCCGCTGGTAGGCAGGGCTTCCTTGATCAGCTCGCCGTCTTTTAGCACGGGCGTACCGTTGACAAGCACGTGGCGGATGCCGAAGGGCTTATCCTGATTGGGCGTGGCGGTCAGCAGCTCCTTTTCGTCAAAAACGGTGATGTCCGCAAAGGCGCCGGGCGCGAGGACGCCACGGTCTTTGAGGCCAAACCTCTTGGCGGTGGCTCCGGACATTTTCATAATGGTATTGGGCAAGGTGTCGCCCCGACCGGACAGGGCCTGCTGCAAAAACTTGGGGAAACAATCGTACATGGAGGGGTTTTGCACACCCTTAGGCTCCAGCCAGGCATCGGTCATAAACAGGGCACGGGGGTGCTTTGAAAGCTCGTCGATTATTTCGGGGGTGCTGTAGGGCCCCATGTTTACCCTGCCCTTAAAGTCGCTCATTTCGCACAGGCGCAGATAGGCTTCAATCTCGCTCACGCCCATTTCCTTGGCGATGGCGGCCACCGTTTTGCCCTCCCACTGTTCGTTGCCGTCGCCGACGTAGGCGATTTGGATGTCGTTAAAATCAAAGCCCAACAAAAGGATGCTAGCGCGGGCCAGCACGGTAAAGCGCAGGCGGTTGAAGAACTTGCGCTTATCCTTGGCGCTCATCGCCTGGTACCAAGGGGGCATCACCACGGTGATAACGGTCGTGCCCACCCAGTGGTGGTAGATATCAAAGCCGATGTCGATGCCTTCGTCGGCCATTTGCTGAAGGATTTCCAACACTTCGTCTTTGTAGCAAAAGGTCTTGCGCCCCACAAAAATCAGGTGGGAGTAATGGAGTTTCAGCTTCGTGCCTCGGGCCAGGTCAAAAAGCTCATCCAGCGCCCGCAGGATGTGGGGGCGGCCAAGCAGCTCTTTATAGGCCATGGACACCTTGGATTCCGCCCTTGGATGCACGGTAAGCGGGCGGTCGTACTTGAGGCAAAGCTCGGCGACAGCTTTCAGCTCCTCCTGGGGGGCGTAAAGGCCGGGGCTGTACATGAGCCCAAGGCTGATGCCGCAGGCGCCTTGTTTTAGGCCGTCTTCCAAAAGGCCCATCATGCGCTGCATTTCATCCTCGGTCAGGGGGCGGTTGGCGCTTCCGGCAACGCTTGCCCGGGCGGTGTTGTGGCCAATTAGCAGCCCTAAGTTGCAGGGCGTTTTTTTGTGCGTCCGTTCAAAAAACTGCTCAACGCTGCCGTAGGGCTTGAAGGCGTCGTCCAGGGAAAAGGTGCCGCCGCCCACTTCGGAAAGGTAGGGGCTGTCCTTTTCAAAACCGGCGGCGCTCGCCCCGCAGTTGCCGGTGACAAAGCTGGTGATGCCTTGCTGGATGAAAGGCTCAAAGCCGGGGATGGGGTCGTCCGATACGGCGCACCAGTCGTTGTGGGAGTGGGCGTCGATAAAGCCGGGCGAGAGGCTCAGGCCGCTCACGTCCCAAACCTTGGCCCCGTCTTTTGGCAGATTTTGGCCGACGGCCACAATGCGCTCGCCGTCGATTAAAACATCCTGGCGCACGGGTTCACTGCCAAGGCCGTCATAGGCGAGGGCGCCGGTTAACAATATTTTCATTGGTTCTCCTTTGTTTTAATACTATGTTGCTTTTAGAGTAGCCGTTTTATCACAGCAGATTTTCATTTTTGGCAAAGACTAATGAAGGAAGCATAGTGGATTCTATGTTGACTGAATTAGGCACAGCCAAAGAGGAAAAGGGGCGTGAGAAAAGGCTAATTTAAAGGCAACATAGTATAAGCAAGTTGCTCTTAAACTTTGTAATATTTGGATAATAGGTACAGAAACAGCCGGTTTGGTAAAATATCGTGGAGGATAACGGCGGCGCGCTGGCTAAAGGACGCCACCCGAAGGCGCATGGGCAGGCGCTTTTTGCCGAGGGTACGGGCAACTTTCTGTCCCAACCGGACAGGGTTTGACCCTTGCCCCTCGTCCCGGGCGATAACGGCGCAGACCCGCTGCAAGCTGTCCCGATAGGCGGCAGAGGTGTTTTTGGCTCGGGTGCGGTACTTGTCTGAGCCGCCCTGGTGGTCGCCTGGCTCCACTAACATGACTTCGATGCCCTTGTCACGGTTTTCCATGCGCAGGCATTCGCAGTAGCCTTCCAAGGCGTGCTTGGCCGCCACATAGGCGCCCTGATAGGGGGTGGGGAGCAGCCCATTGATGGAGGAAAAACCCACCACCTTGCCCCCGCCGTTTTGTATCATCAGCGGCAGCGTTCCCCTCACCATGCGCAAGGCGCCCATGAGGCTCACATCTAAAACGGCCAACATTTCCTCATCAGTATACTGGGCGGCGGGGCCTAAGGTGAGCACACCGGCGGCGCAAACAAGGGCCTCCGGCACGCCCGATTGACTTATAGCCTCTTCAACAAAAACGTCAACGCTTTCCTGGCTCGTCACATCAAGCGGCAAACAAATCATGCCGTTTTCATTAGCGTTTTGTTCCCCCTGAAAGGAGCGGGCGCCGCCAATCACCTGCCAGCCGGCCTTGCTTAAAGCCTCCGCCGTGGCCTTACCCAGCCCGCTTGAAGCCCCCGTTACCCAAACAACCCTGTTTGCCATAATTTCCTCCATGAAGTAAAAGTCATAAGAAATCTCTTTCCCACCTTAGGGAAAGTACCAGTATTTTAAGCGATAATGGGAAAATAGACAAGTTGAGGGGGGGAAAAGCAGGTTCTACTCCCAAATGTAAGGAAGTCAAACATTTGAGACACGAGCCTATTCTGCAACATCCTTGACAAATTAAGACGATTTTGTTAAAATAAACCCATCGATAATATTTTGCAATCGAATCATCAAAATAAAAAATGTTAAATGGCATACAGGTAATCAAGGTTTACAGATTACCTTCTAATAACTCAAATATTATACAATGAAAGGAGAAAAAGTTAAATGAAAGTTCTTATTCTTGGTGGAGGCGGCATGGAGGGCAGGACAGTTGCCCGGGATCTGGCAAACAGCGGTGTTAAGAAACTGATTTTGGCGGACTATAATTTAGAAGCGGCTGATTCTGTTGCGGAAACGTTAAGAAAAGAATGCGACGCTAAAGTTAAAACTGTTTTTGTGGATGCCAATGATTACGATGCCTTGGTAAAGGTCATTAAGGAAGCCGACGCTAAAGTGGCAGTCAATATGATAGGCCCCTTTTTCAAATATGGGGTACAGATTGCCAAAGCTTCAATTGAAGCAAGAGTGAACCATGTTGATATCTGCGATGACAGCGATCCGGCAAACGAAGTGTTGGATACATTGAACGAAGCCGCGAAAGCAGCCGGGGTAACCGTCTTGGTCGGCTGCGGGGCAACGCCGGGTCTTTCAAACATGTTGAGCAAATATGGGGCTATGCAGTTGGAAAAAACGGACAAAATCAATATTGATTGGCTGTGGCCCGGGCTTACCGGTGGCGGCGTTGCGGCGTTGACTCACGGTTTTAAGATGTATTCAGGTACTTGCCCGCAGTACATAGACGGAAAAGTACAGCAGCTTCCCGCAGGAACGGAAAACGTCAAAGTGAAATCTTCGGACGGTAAGTATGAAGGAATAGTCCACTATGTCGGGCATGGTGAACCGGCAACTCTTCCCCGCTATATTAACGCGAATGAGATCACCTGTATGGGTGGTTTAATGCCGGAGGAAGTGGATAAGTACTTCTTTAATTTTATGAAAGCGGGGCTTGCGGACACCACACCCATGGAAGTTCAAGGCAATATGATAAGCTTGCCCCATGTGGCAATGGGAATTCTTATCCGGGAGTTTAGCGACATGGAAATGGAGAATCCAGAAGATGGATATTGTCGCATAAAGATTGTCGGTACCAAAGACAACAAAGAACAGAAATTTGTTTATGAAGTTTCCGGAAACGGAAGCCATATGACTTCATACCCAACCTCAGTTGTTACCCAAATGATTTTGAATGGTGAAATCAACATGCCGGGAACGCATGCTCCTGAAGCTCTCAAGAAGGAGCAACTGGAAAAAGTATTCTCCGAAGTACAAAAGCGCGGCGTGGAAATCAAAGGCTTATAATTTTCATTCGACGATCGGAGTTGTGTCAGCGAATTTGACCGCATTGCCCAAAAGAGTGCAATATTTCTAAAGATAATCTTTGATCGGGTAGGACCTTGCCAATATAGGCAGGGTCCTCAGACTGTAGACAAAGTCCCAACCATTCGCGTTGGGACTTTGTTCAATGAAACCTGCAAAATCCCTTAAAAGTCAAGATCAAATCGAGGTTATATGG
>JGI24712J26585_10000035_pt1 | contig 101243 bp, 81 predicted proteins | sample BioPla3DNA2_FD_26585 | JGI IMG/M metagenome (IMG submission 26585) | reverse complement strand
CCCAGAACCAGTCCCGCCAACAGGACCGGAACAATCCGTGTCAAACGTGTGAATTTATGGATTTCAAGAACCATTTTCCTGCGGTTAGTTTAAGGTTATTACTTTGACNATCANATCTTTGCTCCCGTCCTTTCGGGTCACGACCGCTTTCAGGGCGCCGGCTTTTTTCAGGATGTAATAACCGCTCTCGTCCGTCCGGATGGGGGTACCGTCAAAATACCAGTCGACCTGCGTTCCGACTGCGTTGGAGACCCGGAGGGGAAGTCCGGTCCCGACGGGGAACTTCCCGTTGACGCGGACGCCTGACAAGTAGCCGAAATCAATGTAAGGTTTCTTTCCTGCTTGTAACGCCTTGGTCAGGAAATCGTATTTGAGCGCCTCTCCCTTCACGGAGCCCTTCAAAAACTCGATGCTCACCGAGTAGGGAGTCGTAGGGGTCAGCCCCTCCAGCGTCAAGGAATATTTCCCCGGGGCATATGGGGTCACTTCGACCCGCTCCCGGGACTTAGAGGTTTCGCCCCAGGTGACCACCGCCTTGTCGGAATAGTCCTGGACGTCGGATTCCCAGGTCAGGATGGCGGCGTCTTGGTAAACTTCCCCGCGGAGATCTTCCACCGAAGGGATGGTCTCGGTACTGTAGTAGACATTGAAGGTGACGTTGTCTCCGCTGCGCTGGATATTCGTGATTGAGAGGAGGGACTCCGAACCGTCGTTGAAACGGAAAGCCGGTAAGGTACCGGTCGTAAACGAGGTCTTCGTCCGGAACGGATAGAAGGCCTGGCTCACATCGATCGCATCCGGATCGGTCTCGATGAGGTCCGCGCACTGATGCTCCGGATTGCAGTTGACTTCGTTGTTCAGCCATCGGTAGATCGCGCTCACCTCCTTTCCCGCGGCGTCCGAATGGCCGGCCGGCTGGTTCGACATGTCCATGTGGTAGATCAGCAGTCCGTTTCCGCCGATATGGGTGTCCCATCCGCTTGCGCGGCGGCATTCGAAAAGGTAAGAGTCGTACCGGTTCAGCGGATTTTCGTAAATCAGGTACCTGCCGTTCACGTCGATGGGTTCCAGGGAAAAACTTCCGACTTTCAGGGTGTCCGGACGGCCGATTCCCGCAAGTTCCCGATCCAGCGCATTGTAATTCGGAGGCGTCTTCCCCCAGTTGTTGTAGCATCCTCCGTCCATAAGTCCGGTCCGGAACCANAAGGCCTCCGCTACGCCTCCGCTCCCCTCGTCGTCGGTGTCATAGACATCTTCGAGNCCGAGGGAATGGCTGTATTCATGGCAGAGCGTTCCGATTTGGCAAAGTCCCCAGANCAACTGCCCGGAACTATTCTGCCCGNGGACGCTCAGTTCCGTAGACAGGGAATAGCTGGAAATCCGTTTCCCGTCCAAGGTGAGGCTTTCNTGGACATACCAATGATGCGGCCAGAAATAATCCGGACCGGCTCCTTCCGCCTCGCTCTTTCCCGCCACGATGACGAACACATTGTCGACCCGGCCATCGTTGTCGTCATCGAATTGTGAGAAGTCGACGGCCGGATCGGAGAGCAGACAAGCCTCTTTGACCAGTTCTGAGGCACGTATGTCGTTCCCCTTGTCGTCGTTGTCGCCGTACCAGTCGTGGTTGCGGGAGACGGTCACGATGTCCGCGACGGTGAAGTGGAAGGTGTAGCTACCCTTGAACTGGCTGTTGAAGTAGTCCAGCATGCTCCCGGTCGCCCCGTCCACGGAATAACCCTGCTGGTTGATGAGGGCTTCGATCTCCGCCTTCCGCGTTCCGGGGTTTTGGAACTGAAGGTCGGGAAACTGGACCGGAATGAAGAGGCAGTGCCTGCTTTCCGGTGTGTCCGCCCGGGTTCTCACCCGCTTTTCAAGGATTTGCGCGCTCCGGTAGGAGCGTCTTTCCGCCGCCATCGCCCGCAACTTGTCATAGGGAATATTCCTGGACTCTCCCAAAATCAGGGAAGGAGTGTACCGCCCGACCGCGTATCCGGTGCTCCGGGTGCGTCCGTTTTCATCGTAGAAGGCATACCGGTAGAATCCGTCCGCATCCCGCCGGATGGCGCAACCGTCCGCGGTCGTGAGGATCCGACAGAATTCATCCCCCCGCAGGCGGGCCTTGAAAGAGGTTCCGTCCGGCTGTTCGATCAGGAAGACTTCCCTTCTTGCCGGCGATCCGAAGGCGGACACGGCAAGAAGAAAGGACAGGAAGAGCGTGATCAGTTCATTCTTCACAAGTGCATAGATAGATATTTTTCTTGAGAGGAACAAAAAAAGAGGACGGGAACACTCACGCGCTCCCGGCCTCTGTTACGTGTACTAAAACCTAAACCTGTTAAATAGATGCAAACCGGAACCAAAACGTTGCATTGTTTTTCAAAAAAGTGGCGGAAAAGTGTTTTTTCCCCGGAAAGTCAAAAAAGACGGGGGTGACGAAGGGATTCAGGCAAACGAAAAAGGATGACCAAATTTTCTCTTTGGTCATCCTCGTCTTGCGAAGTTCACTCAAGAAAAATTACTTCTTTGCTTCGGCAACGGATTCTTTTCTGAATTCCTTCAGGTCTTTCATCAGAGCGAGAGCTGCTTTGCGGGCGCGGGCGCCGGCTGCTTTGTTTCCCTTTTCAACTTGAGCGTCGGCATTGGTTACGAAAGCATCCATCTCTTCCTTGATTTTTGCAACAAGCTTTTTCATTTTTTTAAAATTAAATAAAGTGAATAGTTAAACGATATGTTTTGAATAAATTGTCTTGTTAAATGATAGCCTTCAAGCGCACGTGACATCTTTACACCCTGCAATTTAGGCAAAAAAAAACAATAAACAAACAAAATCTATAAAAAATGATAAAAAGAAGCTGGATTTAGACCCCTTCAGTGTCGTTTTTCGGCTTGGTGTTCAAAAAATTCATCGCTCGGTCCGGTCCGATGGTCGCAAAATTTTTGATGGCTTCAATGACCTGTTCACAAATGCCGGGAATCTGGATCTTTTCCTCTTCGGTCAGCTGGCCGATCACGTGGTCGACCTGGCCTCCCCGCGGAAAATTGTTGCCGATGCCGATTCGGATCCGGGCATATTCAGTCGTTTCCAATAGCGCTTGAATGTCTTTCAGTCCGTTGTGGCCCCCGTCACTGCCCCCTTTCCGCATTCGGATGAGTCCGAACGGAAGGTTGAGGTCGTCGCAGACCACCAACAGGTTTTCCAAAGGAAGTTTCAGTCTTTTCATCCAGTATCGGACCGCGTCACCGCTGAGATTCATATAAGTGGAAGGTTTCAGCAGGGTGAACTTCCTGCCTTTGAATGAAATCTCGGCGATGTCACCGTACCGCTTCGTTTTGAAAACAGCATTGGATGCCTGGGCCCAGGCATCCAATACCATAAACCCCATATTGTGTCTGGTAGCGGCATATTCGGCGCCGATGTTCCCCAATCCTGCGATCAGATAGTTCATGCCAGACAGATGTGAGGAGATTATTCCTTGGCTTCTTCTCCAGCCTCGTCCTCGGCGGTTTCACCTTCAGGAATCTCGGCTGCTTCAACGGGGGCTGCGATTTGTCGCGTGGACTTGACGGTGCAGATGATGGTGGATTTGGGGGAGGTGATGGTGATGTTGTCAAACTTCAAGTCACCTGCCACGATCCGCTTGTCGATGTCAAGTTGGCTCACGTTGATGACGAGGTTGTCGGGCAGGTCTTTCATCAGAGCGCAGATGCGCAGCGACTTCGTGATATGGAAGAATTTACCGCCCTTCTGGACGCCGATCGGGTGACCTTCCGTGATTACCGGGACAACGATCGAGATGGGTTTTTTCTCATCGACGTTGAGGAAGTCCACATGCAGACAGTTGTCCTTGACCGGATGCCACTGCAGTTCGTGGAGCACCGTGGTGTATTTCTTGCCGTTGCTCAGGCTGAGGTCGATGATGTAGGAGGCGGGGGTGTCGGTGACACCTTTGAGTTCCTTCGCATCGACTGTGAACAGGATGTTCTCCATTCCGCCTCCGTAGAGGTTGCAAGGAACCAGACCTTGCTTGCGGAGGGCGTTAAGGGCGGACTTGTTGCCCTTCTTGCGGATGGTACCGCTGAGTTCAAAATGTTTCATTTCGCTTTGTATAAAAAGTGTTACTCAGTTCCGGACAGGCCGGAACCCCATTGCACCAAAAGCGCCGGGCGCTTTTTAACGGGCGGGCAAAGATAGAAATTTTTCAGGAATATGCAAAGGTCACCGGCTTATTTGATGAATTCCGTTGCCTGGTTCCAGTCGAGCTCCAGGTAGGCGTCGTTCAACACCTGGGTTCCGGAAGAAGGAATGTATGTGGTCAAGCCGCAGCAGGTATTGATCTTGAACATCCCTCCGTAGACGCTGTAATATTCCGGAGTGTTGTTCTTGTAGGCGAGACAGCGGCCGATCGCCTCGTCGAGACTCTGCAGTTCCGCAGGAGTCGCCCCCGCTTTTTCCAGGACATCCCGCAGGTCGAAGAACCAGCGCTTGTTCCCGCCGAAGTTTTGCAGGTCGGCTGCATCGAGGGCAGCGATTGAACTTCTGTAATTTTCGAACAACGGCATGCAGACGTCGGCTAGAGCCTCCAGTCCGGATGTCTTGATCAGGGACACGGTGGAAGAGCGGTAATAGCCGGTCCGGGCATCGTAGCGAGTGAAAGAGTCGTGGAACAGCGACACGAGGTCGGCCCCCTCGTTCCGAAAGAGGTAACCGGTCAGTTTCGTGTAGTCGAACATGCCGTCTCCCAGCACTTCCGCGGGGGAGAGCCCTAGATAGTCCGCTTTGTCCTTCAGTCCGTATGCCACCTCGATGCCGGCCGTGAGACAGCAGTCGAACAGCAGGTAATCCAACCGGAAGGGGATCGCGGAGGCCAGTTCGTTCACGGACAATTCATACCGTTCGGTCGAAGAGAAGTAGTCCTGTCCGATGGAACGGGTGATCGGCATGGAGGGATCCAGTGAGGTATAGTCGAAATAGGGGACGAATGACATCTCCCCGGATCGGGTGTTCTTGGCATAGTAGCCGGACGGTAGCCAGCCCGACGCATGGGAGGCGAAGATCATCCCATAGCCTGCTGCAGGGAAATGCTGCTTGACGTAGTTCAGCACTTGGGTCAGGGTGGTCACTGAAGTCGCGACGGTGCTTTTGCCGTAGGTCAGCAGGGTATCGGCGACAACGTTGGCATCGGCATCCGCGGAAAGCCGTACCAGCGAGCAGATCCCGTCTGATTCTTTGAGTTTTGAAAAGACCAGTACAACATCGCTGGAGCGTGATTTCCCGGGGAGCATCCCGCTTTTGAGTTCTTCGATGTCTCCTTTCAAATAATCTGAGAGGCTGTTGTAGCCGCATTCGTACAGCAGCAGCACCCGCCGGGTCTGCTGGTTCGGCAGCCGGTTGCCCGGCAGAAACGCCTCGACCCCCGGACTTTCCTTGATTTTGAAGTCTTCGTCCTTTCCGCAAGACACGGCCAGTCCGGCGACCGCAACGAGGGCGGTCAGAACCAGGGTCCTGCATGTTTTGCCGACGATGTTCATAGTCGTTCCCATCTTTTTCCAACGTACAAATTTAGAATTTTTCCGGATATAATCACTATCTTTAGAGCCTGATAAAACTATTTGATCCATGAATATCGTTTTTAAAATGATCGTTTCGCTAGGAGCCGTTGCAGTTCTCCTCTCTTGTAACAACACCCCGAAGGAAGGCCTGGAAACGGGCGACTTCAAATATTTGCTCGATGAATTCGCCGACCTGAAGATCATGCGTTTCCAGGTTCCCGGCTGGGAGGATCTCAGCCTCCGGCAGAAGGAATATATCTACCATCTCTCGGAAGCCGCGAACTACGGTCGCGACATCACCTGGGATCAGTATTGCAAGTGGAACCTGCCGATCCGGCACCTGGTCGAGAAGATTCTCAATGAATATGACGGAGACCGGGAGAGCGAAGAATTCCGTCAGTTTCTCGTCTATGCGAAACGGCTGTTCTTCGCGAACGGGATTCACCACCATTACGCTGAAGACAAGTTTTTCCCGGAATGTTCCCGAGCCTATTTCCAGTCCCTGATCGCAGCGGTCGGAGAAGACGCGAAAGGGAATGAGTTGTTGGACGTGATCTATTCCCCGGAGCTCTATCCGCAGCGCCGTTCCACCTCTCCGGACGGAGACATCGTGGCCCTTTCCGCCGTGAACTTCTATGAGGGCGTTAACCGGAAGGAAGTGGAAGACTACTACAATGCCTTGATCGATCCGAATGACGCGACCCCGATTTCCTACGGTCTGAATTCCAAGGTCGTGAAGGAGAACGGAAAGGTGGTTGAAAAGACCTGGAAGGTGGGCGGCATCTACGGCCCCGCGCTGGAAAAGATCTGCGCCGANCTGGAGAAGGCCGCCGCGGTCGCGGAGAANGAGAGCCAGGCNAANGCCNTGCATCTGCTCATCGACTATTACCGGACCGGCGATCTGAAACTGTGGGACGATTACAACATCGCTTGGGTACANGATACGTTAGGCGCCGTGGACTACATCAATGGTTTCATCGAGGACTACGACGATCCGCTCGGCCGCAAGGCGACCTGGGAGGGGGTCGTGAATGTCAAAGATTTCGCCGCCTCCGCCCGCACCGAAGCCTTGAGCGCCAACGCCCAATGGTTCGAGGATCATTCGCCGATGGATCCCCGTTTCAAGAAGACGACCGTGAAGGGCGTTTCAGCCAAGGTGATCAACGTCGTCACCATCGCGGGCGCCTGCTACCCGTCTACGCCGATCGGGATCAACCTCCCGAACGCGGACTGGATCCGGAAGGAATACGGCTCCAAATCCGTGACCATTGCCAACATCACCCATGCCTATTCAGCGGCGGCCCGGGAATCCCCGACGAGCACCCTTGCGGAGTTCGCTTGGGACGAGGCCGAAATCGCCGCGGCCAAGAAATACGGCGACTATAACGACGAAGTCCACACCGACCTTCACGAATGCCTCGGACACGGATCCGGCCAGCTTCTGCCCGGGGTTTCCACAACCGCGCTCGGTGAATACCAGTCCACCTTGGAAGAGGCGCGCGCCGACTTGTTCGGACTCTACTACATCGCCGATCCGAAGTTGGTGGAATTGGGCATCATGCCGGACACGGAAGCCTACAAGACGGCATATTCCGGCTACATCCGCAACGGAATTATGGTACAGTTTTCCCGCGTGGAGTTCGGCAAGCGAAACACCCAGGCCCATATGCAGAACCGGCAGCTCATCGCTTCCTGGTGTTACGAGAAAGGGGTATCCCGCAACATCATCGAAAAGAAGGTGCGGGACGGCAAGACCTATTTCGTCGTCAATGACTTCGAGGGGCTCCGCGGCCTGTTCGGAGAACTGCTCGCCGAAATCCAGCGGATCAAGTCGGAGGGTGACTTCGCCGCCGGCAAGAACCTGGTCGAGACCTATGCGGTCAACATCGATCCGGTCCTGCACCGCGAAGTGCTGGACCGCTATGCCGCCCTGAATCTCAAGCCGTATGGAGGCTTCGTGAACCCGGAAATCGTTCCCGTGGAGAAGGACGGCGAGATCGTGGACTACCGGCTGGTCTATGTGGATGACTATCTGCAGCAGCAGCTGGACTACGGAAAGAAGTACCGGACGCTCTAGATGGATCTGACCGGCAAGATACTCCAGGACTATTCCTACTATCTCAAGATCGAGCGGGCCCTGTCGCCGAACACGGTGGCCTCCTACCTGTCCGATCTGCGTGATTTTTTCGCGGTCGTTCCGGTCGAACCCGCGCAGGTTTCCTCCGCGGACATCGTCGACTATCTGGCATCCCGGTCGGAATTATCGAAACGGTCTCAATCCAGACTGCTTTCCGCCCTCCGGTCTTTCTTCGGTTGGCTGGTTCTGGAAGGGGACCGGAAGGACAACCCATGCGATGCCGTGGATCCACCGAAGCTCGGACGCTATCTTCCGGACGTCCTGTCCGTGGAAGAGGTCGCCGCGATCATGGATTCCGTCAATTTGTTCGGGCGGACCGGAAAGCGTGACCGGGCGATTTTGGAGATTCTGTACGGTTGCGGTCTCCGCGTTTCGGAAGCGGTCGGGCTTAAGATCTCGGATGTCTATCTGGATGAGGGCTTTGTCCGCATTGTGGGAAAAGGCAACAAAGAACGCATCGTCCCGATGGGGGAGATGGCGGCTGAGGCCGTCCGCGAGTATCTTGCCTTCCGTCCCGAGCCTTCCGGGTCCGGGGAAGAAGATTTGCTTTTCCTGAACCGGTTCGGCAGAAGCCTGAGCCGCGTGTCGATGTTCAATCTGGTCAAGAAGCAGGCATTGACCGCCGGTATCCGGAAGGAAATCTCACCCCATACCTTCCGGCATTCCTTCGCCACTCATCTGATCGAGAACGGCGCCGATCTCCGTGTCGTCCAGGAAATGCTCGGCCATTCATCCATTCTGACAACGGAAATCTACACGCACATCGATGCTTCGACCTGGCAGAAGGCCGTCCTGGACCATCACCCGCGGGGATGAACCGGCCGCCTCCGGGACACCCTACCGCCCTGCCCCTCTCTGGCCCCGATGCCTCTCTCCCGACGGCCTTTGCCTCAATTTCACGCCCCTGTTCGTCACGTTACCCGTGACATGCCGCTTTTCACCCTCCTGCAATTGACCCGGATGAAAAACGGGAAGAAGTTGGTCTTCTTGCCCCGTCACGGGAAAATTGTACTAGGCCTGCCCTGGTCACGGGATGTCGCCGTTATTCGGTAGCGGGGCTCTACGGCGACTTTCGCAGGCCTCCTTTTAGTCGGGCACTTGCCTCTGCGCCCAGAAACAGCAGCGTTTTACCCATTGACAATCAAGGCATCAAGGATTTCAATGCGTCGTATTTTTGACCTATTGAAATCATCAATATGCTCAATCACAGCAGTTTGCATAATGCAAGGCAAAAATCGCATGAGGGGAATATCCTGAAGAAGTCGCCCTGTCGACTCCGGCTCGCAGGTGGAAGAATATCCGAACACCTGCAACTGTAGCGTATTCATTATTATGGGAATATTTTTCCGGGTGGACGCGTGTGATTCCACCTGCAGAAGAGCAGGGCGGCAACGGGTCCGGGGTGAGGGCGCGGCGGGTGGTTAAGCGGATCCGGTGAAAGGGCGCAGGATGTGAGGATGCGGGACGATCATCTGCGCAATGAATATTTGTGCCGTAAACAGGGAAGGAAACCGGATTTTTTTGTACATTTGAAGAAGTTGCTAAAACCGTCCTCATCATGAAAAAGTACTCCCATGCCTGGATTGCGTTCCTGGCCATCAAACGGCTGGATGCCCTGCGATTCCTCGTCCCCGAAAAAACCAATTCCGACATCACCCTCCGCAAGGATGCAAACTCCTTGGTCAAATGGTTCAAGGATTACCGCGACTTCGTGATCGCCGGAGCGTGGTATCCCGACGAAGTGTTCAAGGACATGGGCACCAGCCATATTCTCAAATATAAGCCTTACCGGGAAGGAGACAAGACCCGCTACAGTGAGTTCCGTCCGCTGCCCGACACGATGGAATGCTACGTCCTCGGCCGGGAGTCACCCTTGTTCGGGCAGCCGTATTCCATCGAAGACGGCAACTTGGCTGACCGCTGCGAATCCCTGGCGCATGGGCTGGTGGATAGTTTCAAGATGCTGCATCGGGAGGACAAGGGCTGCCCGATCTCACCCTCCGCCAATCACATCGCGACCCGGTTTTTTATTTTGAGCCACTACATAGCCGATTGCCACATGCCGCTTCATTGTGATGTGCGGAGTTTCTCCAGCGGAAAGGATATTCATGGAGCGATCGAAAAAAGTTGGGATGATGATATTCGCAAGAGCTACGAGCTGGACACCGATAACGAACGGTTTTTCTACGACAAGTACGGTTACCCGCTGCGGACCGGCCGGGGGAAGGAATGGCTTGCCCATGTAGAAGAGCAGGCGATAACCCGTCCGTACGTGCACAGTTGGGGTACCGCGAACCGGAAGAACGGGGCGCTGCGGGACAACCGCAGTACGTGGGACTATATGAGCGCGGTCTCTGCTTATTCCTATCTCTTGGCGTACCGGATGATTCCCCTCGGGTACGATGAGAGCAACATCGACAAGACGGTGTTCCGGAACCTTGATACCGGTCTTCCGTTCGAGCGGTACAGCGAGATGATCTTCCTGGATGCCATCGACTCCGTGTCGCGGGTGTGGTTGCATGCCTGGGCGCGCTACCGCCGCTGGGCGGAAAAGAAGGGCTGAGGCGGATCGGCGGCTGTCAAGGATCCGCGATACGGCAGCGGGCCAGTTTGGGCGCGCGTTCGGGATCCAGGATACCGGCATCGATCAGATTTTCGACCGACCACCGGTCGCGGGGGTTGTTTTCCCGGAAGAGCACGATGCCGCGGGCTGCATATTTCCCGATGTAAGGGTGTGTCCGCAGCCTCTCTTCGGGCAGGGTCCACAGCGGATACGGCTTCTGCTCCCCGAGGGTAACCAGATCCTTCAACCCGTCNAATTTTTCCTGGTCGAAATGNCGGATGTCCATCAATTGTTCCGGGTAGGAATATCCCCCCAGTTCTTCGCGATAGGATACCATCCGGGCGGCGAAATATTTCCCGATGCCCGGCAGGGTCTCGAAGGCTGCGGAATCGGCCGTATTCAGATTGATGGCAGGGATGTCGATGTACGGTGCGAGCCGCCGATACACGGAGTCCGCTACGACGAAGGATTTTGCAAAATCGCTTTTCCGTCGGTACCTGCCCCCTTTCTGCCGGTAGTTGTCGATGGCTTGCGCCTGTTTCAGAGAAAAGCCCAGCCGCATCAGGTCCTCGACAGACACCGTGTTGGGGTCGAAACGGAAACATTCGTATCTCCTCGGGGTGTACTGGAGACGGATCTGGCGGGCGGCGGGACTGTGGTCGGCGTCTCCCCGGTACTGTGCGGATCCGGCAGTTCTTTTCGGTTCCCCGGCGGACGGATTGCCGGAATAAGCATGAGGAGGGAGGGAATCCTTCCCGGTGACAATGAACACGGTGTCCGGACGGTCGTGATGGGCAACGATGCGGGTCACGGCAGCGTGGTGGACGAAGAGGGCGACTTGGTAGCCGATGATCAGAAAGACGAGGGCGATCGCCCCGATGACGAAGGAAGCGGACGGCTTTCTCGCGTCCTTCTTTTCTGAAGTTTTTTTCATAGCGTTTCTGTTCGGTTAAACAAGATTCAAGGGTCGGGCGGGGCACCGGCGACAACGATCACGGCCTCGCCTTTCGGGACATGCTCCCGGTACCACGCTGCGATCTCCGAAAGCGGGCCGCGGCGATGTTCTTCATGGATTTTGGAGATTTCCCGAGCGACGGAGCAGGGCCGGTCCGGGCCGAAACAATCCGCGAGCTGTTCCAGGGTTTTGACCAGCCGATAGGGGGATTCGTAGAACACCATCGTCCGCGGTTCGGAGGCGAGCGCGTTCAGCCGTGTCAGCCGGCCTTTCTTGACCGGCAGGAAACCTTCGAAGCAGAAGCGGTCGCAGGGAAGGCCGGAAGAAACAAGGGCGGGGATGCAGGCGGTCGCGCCGGGAAGGGTCTGCACCTCTATTCCTTCTGCGATGCAGGTTCGGGCAAGCAAGAAACCCGGATCGGAAATNCCCGGAGTTCCGGCATCNCTGATCAAGGCGACATCCAGCCCGCTCAGGATCCGGTCTTTGATCACTTCTACCGTCTGGTGTTCATTGAATTTGTGGTGCGATCGCAGTTTTCCGCGGATATCATAGCGCTGCANCAGAATCCCGCTCACGCGGGTGTCTTCGGCCAGAATGAGGTCGACATCCCTCAGTACCTGCACTGCCCTGAAGGTCATGTCCTCCAGGTTGCCGATGGGCGTGGGAACGATGTAGAGTTTGCCGGCCATGCGCAGGTCTTTTCGATCGGAGATCAGCTGAGTTTCCGGCGCACCGCCATCATGAGCCGGTAGACCGTCCCGCCGTTCATGTTCCAGTCCGGGAAGTGATCCCGGATGTACCCGAGGGCTTCCTCGAGGGAGTCCATAGCATTGAAGGCAGCGATGGTGTCCCGAAACAGAATGGGGTCTTCTTTGAAAAGGGAATTGATCAGGAGCACGCGGTCATTGAGGGAAATCGCGCTGATGATGTTCTTGACCGGGGATCCCGGACGATCGGTTCGCCAGGCCTGCTTTTCAGCCATGACATCCATGACCGCCTTGTCCGCTTTCCGGGTGTCCATCACCGCTTTCTTGGGTTTGATCGCGGCTTTCTCGGGTTCCGTCTTCACGGATTTCGAAACGAAGTCCGGAACGTCGATCTCCGCATCGGAGATGGAAATGTCGATTGGTTCCTGCGGAAGATCCTCAGCGGGTTCTTTGGCTTCGACCTGCGGCTCGGGCAAAGCGGTTGAAACTGCGGGAGTCTCTTCCTGCGCTTCAGGATCCGCAGGCAGCGGACCGGCATCCTGGAGGGTCTCCTTCACCTCTTTTTCCAAAGCGTCGAGTTGTAATCTGAGGGCTTCGATTTTCTGCAGAAGCTCGGACCGGGTTTCGTTTTCAGTATTTCCCATACGGTGTAAATTAACTATATTTGCGAAGCAATATCCTGAACACAAATCTATACAATGTTTTTAGAAAACACAAGAAAAGCAGGCTGTATCGAGGTGATCTGCGGCTCCATGTTTTCCGGNAAAACCGAAGAACTCATCAGAAGNCTGAAACGTGCCCAGTTCGCCAACCAGAAGATCGAAATCTTCAAGCCGGCGGTCGATACGCGGTATTCCCAAGAAGACGTCGTGTCCCACGACTTGCAAAAGATTTCCTGCACTTCGGTCCGNGATCCNCGCGAGATGCTGGANGTGGCCTCCGATGTCCGGGTGGTGGGCATTGATGAAGCGCAGTTCTACGACGCCTCCCTGGTCGAAGTCGCCCAGGCTCTTGCGAATCGGGGCGTTCGCGTGATTATCGCAGGACTTGATACGGACTATCTNGGNAAGCCGTTCGGGTCGATGCCGGCCCTCATGGCCATTGCNGAGGATGTCCAGAAAGTCCATGCCATCTGNGTGAGATGTGGAAATCTCGCCAACCATTCNCACCGTCTCTCCAAAAGCCGGGAACTGGTCGTTCTCGGAGAGAAGGACGTGTACGAGCCGTTGTGCCGGGAGTGNTACAACAAAGCGATGGCGGAGGAAGTTTAGTCCTTGATCTTCTTCAAGGATTCGCGGATCTTTGACTCGATTTCATCGCAGAGTTCCGGATTGTCGCGCAGCAGCTGCTTCGTGGCCTCGCGTCCCTGCGTAAGTTTTTGGCCNTTATAGCTGAACCAGGAGCCGCTCTTTTCGACGATACTGTACTCGACCCCCAGATCCAGCACTTCTCCTGTCCGGGANATCCCTTCGCCGAATACGATGTCGAATTCCGCCTTCTTGAACGGCGGCGCCATTTTGTTCTTCACGACCTTGACCCGGGTCCGGTTCCCGAGCGCTTCCTCTCCGTCTTTGATCTGGGTGATTCGGCGGACGTCTATGCGCACGGACGCATAGAACTTCAAGGCGTTTCCTCCCGTGGTCGTTTCAGGGTTGCCGAACATGATGCCGATCTTCTCGCGCAACTGGTTGATGAAGATGCAGCAGGTGTTGGTCTTGGCGATGTTGGCGGTGAGTTTCCGCAAGGCCTGGCTCATAAGCCGGGCCTGGAGTCCGACCTTGCTGTCGCCCATTTCTCCTTCGATCTCCGCCTTCGGAGTCAGGGCCGCTACCGAGTCGATGACCACGATGTCGATCGCCCCGGAACGGATGAGGTTGTCCGCGATTTCAAGGGCTTGTTCCCCGTTGTCCGGCTGTGAAATGAGCAATGTTTCCAAATTGACGCCCAACGCCTTCGCGTACGTACGGTCGAATGCGTGTTCCGCATCGATCATNGCNGCGATNCCGCCGAGTTTCTGAGCCTGNGCGATCGCGTGGATCGCCAGGGTCGTTTTTCCGCTTGCCTCAGGTCCGTAGATTTCCACGATTCTGCCTCTCGGATAGCCCCCGATTCCAAGCGCGTGATCCAGCGCGATGGAACCGCTGGGAATGACCTGAACGTCCCATTGTGGCTGATCCCCCAGCTTCATGATCGTCCCTTTCCCATAATCTTTCTCAATCTTGTCGATCGTGGCCTGCAATGCCTTCAATTTGGCTGCGTTTCCCTCGTTCGACATCTCTTCAACTGCTTTAGCCATAATGTTTTGTGAGTTTAATAGGTTTCTTGGGGCGGAGGTGTTCCGCCTCTTTACAAAGTTATGAAAAAACCTGTAAAATGACGTTATTTTTGTTTAAATTTGCGTTGCCCCTGATAATCGTACCTGAAATGCGTCTTAAATTGCTTGGAATGACCCCGGAAGAACTGAAGGAGGTGGCCTTGAAAGTCGACCTTCCGGCCTTTGCAGGCAANCAGATCGCCAGATGGATGTACGGAAGCAAGGTTCGGAGCATCGACGAGATGACCAATCTGTCCAAAGCCGGGAGGGAGAGNCTGAAGGAGTCGTATGATCTCGGCCTTTCGCTGCCTTCGGATTGTCAGGTGTCCCGCGACGGAACNAAGAAGTACTTNTTCTCCGTCCGTTGCGCGCGGAACCGGCCCGAAGAACCGGAAGANAGCGCCATCGAGGCGGTGATGATTCCCGAAGAAGAACGGAAGACCCTCTGCGTGTCTTCCCAGGCTGGCTGTCGTATGGGTTGCCTCTTCTGCATGACCGGTCGTCAGGGCTTTCACGGTAATCTTTCGGTGGCGGACATTCTTTCCCAGTTTCTGGCGATTGACGAATCAGCCGACCTGTCCAATGCGGTGTTCATGGGAATGGGGGAGCCGCTGGACAATTTCGAGCAAGTGCGGCGGGCGATCAAGGTCCTGACCGCGGACTGGGGCTTCGGCTGGAGCCCGAAGCGGATCACCCTTTCCACCATCGGCGTCCTTCCGAATCTGCGACGCTGCCTCGATGAAACCCGCTGCCATTTGGCCGTCAGCCTGCACAATCCCTTTTCCGCGGAACGGAAGGAAATGATGCCCGTGGAAAAGTCTTGGCCTTTGGAGGAAGTCGTGTCCATGATTCGGGAATATGATTTCACGGGCCAACGACGCGTCAGCTTCGAATATACGATGTTCTCCGGCATCAACGACACCAAGCGCCATGCCGATGCCACCATCCGCTTGCTGAGCGGACTGGAATGTCGGGTCAACCTGATCCGATTCCACAAGATTCCGGACGTCCCCTTCGAGACCTCTCCCGATGTGACGATGGAGAATTTCCGTGACCGGCTGACGCGCCACGGCATCTTCTGCACGATCCGCGCCTCCCGGGGAGAGGATATCCTGGCCGCTTGCGGGATGCTGGCCGACAGGCGCCGGAACCGGGGACCGGAAGCGACAACATACTTGGAATGACAATGAATACTATGAAGACTTACTTGGGAACGAAACGCCATGTCATGGTTTTGCTCGGAATCGTGACCTTGGCTTTTTCATCCCTGGCGCAGCCGTCCCGTGTTTCCCTTTCCTCCGAATACAGCCAGTTGCGGGTCGAACGCATCAGTCCCCGGATGGATTCGATCCGGGAGCATCGCCCCACGGTCGCGCTCGTCCTCAGCGGAGGAGGGGCGAAGGGGGCGGCGCATGTGGGGGTGATCCGGTATCTGGAATCGATCGGGATGCCGATCGACATTGTGGTCGGAACCAGTATGGGCGGTCTTATCGGGGGAATGTATGCCCTCGGTTTCCGCGGCGATCAACTGGACTCGTTGATTCGGCAGATGGACTGGAACATGGTCCTCAGCGACAAGGTGCCGCGGGAATACATCTCCTACTCGGAAGCCAAGTATAACGAGAAATACCTGCTTTCCTTTCCGTTCTTCTACGGAAAAGATGAATACGAAAAGCTGCGTGAGGACGGAATGCTGTATCGTCGCAACGAGCGCGGCAACAGTGAAATCCACTTGGGCGCAGGGAACAGGGATGCCAGCAGCCTCATCAAGGACAACCTGTTGGGTAGTCTCCCGTCCGGTATGGTGTTCGGGCAAAATGTCGGGAATCTGCTCAGTTCCCTTACCGTCGGCTATCAAGATGAAATGGACTTCTACCGGTTGCCGATTCCCTTTGTGTGTGTGGCGACCGACCTGGTCACGGGAACCGCGAAAGTCTGGACCGAAGGGAAACTGACGACCGCCCTTCGTTCCACGATGTCCATTCCGGGTATGTTCGCCCCGGTCAAAACCGGCGGGATGGTGCTGGTGGACGGAGGAATGCGGAATAATTATCCCACGGATCTTGCGAAAATGGCCGGGGCGGACTACGTGATCGGCGTTGACTTGTCCGGCGATTCGCGGGATTATTCGGAAATCAACAACCTGGGAGACATCATCGGCACCGGGGTCGAAATGTTGGGAAGGGCATCCTACGAAAGGAATGTGCTGATTCCGGATGTGACGATCAAGCCGGTTCTGAAGGAATTCAACATGCTCAGTTTCTCTGAGAGGAACATCGACACCATCGTTAACCGAGGGTACCGGGCTTCGCTGGACATGGCTGCGGAACTGGACTCCCTCAAATCGATCTTGGGGCCGGACACGACGGTCCGGTACAACCGCTCCGCCGTGGATCTCGGCGAAGAGAAGGTCATGATTTCCGGGGTGGAAATCACCGGAGTGGATGACCGGGAGAGTCTTTATCTGATGAACAAGATCGCCCTCGACGCCGGGAGCAAGATGGGGCGGGCGGAGATCGAGAATGCCGCGGCGACGATCTACGGAACCAATGCCTTTGACTATGTCACCTACGAACTGAGCGGGGACCGCGAACCGTTCCGGCTCAAGTTCGACTGTGTGAAGGGGCCGATCCACCAGGTCGGCGTCGGGGGGCGGTTCGATACGGAAGAGATTGTCTCCGTATTGGTCAATGTGGGTCTGAATGTTCACAAGCTTCAGGGGTCTTCTGTCGATTTCACAGCCAAGGTGGGAACGAATCCTTACGCCAACCTCAATTATTCCTTCGTAACCCGCAGGGGGACGTCTCTCAATGCGATGGCCGGGATCCGCTATACGGATCGGAATGCCTTCAGCATCGGAGACAACCGGTTCAAGATCAATTTCATCAACATCCGGCAGGAGTTCTACCTGTCGAACATCAAATGGTCCAAGTACTTTTTGAGAACCGGAATCCGGAACGACTGGTACAGCGTCAACTCCATGATGGCCGAGCAGGTGATCGGAGACTACGATTTGGAGCAGCTCAAGAACGACTACATTACCTACTTCTTCAATGCCGGGCGGGATGATTTCGACAACGGCTACATCCCGACGAAAGGCTCCTCGCTGGGCGTATCCTACGAATGGGTGTTTGGAGGTTTTCCGCACAAGTTCAACAATTTCCACACGGTCCTTTTCAACTGGAAAAGCATTGCGGGAGGAGACGCCTTCGCTTTTATTCCCTCGCTCAGTTTCCGTTTTCTGTTCGGCGAGGACGTGCCGATTCCTTTCACCAACACCATGGGAGGCAGCATGGCGGGCAGGTATCTGGATCAGCAGCTGCCTTTCATCGGGATCAACAACGCGGCTGCCATGCAGAACATGCTCGGCATCGCCCGAACCGACTTCCGGGTCAAATTGTTCAAAAANAACTACCTGACCGCCATCGCCAACTATGCTGTCTCGTGCAACGAGTTCAACCAATTGAAGAGCGCGTACGCTAATACGGATCATTTCGGAGTCGGACTGCAGTACACCTACAATCTTATCCTCGGTCCCGTGAGCGCCAACCTCCACTGGTCCACCTACACCCGCCGGGTCGGGGCCTACTTCAGCATCGGCTTTGACTTCTGATCCCGTGACCTATGCATGACGCGAATTACCGGAAAATACTCTCCAGTCTGCAAGCCCAATGTTCCAAGCGGGAATATTGCCGTTCCGACGTATTCAGAAAGGCGGTCGAGGCCTTGGATGGGGATCGGGTTTCCGCCGGCGAATTGGTCGCCTCCTTGGTCGAGGACAAGTTTGTCGACGACCTCAGGTATGCCACGGCCTTCGCCCGTGACAAGGCGCATCTCTCCGGGTGGGGACCGGTGAAGATTTCCTATCTGCTTTCGGGAAAGGGGATCGCGAAGGAGGACATCCGCCGGGCTTTGGAGGAAATCGACCCCGACGCGCTTTCCCGGAAAATGCGATCGGTGCTGGAGGCTAAACGCAAGTCGCTCCGGGGGGATCCGCAGGAGAAGCTCAAGCTTTTGAAATTCGCGCTTTCGCGCGGATATACCTACGAGTCCGTTTCACAAGCGGTCGATGACATTCTGGCCGATCGGTGATCCCCTTCCGGCTTCCAAGAAAATAGCGGAAAATGCTGGGAACAGGGAAGAATTTGTTAACTTTGCAAGCCGGAAACGAACTCTTCAATCAAGATGAAAGCAATTGTAAAGACTGATTTCAACCTGCCGGGTCAGGCGGGGAAGTATGTCGGCAAAGTGCGCGATGTGTACGACATAGCCGGAAAGTACCTCGTGATGGTGGTGACGGACCGCATTTCCGCCTTTGACGTGGTATTACCCGAAGGAATCCCCTACAAGGGACAGATATTGAACCGGATCGCCGCCAAATTCCTGGATGCGACCCGGGACATCCTTCCGAACTGGAAGCTCGCTGTTCCGGATCCGTGCGTGACGGTCGGTTACAAGTGCGAGCCCTTTCAAGTCGAGATGGTGATCCGCGGCTATCTCGCTGGCCATGCATGGCGAGAATACAAGGCGGGCAAGCGTTCGATCTGCGGATGCCCGATGCCGGACGGAATGGTGGAGAATCAGAAATTCCCGGAGCCCTTGGTCACTCCGACCACGAAGGCGCTTGAAGGCCACGACCAAGACATCTCCAAGGAGGAGATCATCGCCGGCGGACTGGTCGGACGGGAGGACTACGAAAAACTCGAGGCCTATACCCGCGCGATTTTTCAGCGCGGCGCCGAGATCGCGGCGAAGGAGGGGCTTATCCTCGTAGACACCAAGTACGAGTTCGGAAAGCGAGACGGAGTGATCTACCTGATGGACGAAGTCCACACACCGGATTCGTCGCGTTATTTCTACGCCGACGGCTATGCGGAGCGTCTGGACGCGGGCGAGCGTCAGAGGCAGCTTTCCAAGGAGTTCGTCCGGGAATGGCTGATGGCGAACGGATTCCAGGGACTTGAAGGCCAGCAAGTGCCGGAGATGACACCGGAAGTCGTGAACGGCATTACGGACCGGTATGTCGAACTGTTCGAGCGCATCGCCGGCGAACCCTTCGAGCGGAAGGAATATTCCACTGAAAGCATCGAAGCCAACATCAAGGCCTGTCTCGCCGAACTCGGCTGATCTCGTTTTTTCTCTGCAGCGTGATACCTAACGCATTGTTTCTTAATCTATAACGATAATGCCCTAGGGCAATTTTACCCTAGGGTATTGTTGTTAATAAATGAATAAGAGGACGTTATCGATCACGGTTCGTCAGGCCGCTACCGGATGGTGATGGAGTTGAGGAGGACGAGGGTGATGAATGCTTTTTACTTGTCGTTTGTCTCTTTCAGCGTGAGCCGGAACTTGATGCTTTTCGATCCGCCGGGGAACGTTTTGGTTTCCACCTCGCGGAATCCCAGTTTCCGATACACATCTCCGTCCGACCAGGCCGCGTCAGCGTAGCTCATGACGTCGTCCGGCTTCGTCTCTTTGATGAAGGCCGCCAGCATCTTCCCCATCGCTCCGTCGACTGCCAGTCCCTGCAGCGACGCGTACCGCACCCATTCAGCGGATTGGATGACCCGGTCCCCGGTCTTCCAGCGGCGCGGCCCCGAAAAGCCTGCTACGGCGACCAAGGTGCCGGGCGGAGGGCTTTCTGCCGGCTTTCCATTCTGTTTTGCCCGGCCGGTTCGAGTCACGAACAGCCCGTAGTATCGTCCGCAACGCGTGTGCCCCATGCGGTGATTCGCATCCAGGAACGGTTGGGCGATTGTCCGGTCGATCCGCTCCACGGCGCAATTCCGCGCGAATATTCTGATCAAGCCATCCATCGTAGTGTTGCCTCCGCAAAGTTATGAATGATTTTGAATATTCGTCTCTGCGGGTACAGGAACATTCGTTTTGTTCTCTGTAAATATTTATATATTTTTACAAGATTAGAACGATTCTTTATTATTCGATATGTCAGGATTTAGGGTGTATGAAGCGGGGGATTCCGGCATCGCGGACAAGATGGTATGGAGGAAGTAATGGGCAGGAGGCGTGTAGGAAGGCGCAAGTTTTGGAGTCTGATCTTCATCAAGATTCCGCTTGCGTTTGTTGTGATTTCCATTCTGTGGGTCTTGCTCCTGAAATGGTGCCCGGTTCTGGTCACTCCGCTGATGATCCAGCGATCGATCGAATACTGTGGTGATGATTCATTCCACACGCACAAGAAATGGGTCTCCTATGAAAACATTACCCCGGAAATGGCCCGTGCGGTGATCGCTTGCGAGGACAATCTGTTCGATAAGCACAACGGGTTCGATACGACGGCTATTCAGAAGGCAAGGAAAGAATACAAAACCGGCCGACGGAATTTTTTGCGCGGGGCCAGCACCATTTCTCAGCAGACTGCCAAGAACGTCTTCCTTCTCCCGTCCCGTTCTTATGTCCGCAAGGCGTTTGAAGTTTATTTCACCATCTTGATCGAACGGATCCGGGGCAAGAAACGGATTATGGAAGTTTATCTCAACGTAATCGAAACCGGAAAGGGATTGTACGGTGTGGAGGCAGCCGCGAACCATTTTTTTCACACGACGGCCGCGAAGTTGACCCGCGACCAGTGCTGCCTGATCGCCGCCTGTCTCAAGAATCCCATAATTTTCGACATCGCCAATCCTACCCCCTATGTCCATTCCTGCGCCTTCCGGATCAGAATGGCGCAGCTGAAACTGCGCTACCCGGACTGGATCTACCATATAAAAACCAAACACAAACAAGACCGCCCTTCCGTGAAAAAGACTTCCGGTCAAACCCGTAAAACAACGAAAAAATGATAAAAGCTCATTCCACCGTCTTTCCGGCCGTTCTTGTTTCTGCGGCTCTGATACTGTTTTGCAGCAGTTGCGGGCCCGGAAGCCGGAAGTTGATTCCCGAGTCCCGTCGGGATTCCCTTGCCGTCGAGAAGGTCCTTGCTTCCATGACCCTTCGCGAGAAGGTCGGCCAGATGTTCATCGTGCGTCCGGAAGCCTTGGATCCGTCGTATTCCAACGCTGAGGTCAGGGATATATCTTCGCCCGGTCTGCTTACGATCGAAGAGGAAGTCGTCGAATTTGACCGAAAATATCCGGTCGGCGGAGTCGCGCTCTATGCCAAGAACATCCGCAATCCTGAACAATTGCTGAAACTTACGGATGCCATCCATACCCGGTTGCTTTATGATCCGCTGGTCTGTGTCGACGAAGAAGGGGGAAGAGTGGCGAGACTGGCCAACAATGACAGCCTGAACCTCAGGCGGTTTGAGAGCATGCGCGCGATTGCCGCAAAAAACCGCCCGAAGGATGCCTTCAGGGCAGCCAGATACATCGGGACTTATCTGAAAAAGTATGGATTCGATGTTACTTTCGCCCCGGTGGCTGATGTGAGCACGAATCCACGCGATACGGTGATCGGCCCCAGATCCTTCAGCAGCGATCCCGACGTGGCCGCGAAGTTTGTCGTCCAATATTTAAAAGGTCTGGCCCGTGCCCGGGTTGCCGGCTGTCTGAAACATTACCCCGGCCAAGGGAATGCTTCCAAAGACACGCACTACAACCCCGACTACATCAGAAAAAACTGGGAGGAACTGGAAGACTGCGAGCTGCGAACGTTTCGGGCGGGGATCGCCGCTGGAGCCCCTCTGATCATGTCTGCCCACCTCGTTGCCATCGAGATTGATACGACCCTGTTCAATGGAATGTATATTCCCGTCTCGCTTTCCAAACTCATGCTTGACGGCAAGTTGAGGGGGGTGCTGGGTTTCAAGGGGCTCATTATCTCGGACGGTCTGGACATGAAAGCCATCATGGCCCGGTACCAGTCCAGGGATTCGGCATTGATGGCAATTGATGCCGGGACGGATCTCGTCCTGCTTCCGTACGATTTCCGGCATGCCTTCGAAGCGGTTGTTTCCGCTGTGGAAAAAGGGGAAATTTCCGAGGAGCGCATCGACCGGAGCGTTCGGAAAATCCTGTTGCTGAAACGCGGCATCCGGAGATGAATTTCATCTGACGGTTCTTCGGAACCGCGTTGTTAATTTTGTCAAGACCCAATGGACCCCGGAATACATAGACGCAGCATCTCCGCCAACAGCAGACGGATCGCCAGAAATACTCTTTTCCTGTATTTCCGGCAGTTCCTGCTTCTTTTGATCGGGTTGTACACCTCCAGGGTCGTCCTTCATGCGCTGGGCGAAACGGACTTCGGTGTCTATACGGAGGTAGGAGGTTTTGTCGCGTTGTTTTCGGTGCTGTCGGCCTCTCTGTCCTCGGCAATCAGCCGATTCCTTACCTTCGAACTGGGGAGAAAGGACGAGACGCGTCTGGCCAGGATTTTTTCTTCCGCTGTCCTCATCCAACTCGGTATCGCGCTGATCGTCATCCTCGTTGCCGAAATGATCGGGCCGTGGTATATTGGCCGCTATCTGAACATTCCTGTTGAACGGCTCCATGCCGCGCACTGGATCTTCCAGTTTTCGCTTTTTGCCTTCGCCGTGAATCTGCTGAGCGTGCCGTACAATGCATCCATCATCGCCCACGAGCGGATGGATGCTTTCGCCTATATCGGAATCTTCGAGGGCGTTTGCAAGCTCGTCATTGCTTTGCTGATCTCCTTTTCCCCGATAGACAGGCTCGTCTTCTATGGGCTGGCGATGGGGTTGGTTGCAGTGGTCGTCCGGATGATGTACGCAACGTACTGTAGACGGAATTTCGCGGAATGCCGATTCAAGCGGGTCTATGATAAAGGAATCGTGCGGGAAATGTTTTCCTTCGCCGGCTGGAATTACATCGGATCCGGGGCTGCCGTTCTGCGGGATCATGGCGGCACCTTGATCCTCGGGTATTTTTTCGATCCTGCCGTCAATGCGGCGAGGGGCTTGGCGCTTCAGGTAAGCATGACCGTCAATCAGTTCGTCACGAATTTCATGACGGCCATGAACCCCCAGATCACGAAGTCCTATGCTTCGGGTGATCACGGCTACATGATGAGCCTCGTGTTCAGAGGAAGCCGTTTTTCATTGTATCTGCTGTTCCTGATCGCATTCCCGATCCTGTTCAACACGCATTATCTTCTGGACTTGTGGCAGGTCAACGTGCCGGCGCATACCGTTCAATTTGTACAGTTGGCCTTGATTTTCACGATGATCGAGGCGATCTCCTATCCCTTGGTGACAGCGATGATGGCTACGGGAAACATCAAACGCTATCAGATCGTGGTGGGCGGACTCCAGTGCCTGAACCTGCCGTTTGCCTTTCTGGCATTGTGGGCCGGCGGAAATCCGGAATGGGTCTATGTGGTCGCGATCGGTGTTGCCGTCCTTAGCCTTTTTGCGAGAATCGGGTTGCTGAAAGGCATGATCGGGCTGAACATCCGTTCGTTTCTCGGCAAAGTTCTTTTCAAGATTCTGCTGGTCGCCGCCCTGGCCGTTCCGCTTCCGCTGTTCTTGTCGCTTCGCCTGGAAGAGGGCTTCTGGAATATGGTTCTGATCTGTCTGGTGACGGAACTGGTTACCGGGACCATCATTTGGTTCGTCGGTATGCGAAAAGATGAACGCCGGTTCCTGGTGGAGGATCTCAAGGAGAAATGGGGGAGGAAATCCATATGATACGGATTGCTGACAGAAAACAATGCTGCGGCTGCTCCGCATGCGCAGCCATCTGCCCTGCGGATGCAATCAAGATGAAGCCGGATGGAATGGGATTCCGATATCCCGTCGTGGATCGGGACAAGTGCATCGAATGCGGCAGGTGTGAAAAAGTGTGCGCGTTCAACGACCACTATGACCGTTCCTTGCATCTAGAAGCTCCGGTCACCTATGCAGCCCGCGCTGAGGATCCTGAGGAATTGGCCCGCAGCCAGAGCGGTGGGGTCTCTTACCTGTTGATGAAGCGCGTTCTTCAAGCCGGAGGCATCGTCTACGGAGCCGGATTCGTCGATCATTTCCGGGTCGCGCACAAGCGCGCGGAAGACCTGGAACAGGCTCGGGAATTCCGCTTGAGCAAATATGTCCAGAGCGATCCGGGTCAGACCTTTCGTCAAACGCTAGCGGATTTGAAGTCCGGCCGGAACGTGCTTTTCACCGGAACGCCTTGTCAGACCGCCGGTCTGCATGCTTTTGTCGGCCCGAAGTACCGCGAAAGACTCTGGCTTCAGGACATCGTTTGTCACGGCGTGCCCGCTCCGAATGTCTGGAGAGACTATCTTTCGTTCCGTGAACGAAAGGCAGGGCGAGCCGCGACGGAACTCCTGTTCAGGGATCCTGCCTGCGGATGGCATACGCATCGCGAAACTGTCCGTTTCGGGAAAGCCCGGGTTACGAGCGGAGATTATTCCCGCCTGTACCACAAAGCCCTCATGTCCCGTCCTTCCTGCGGTGTCTGTCCTTACGCGAACTTGCACCGTCCTTCGGATCTGACGTGCGGCGACTGTTGGGGAATCGAATCGGTTGATAAGAACTTTGCCGGAGACGGACTGGCGGCCTCCCTGATTCTTGTCAACACCCGGAAAGGGGAAAACCTGTTTTCGCAGGTGCTTCCGGAAATGCAGGTCTTGCCGGTGAACATCGACAGGCTCCTGCAGCTGAATCTCTGCCGCCCGACGCCACCCGCTGCGGAAAGTGAAGCGTTCGAGCGGGAGTACCTCAACGGAGGATTCGAGTCCATCCGCAAGGAATTCATGGTTCCGACCTTGAAGGAGCGGTTTGCCGCCTGGAAATGGCGGGTCAAGCGATCTGAGATAGGGAAAAGGTTCTTAAGTACCCTTCAGGGCTTTCCTTTCCGGAGTCTTTTCCTGAAGAAGAAACGGGGATAGAAAGGGGAAAGGACCGCCAGTTTGAGCAGGTCGGAAAGTCGGAGATCGATTTCTTTCATGGAATAGCCTTGTTCCCGGGCATTCCGCACGGTGGACAGGAACATGCAGATCAGCGCTTCCAGGAAGACCGGAGAGAGCCGGTGATGGAGATAGAAACAGCACAAGTCCCTGAAATTCTGAAGGCTGTCCCTGAAATGGCGGACAGAGAGCCGGTTCATGATTGAATCCTTACGGATCACCCGATAGAATACGGCCGGAAAGTTCGAGAAGGCGCACCGGATACAATGATACAATGCGCGGAAATTGAACTCGTTGTCTTCATGAATTCTTCCCGGAACGAAAGTAAGCCGGTGCCGCTCAAGGAAAGATCTGCGGTAGAGATACAACCATACCGGAGTTCCGAAAAAGGTTCCGTGCCGGTCATAGAAATTCTTCGCGAAAACGGCTCCGGAAGAGACCGGGAGGTCGAAGCCCGGCCGGAAGTAGAACGTGCCGTCTCCGATGTCTGCATTGAAGCATGCCATCTCCAGATCCTCTCCGGCGGCGAACGTATGCATTTTCTTCAGGGCTCCCGGCAACAGGTAATCGTCGCTGTCCAGAAAAAATACGTACTCTCCTTTCGCCCGGGCGAGTCCCGCGTTCCGCGCGACGCTTTGTCCGGCGTTGCGTTGGTTCAGTATCGACAGGTTCGGATGTGCCTGGCGATATTGTTCGAGTACCGTGTCGCTTCCGTCCGTCGATCCATCGTTCACGCAGATGACTTCGAATGACGCGAAGTCCTGAGAGAAAACGGAGTCCAGGCATTCGGAAAGATAAGGAAGGACATTGTAGACCGGTATGACGACGGAAACTTGCATCGATGGAAAAAGCGAGTCACTTGTTTCTGCAAACATACGGAATATTTTGGAATCAAGCGTTCCGGACAGCGAGCGACGGCGTAATGAATGACCCTAGGCGTTTTTTTTGTATATTCGCATCGGATCATTCCGGACGGTGAAGATCCTTGAAGGATTTTTGACAGGCAATGAAAATCGGCATTCTGACTTTTCATATCGCCCGTAATTACGGTGCCGTGCTTCAATGTTACTGCTTGACGGAAACGTTGAAGCGGCTGCAACACGAGGTTAAGGTGATCGATTACAGGCCTGTCTATCTCGTGAAAGCCCACTCCCTGTTCCGGAAACAGTGGCTGAAACATCCGCTTTCCCTGCTTCGCTTTTTCATTTTGTTCCCCTCCGCCCTCTTGAGACGCAGGAAATTCGATCATTTCCTTGCATCTCTTCCGCTGCAATCCCTTGCTTTCAAGAGTCCCGACAATGATTTCGATGCGTTCGTGTTCGGAAGCGACCAAATCTGGAACAAATTGATTTGCAATGGGTTTGACCCTGTTTATTTTGCCGGGGAAGTCGCATTCGAAGGCAAATTGAAAATCGCGTACGCGGCCAGTTCAGGCCACGTTCAGCTGACCGATCGGGAACAGGAGACGTTCTTGCGGTACATGCAGCGTTTCGACGCTCTGGGCGTCCGGGAAACGAGCCTGCAAGATTTTTTGCAGCGTCACGGCATTCCGGCTACCCTTACGGTAGATCCTGTCGTGCTGGCAGGCAGGCCCGTGCTGGATGCGATCGCGGATAAGGCTCCTGCGAGACGCGGAAGGTATGTGCTTTGCTACGAAGTGAGCCCGACCCGAAAGGTCAGGTCTTTCGCGCGTCGGATCGCGCGGGAATTGGGATGCGATGTGCTGCCCGTGGCCCGCGGAGAGTATGCCTCGGGCAGGAAATGTGTTTCTCCGGAAGCGTTCATCGCGCTGTTCCGCGATGCCGCCTTCGTGGTCTCTTCTTCTTTTCACGGGATGGCGCTTTCCCTGATGTTCGGCAAATCGTTCTACAACATTTCCGTCAATGACCAGCAGGATGAGCGGGTTCGCTCCTTCCTCTCGGTCGTGGGACTCGAAGGTCGCTTGATTCGGCAGGAATCCCAGATCCGTCTTCAAGAAGCGATTGACTACGATTGCGTATGGAAGCAGATCGAAGGTCTCCGAGCTTCTTCGCTTGATTTTCTGAAAGAAGCCCTCCGGTCCAAACGGGTTTCAAATCCCATCACCTAGCATGAAACTCTCCATTATCATTCCCATGTACAATGCGGAGCCGTACATCCGCAAATGTCTTGCATCCTGTCTGGATCAGGATCTTCCGTTTACGGAATATGAGATCGTCGTGGTTGATGACGGAAGCGGCGACGGCGGCCCGGCCATCGTGGAGGAGGTGGCCGCAGTGGCGGCATCTGAGGGGAAGGCTATGGTCCGAGTCCTGAGCCAGGCGAATGCCGGACAGGGGGCGGCCCGGAATCGAGCGCTGGAAATTGCCGAGGGTGACTACATCTGGTTCGTGGATGCGGACGATTGGATCCGGTCCCGATGTCTGGCGGAGTTGCTTTCATTGGCTGAAGGTTTCGACGTATTGGCTTTCGGCGCGACGAACTATGCGGTTTCGGAGGGGAACCTTGTCGCACAGGACGTTTTTTCCTATCCGGAAGATCGTGTCACGACGGGCCGGGAACACTTCATCCGGGTGAACGAGCGCGTCAAGGTTTGTCCCCCTTTCTATCTGTTCCGGCGAACCTTCCTGCTGGATCATTCCCTGCGGTTTCCTGTAGGCCTTTTTCATGAAGACGCGCAGTTTACACCGGAAGCGGTGCTGTTAGCCGGCCCGATGCGGATCACGCGGGGGACGTATTACGGCCGCCTGATCCGTGCGGGTTCCACCATGCAAAGCCTCAACTTCAATCGCATCCGGAACCTCCACAGCGTCGCGGCCAACCTTATGGAATTCAAGGTCTCACAGAAAATGGACACAACCCTGGGAAGGGCATTCGACAGTTACCTCTCGAACATCGTCAATCAAAGCAACAAACTGGTCTTGCACTTCTCCCGGATTGCCCCGGAGCGGAGAGAAGAACTGTTCCGGGAGCAGAACGCATGGGTGGCCGGGCTCCCCTGGCTGCCGGGGGTGCTGTGCAACAGCATGCAGCTCAAATATCGGCTGGAAGGTTGGCTGTTCAGGATTTTTCCGCGCAAGATGATGCAAATCTACCGTTTCCTGCTTTTTTTCAAAGGCTGACGGTTCTTCGTCCCGCTTTGCATTCTTCGAATCGATTCTTTGGCACGATTTTGGAGGAAGGAAAGCAACATTTGATGCCGTAGACGCATCAATATTGATGGAAAAACAGCATTAATATTATTATCCTATGAAAAAAATCTTTGCTGCCGTTTTAACCGCATCTCTGATGCTCATCGGTACTTCCGCTTTCGCTCAGTTTTCCGCAGGCGCCGGCTTCATGAATTCTTCGCTCAACGACGGAAAAGAATCTTCGGCACTGAATGGCTTGTTCGCCGGTGTCTCCTACAACATCCCCCTTGCGGGCGGTTTGGGAGTTGCCCCCGGTTTCTACTACTCTTTCCTGACCAAGAAGGATTCCGGCAATCTGGGCACTTTCACCTACGCGGGTGATCGGACGGACATGTATTTGACGGTTCCGGTGGATCTCAACTACGGAATTCAGATCGCGGACGGTTTCAAGGCGCTCCTCTTCGCCGGTCCGGCCTTTTCGTATGGGCTTTCTTCCAAGACGAAGGTTTCCGGAAGCATCGGTGATTTCTCTGCCGGTTCCACGAGAGATAATTACGGCAATGAGGACTACGGCCGCATCGATGTGATGCTCGGCGGCGGTGTCGGGGTTGAACTCGAGGACATCGTCCGTTTTACCGTGGGCTATGACTACGGCATGATGGATCTCGACAAGACGGATGCAGGCACCCTTCACAGAAGCCAGTTGCATGTCGGCGTGGCTTTTCTCTTCTAGAACGTTATTGGTTAGTTAGTTAATAATATGGGTGCGGCCGGGCTGTGAAGTCCGGCCGCATATTTTATCGCACGTTTCAGAGTTTCAGCGTGAGGTTGTGAACCCCGGGGGAATAGGGAATATGCGCCCGCTTCCCGGTTCCGGAGTAGAGGATCGTAAGGTGGTAGACCGCCTCGCGGAATTTCCGTGTGATCTTGAAGCTTTTGAAGGATTTGGGAAGACAGGGTGCGATGGTAAGCCCGTCATACTCCGGCCGGATGCCCAGCAGGTACACGGACACGGCATACCAACTCCAAGCCGCGGTTCCGGTCAGCCAGCTGTTTTTGCCTTCTCCGGGTTTCGCAGCGTCTTTTCCGGCTACCATCTGGCAGTAGACATAGGGTTCTACTTTGTGGAGCGCCTGGTCTCCGACACAGGCCGGCGAGATCTTGCAGTAGTGCTCCCAGGCATCATCCGGTCGCTGCGCAAGCACTTCCGCAATGATGATCCAGGGATTGTTGTGGCAGAAGATCCCCGCGTTCTCCTTGTATCCTTCCGGGTAAGAAGAAATTTCTCCGTATTCAAGGTAGTAGCGCGAAAATGCAGGTTGGTTGAGAACAATGCCGTGCCTGCTGTCCAGCCACTTCTTGACGGAGTCCAGGGCCTTGTCACACATTCCCTGCTCCGCTCCGATCCGGGCCATGGCACACCAACCCTGACTTTCGATGAAGATTTTTCCTTCTTCGTTCGTATGCGATCCGACTTTTCTTCCGGCGAAGTCGTACGCCCTGAGAAACCATTCGCCGTCCCAACCGAACCGTTCGACAGCTTCGGTCATATTTTCGATGGACCGGACGACCTCCCGGAGGTATGCCTCGGGGATCTTTCCCCGTAATTGAGGTTGGCGGAGCAGCTCCAGATACTCTTTCCCGACCGCGACGAACATGCCGGCGATCATCAAAGATTCCGCGCGGCTCCCTTCCTCCCGGTAGTCGGTGGTTTGGAAGGATTCGTCCGGATTTTCGGAAAAACAGTTGAGGTTGAGGCAGTCGTTCCAATCCGCCCTGCCGATCAGCGGGAGGCCGTGGGGTCCGAGATGGTCCGTGACATGCCGGAAGCTGACTTGGAGATGATGGAGCAGGCTCTGTTCGCTGCCTTCAACCTGGTCGAAGGGCACGCGCTCGTCAAGGATTGTAAAATCGCCGGTTTCTTTGAGATAGACAAGGGTGCCGAATAGCAGCCAGAGGGGGTCATCGTTGAAGCCCGAGCCGATTGCATGGTTTCCGCGTTTGGTGAGAGGCTGGTACTGGTGGTAACAGCTTCCATCCGGGAATTGCGTTGCCGCAAGGTCCAGAATACGCTGTCGCGCGCGTTCGGGGATCAGATGGACAAAACCGGCCAGATCTTGGTTGGAGTCCCGGAAGCCTATGCCCCGGCTGATCCCGCTTTCGAAATAACTGGCGCTGCGGCTCAAGTTGAAGGTTACCATGCACTGGTATTGGTTCCAGATGTTCACCATCGTGTCCAGTTCCGGTACTTCGCTTTCAACCGAGAAATTGGACAGAAGATCGTCCCAATAGGTGCGGAGCGTTTCAAAGGCGGCATCCACCTTGTCCGTGGTGTCGAAGGCCTTTTGTAAGGCATATGCTCCCTCCTTGTTGAGAATTCCCGGTTTGAGAAATTTCTTCCCTTCGGGATTCTCGACATAGCCCAGCAGGAAAATCAGGTCTCTGGACTCGCCCGGTGCCAGTTCGAGGTTCAACTGGTGTGCCGCTGCAGGACTCCAGCCGTGGGCGATTGAACCGCTCGATCGGCCCCTGTACACCGCATCCGGCGCTTCGAATCCGTTGTACATGCCCAGAAAAGAGTTGCGGTCCGTATCGAAGCCGTCGATCTCCGCATTGACCCAGTAGAAGGCATAGTGGTTCCGTCGTTCCCGGTATTCCGTCTTGTGGTAAATCGCGCTCCCTTCCACCTCCACCTCTCCCGTGGAGAGGTTCCGCTGGAAGTTCTCCTGATCTTTTTCCGCGTTCCAGAGGCACCATTCCACAAAGGAGAACAGTTTGAATTCCCGCGTGTCCTTACCCTCGTTGGTGAGGGTCAGTTTGTGAATTTCACAGCGGGAATCCGGTGGAACGAAGAACAGAACCTCTGCCTTGAGTCCTTCGCGGATCCCCGTAATTTTCGTGTAGCCGAGTCCGTGACGGCACTCATAGAAGTCCAGCCGGGTTTTTGACGGCTTCCATCCGGGATTCCAGATGGTATTCCCTTCTTTGATGTAAAAATATCTCCCTCCGCTGTCTGTCGGCACCCCGTTGTAGCGATATCGCAGGATGCGGCGGAACTTCGCGTCCCGGAAAAAGCAGTATCCGCCGGCAGTATTCGAGACGAGTCCGAAGAAGTCTTCGGTTCCGAGATAGTTGATCCAGGGCCAGGGTGTTGTCGGCGATGTAATGACGTATTCCCGGTTTCGATTGTCGAAGTGGCCGTATTCGTTCATGGTTGCGCTTCTTTGAGCCAGGCCTTGACCGTCTTGCCCCAGGGTTTGATCACGTCGTCGCTCCAGGGACCTTCCGTGGAAGCGGCCGGGGTGAACATGGAACAGGTCCCGTCCTCGGTGGATTTCAGAACGGTTCCCTCTACCCGCAATCCGGGCAGTTCGTGATCCGGGACGCCTTTCTCCGTGTCTTTGAACAAGATGAACGCAAGTTCGAGAATCAAGATCGCTCCTATGATCAACAGCAGTGTTCTGGCGAGTCCGTTGCCCTTTCCGCCCCCTTCTTCCACGGTTTGTTCCGTTTGTGGCCGGTCGGAAGTCAGTCCGCGTTTGTCGGCCAGGTCGGCTTGAATCTTTTCCATGCGTTGTGTGGTCAAGGGATAGAAGAAGATGGCCAGGACGGCCACGAGAGCCACGAGGGCGGGGATCCAACTCATCAGCAACTTAAGGCCGAAGACGGCCTCAGGGGTCTGTACGGCGCCGGCTGCGGTGTTGTAGCCGAACAACCCCAGCAACCACATCACGGCCGCCCCGCCCACGGCGCCTCCGAATTTCTGGGCCATGGAGGCGGAAGAGAAAATCAGCGCGGTCGAAGCGGTTCCGTCCCGTTCCTCCGCGAAATCGCTGACATCCGCGTACATGCTCCAGACCAGCGGGGAGATGATGCCCGTGAAGATGCTGATGACCACCTGCAGCGCCAGCATCCATCCGTACCCGCTCCGAGTGAGGGGAACATAGAAGAACGCGATGCTGAGCGCGATCAAGGCTGCGAAGGAGAACAGATAGGTGTTTCTCTTGCCCAACGCATTCGCGATCGGCACGGTCAGGGCGACCCCGATCATGTTGCAGATCTCGCCGACGGACAGGAACAGTCCCGCGTAGAACAGGAAACTAAGTTTCCCGAACTGCAGGTAGACGTCCGGTCCGATCACATCGTTGAAGAAGTAGGCTGCCGTGCTGCCGCGGACGGTGTTGAACAGGTTGGAACACAGCGCGGCGCCAATCAGGATCCACCAGGGGGCGTTCCGCAGCAAAGACTTCAAGTCGCTGCCGACGGAGGCTGTTCCGACGGTGTGCAATCTCTCCCGGGTCAGGCGGAAGCAGAGCAGGAAGAGAATCAGACACACGGCTGATACCACCATCATGGTATGTTGCCAGCCGGCGGGGGAGTCATAGCCCCCCAGCACCTTGCAGAGGGGTTCCCAGCAGAACAGGGCGAGGAAGCCGCCGCCGTAGGCAAAGAACATGCGGAAGGAACTGAGCACGGTTTTGGACTTGGAGTCGTCTGTCATGACGCCCAGCATGGCTCCGTAGGGAACGTTGATCCCGGTGTAAACCGTCATCATCATCAAGTAGGTGACGTAGGCCCAGATCAGTTTGACCGAAGGAGAGGCGGCCGGGGTTGTGAACAAAAAGACACCGCTCAGCGCGAACGGTACCGCCATTAGAAGCAGGTATGGCCTGTACTTCCCCCACTTCGTCCGGGTCCGGTCCGCAAGTATGCCCATCATGGGGTCGCTGACAGTGTCCCAGATACGGGTAACCATCAGCAGCAGGGCAACTTGGTCCAGGCGCAGGCCGAAAATGTTGCTGTAAAAGAAGGGGAGATAGTAGGAAAAGATTTTCCAGTACATCGAGGAAGCCATGTCCCCGAAGCCGTAGCCGATCTTCTCGCTGAGCGAGGTCTTGATGTAGCCCATGGCTTATTGAAGTTTTAGGTTTTTGTCAATCAAGGCGTTGAGCCGCTCCACTGTCTTACCGGTCCGGAATCCGTCAGGCTCGGTGTTGAGGCAGTAGTCGACCAGGCGGTCGACCGTTGAAGTAGCGACATGCATCCGGGAGTCGCAGGAGGCGTAATACAGGAATAACTTTCCGTCCGGATCGGCGATCCAGCCGTTGGAAAACAGGACGTTCATTACATCGCCTACATATTCCCCGCCCTCCGGAGCCATGAAGAAACCCGCGGGGCGCGCGGTGACCCGGGACGGATCTTCAAGGTCGGTCATGTAGAGATACAGGACATACTGGAGCCCGCTCGCGCAGGAGCGTACGCCGTGCGCGAGGTGCAGCCAGCCCTGCGGGGTTTTGATGGGTGCCGGGCCTTCGCCGTTTTTTGCTTCCATGATCGTATGGTAATGCCGTTCGTTGAGGATGGTTTCACTCTGCACTTCCGCGCGGGTGATGTCGTCGGTCAGGGCCCAGCAGATCCCCGCCTTGGTACCAGTCTCGATGAAGCCATCCTGCGGGCGTGTGTAGAGGGCATATTTCCCATTGACAAATTCGGGATGGAGGACGACGTTCCGCTGCTGTGTACCGCTGACCAGGTCCGGAAGCCGTTCCCAATTCTCAAGATCATGGGTGCGGGCGATTCCGCAGGCAGCCACCGCCGCCGAAAGATCTCCGGGCAGCGATAGGTCTTTCCGTTCGACGCAGAACAGTCCGTAGATCCAACCGTCTTCATGCCGGACCAGCCGCATGTCATAGATATTTGTCGCCGGTTCGCCGTATTCCGGCATCGTCACGGGACGGGGGCGGAAGCGGAAATGGTCCACGCCGTTCGGGCTTTCCGCGACGGCGAAGAAGGATTTCCGGTCGGCGGCTTCCACCCGTGCCATCAGGGTATACCGATCGCCCAGTTTGATCGCCCCGCTGTTGAACACCGCGTGGATGCCGAATCGCTCCATGCAGTACGGATTGGTATCGGGGTTGAAATCGTAGCGCCATTCCAACGGAGCATGATCCGCCGTCAGCACCGGGTACCGGTAGCGCTTGTAAATGCCGTTTCCTTCGATCGCTTCATTTTCCCGCTCCAGCAGCGCTGCGTGGCGGCTGCGCAGCAACGCAACTTTTTCCTTGAATTCCATTATCTTACGAGTTGAATATGATCTTGTTCGATCCATCGCGCGAAATCTCCGGCATTCGGTTCGCCCGGAAAAGGCGCATAGTAATGCTTCCTCATGTCCGGTTCGCTTGCGTTTCGCCAGGTGAGCACGTAAGCCACCGGAAACCCCTTCAGGCCGGGGGAAAGCATGCCGGTCCAGTAGTCAGCCTCCGGAATGCCTTCCAGTCCGGTTTCGGTTACGGCGAGTATCTTGCCCCGTTTTTTGCAGGTTTCAGCCAAGGAAGCCAGACAATTCCGCATCTCGTCGATGTAGGTTTGTTTCGGCTTGTTCGCATTCGCATAGCAGTCGACCCCGATGATGTCCACATAGTCATCACCGGGATAACGCTCCTCCCAGTTGTCGAAGATGCCGCTGCTGTTGGGAGAAATTGCCCACGTCAGTTGCGTCAGCCCCCGCTCTTTCATCAGGTACGAATAGGTCATTCTCCATAATGCATTGTATTCGTCGGGGGTGCACAGTTTGCCTCCCCACCAGAACCAGCTCCCGATGTGTTCATGCCAGGGCCGGAAGATCAGGGGAAGGGGCTGCACGTCCTCCGTTTTCCAGGTCTCTAGATAGTCGGCGACACGTTTCAGCCACTCACGGAACAACGCGTGCTTTTCTCCCCCGGGAAGAATCGATGCCACCACTCTGTCTGAACTGACATCCCACGCGTCCCCGCCGGTGAGCGGATTCCGTAGATGCCAACTGACGGAAACGATCCCGCCCCGCGCGACATGCTTTTCCGCGGCTCGGCGCATAAGCGCGAAATCATTCCCGTCCAGATTGTTTGCCGACCCGAGCTCGATCCCCCCCAGATCCAGTCCCAGAATGTAAGGATATCCGCCTGCAACGGCTTTGACATCGGAACGCTCAAGCAGGGTGTCGGCATCTTTCGTCGCGTTCCAGTCGTGTCCGTACATGAGGTCGTCCTGGTGGCCGTATAGAATTTTACCGGAAGCGGCAGCGTCCCGGAGTGTCGCTTGGATCTCCGATCCTGCGGATCCGCAACCGCAGACGAGTGAGGTCACGGCCAGAATGGTGAAAGTAATATTGTCAAGGCGCATGTTGGTAAACGGTTTCGAGGGTGTAGGAGGAATCTTGTGTGAAGAGGGCTTTGACCAGCGCGTCGATGACGGCTTTGGAGTCGCCTATGTAGTCCCCGGTTCCGTGGTGGATGAATCCGTGGCATTCATAGCCGGTGCGCTCGGAACCATTGTCCCAGAGGAAGGGGGCCAGTCCGTAGGTCTTCGCAGCTTTGAAGACATATTCCAGATAGTAACGCTGGAACAATTTTTCACGTGCCGTGGACCGGTTCACGCAGCCGGTCTCGCCGAGGTAGCAGGGAATGCCCTTGTCCACGTAGGCTGCATGTAGTTTGGCGAAGGTGGAGCGGATCGCCGCTTCACCCGAATCCGGCACCCTCCCCGCTGCACCGGTATGTCCCCATTCACTGAATTTCGCAAAAAGGGTGTAGTCGCTCGGATCGTAGCAATGGACGGAAATCAGGAGCCGATCTGTCGCGCTGTCTTCCGGGAGCGTCAGGTGTCCGATGGTCAGGTCCGGATTTGTGCAGTACCCCGGTATTCCGAGGTAGCGCGTCGCATTCTGTCCGCCCGTTGCCCGGACTGCATCCACGAAGGCTTGGTTCCAGGCATTCAGGCATCGGTATTGCGCTCCGCCGTCTGTTCGGTTTTCACCCCATCCCCATCCCCCGTCATGGATCTCGTTGAATGCTTCGAAGATCAGCCCGTCGTCCGCTTGCTTGAAACGTTCCGCGATCTGTCCCCAGACAGCTTTGATCTCGGTTACGATGGCGGCTTGCCGGGCGGGATCTTTCGCAGCGGACTTGATGTCCAACCAATGGGCGCTATCGGCTCCGTCGTGGTGGATGTTGATGATAACGGTCAGGCCGACTTCCCGCGCCCAACCCACGAGTTCCGCCACCCGTTCCAGCCATACGGCATCCAATGAATATTCCGGCGCAGCCCCAATGTGACCGAGCCAGGTCACGGGGATCCGCACGGAGGTAAATCCTTTTTTCTTCAATCCTTGGAAGGTTTCTCGCGTAGCGACCGGATTTCCCCATACAGTCTCGCCGGCAACTCCGTTGGAATGGGCATCCATCTGATTTCCGAGGTTCCAGCCCAGTCCGAGCTTCCGCGCTATTTTCCAGGCTGCGTTGTTGCCGGGAACGGGCAGGTCGGGATTCTCAACGGCTCCCGCCTGGCTAATGTCCACTTTGACTTTTTCGCCGTCGCAGACGACCGAGAGGGTGGCTGTCCGGGAATGGGAGCCGACATTCTCTTCCACAGTCACGGTCACCTCCGTCCGATGGGCGGTGAAGTTGCCTGTTCTCGCCCTGCACCAGTTCGCATCGCTGACCACGGCCGGTTTCGAGGTGCCGGTCACTGTCAGACTCTGGCTGCCGGTCGAAGCCGCGAACGATAAGGCTGTCGGAGATACGGCAAGCGGTACGGTCTCTGCATCGGCTGGGTTTTCATTGCCTTTGCAGGAGCAACTTCCGCTGAAGGTGAGGAAGAGGGAAAGCAGCGTGAATAGCAAGGATTTCATTCTCATTTCAAATCATCTCTGTTTAACGTGTGTATGTTCGAGAGCGCATTTTTCCAGTCGGTGGCCGTGTTGTTCCAGATATAGCCCCCGTCCGCATTCCGCGCGTACAGAACCGGCTGGCCGTTCTCGAAATTGTACCAGTTCATGAAATAGCCCCAGGGAGCATCCGCCGCGAAGAAGCCATCGATGTCCAGCAAATTGCCGAACTCGCTGAGCACGACCATCTTCCTGCCGTAAACCGATGCGTTCACCAACTGGAAAGCGCCTGCTTGCGTCGAATTCTTCGGAACATACAAGTCAGCCCCGACAATGTCCACATAGTTGTCGCCGGGATACCATTCCCGTAATTTTCCGACATCCGCAAGTTGTCCCTTGTCGCTGGTCTGGACGGTGAAGACCCAAATCAGGTTGTGGAGTCCGTAGGTCTCCGTCAATTGGTCGCGGAGGTACTGCCAGAGCCGGATGAGCGCGGGGCCGCCGTCGGTGCCCCACCAGAACCAAGCTCCATACGTATAGTCGCCTGCGGCTTCGTGCAGCGGGCGGAAAAGCACCGGAATGCCGGCTTCCTGCAGGAGTTTCAAGAAGCCCGCCAGTTTGGCGATCTGGGCCTTCATGATCCGGTTTTGCCAGGTTCCCTCCGTCAAGGCGGCGTCCGCCTTGAAAGCGGGGACCATCTTCGAATAAAAGGAGTAGGTGTTCAGATCCGTCGTCCCTTCCGCTGGCGGGACGGCCCAGTGCCATCCGATCTGGATGATGCTGCCGGCAGTCCAGGCATTCCGGACAGGAGTAATGTCTCCGTAGTCCGGACAAGTGTCCCAGCTGTCGGGGGGCCAGTCCAGGAACAGATAGTCGAAACCGACGATGGCCGGATATTCCCCGGTCAGGCTTGCGATGTAATCCGTGTAAGAAGTGTCCCATGCGGTGCCGCCCATGGCGCCGCTGAGGGTTTTGGTGCCGTAGTATCCCAACAATTTCGCATAGAGGGCTTTCGCGGCTGGGGTTGCGGCTGGATCGGTGAGGATCTCAGCGGGGTTGCGGGGGTACACGCTCGGCTCCACTTCCTTCATCGAAAACGTCAGCCGGATAGCGGCCGCCGGATTGTTCCGGTAACCGCTGACCGCCCCCTCGGGGATCGTCAAGGTGTACGAGGTCCCGGATTGCAGTCCGGAGAGCTTGACCGTCACCTCCTTGTTGTAGGCATGCACGCTCTCTACGACTGCGGTTCCTGCGGAGATCCCCCCTTGGGCGGATCTCGGACATTTGACATTCTGGTCATAGGTGAGCACGACCGTCAAGTTGCTGCCCGTCAAATCTGCCGCTCCGTCTGACGGTGTCGTGGACACCAACACGGGGGGCGCGGCCGGTTCTTCGTCCGGTTGCGTCTGCCGACAGGCGGCCGGCAGCAGGAAGAGCAGGGTCCAGACCAGCCGCAGCATCGCATGCTTCTTTGAGAAAGCCATCTTTTTCGTCGGTAATAGGGTTCCCGGAGGAGGTATCATCCTCTTCCGGAAAAAATGTTTACAGCATGGTGATCTGGGTCACGGTGAGGTTCTTCCCCTGGACGATCAGGGCGTAACCCCAGTTCTGAATGGCCGTCATGGCCGCCAGTTTGCCTTCATCAACCGTGAAGGAGATGTACCCGTCGGCCGCGCCGGTGGAATTGTCCTGGTTGAACTGCGCGCCGATCTCGGGGAAGCTCATCATGCTCCAGTGTCCGTCAAAGATCTGCATGGACCATTCCGCCGGGTTGGCAGCCGTGAAATAGACTTTCACGACATTCCCGATCGCGAGGCCGGCGTTGATCCAGTCATTCTCGGTGCCGAGTTCCAGGTTGTTGGCGTAGTTGCCGGTTTCCCGGGAACCTTCCCAGATGGTCTTCTCCTGCGGGATCTCCTGCAGGATTTCCACCTTCGTGAAGATCAGGTCGGATCCCTGGATGATCATGCCGCAGTTGCCCATATCCCCGAAGGCTCCCTTTTTCGCCTGGATGTTGTCCAGAATCGTCTGGGTCAAGATCACCTCGGTGCAACGGTCCAGAATGCCGTCGGAGAACCATCCGTAGATATTGGTCGGAACCAGAGTGCCGTTGAATGTCACGGCGCCTTCGCCGGTGCCGTTGAAATTGATCTGGCTCCAGTCACCGTAGTTGACCTGCGCCTGCGCCCATGTCTGATCCTTCTGCGTGTAGTAGAAGCGCATCCGGGTGCCGGCCTTGACACCTTCGAACTTGGAAGCCGGAATAGCCACGCGGCCGCCGGATCCCCAGGTAATCGTCAGGCTGCCTTCCCAGGCGATGATCCTGTTCAGTTCCAGCAGGACTTGGATCTGCGAAGGACAGGTTTCCATTTCGCCGCTCAGCAGTTGGAAGCGGATCGGGTAGGTTCCGATTCTGTTGTACGGCATGACGAACTGGATCTCGTCGTCTGTACGCAGGTAGTAGGTGTTCACCTTCGCCTCGCCGATGAAGATGTTCTCGATCATCAGGAAGTTTTCGCCCTTCAGGGTCACGATGTCACCGATGTGAACGGCGGAAGGTAGTTCGTTGACGATGATGAACGAATCGTAGCTGAGGGTGATCGTTTCCGCGGGTTCTACGGTTTCGCCGTTCGCCAGCGTCAGCGTCAGTTTGCCGGAAACGGAGGTGTTGGCAGTGGTGACCAGGATCTTTCTTGCTTCCGCAGTGAATTCCACGTCTTTCCCGCCCAATTTGATCCCCGTGATCAGATCCAGGTCCGTTCCCGTAAGGGTGATCGTTTCGCCGGCCATGAGCGCAAGCGGACTTACGCCGGTCACGGTCGGGTGTACCAAGGTGTAGGGCACGGTCACCGCATCGGCATTCGCCATGGTGAAGGTGATGTCCCCCTCGGTGGCTGCAGCAGGGACCTTGACCGTGATCTTGTTGTTTGCATAGGTGAAGGTGATGTTCTTCGCATCGGGGAACGACACGGCTGTCACAAGGTCAAGATCCTTTCCGGTAATTTCCAGTTCAGAACCGGCCTTCACGGGCGTAGGGTTCACTTTCATTCCGGTCGGCTTGACCATTTCGATCGCGCCGGCTTTGAATTCCTTGTCGGCGAAACTGACGGCGAACACGTCCCCGCTCCGGGTTTCGGCAGGGAGGGAGAACGTGAGGATCTTGCCGTCTTCGGAGATTGTGAAGTCCGTCACGGTGACATCGCCTGCGAGCCGGATCTGCCGGATCATCTGCAGATATGTCCCTGTGATGGTCGCGGTCTCCTCCGGTTTGACCGGTGTGATTTTGAGGGAGGACACCGTCGGGTCGCCGATTACAAGATCCTCCTCGGAATAGAGCAGGTTCGCGATCTCACCTTCATCCGAGAGGATGATGGGGCCGCTCACGGCCGTGAAGGGAATCACGACCTTTGCTTCGTACCGGCTCACCGGTTCTACCGCCACCGTTTCACCGCCCGCGAAGGTTACGGATTTGATGAGGTTCATGTAGTCGCCCCTGAGGGTGACCCGCTCGCCCGGCATGCTGACGGCATTGACCGTCGAAAAAGAATCGAATCGGATCGGCTCGTCGTAGGTGAGCTCGGCCTTCGTGGTGAAGGTCTGCCCCGTGGAAGCCTTGAGGGTCACCTTGCCCGGTTCCGGCCCGTCGACCGGAAGTTGGACGCGGATTTCACTGACGGCTCCCGAGCTTACGACTTCGATGTCCGTGATCGGAGACACACCGGGCACATTCACCTCGACGATTTTTTCGAGGTTGCTCCCGAAAAACCGCAGGGTTGCCCCGCGCATGACCGGATTGGGCCCGAACGAAGCGAGGTTCACAGCATCGTCCGGATACTGATCCGTGTTCAGTTCCTGTATGGAGCAGCTGAACAGCGCGACTGTCAAAAGACAGGCGGAAATCAGTTTGAAGAATCTGAGAATATGTTTCATGATGTTCATATGCTTGAAGGATTATCCGATGGGCACGATGCGGATGTTGTCGATGGCAAGCACAGGGTTGCACGTTGTGCCCTGAAGTCCGCCGTGCCAGAGGAAGAAGGTAAGTCCGGTCAGGAATTTCTTGGAGAAGGCAGTCGCGCATTCAGCATTTGCGTGTGTCCGGTTGAACTGTGCGAGCGGAATCGTGACGGTCTCCCACTTGTCGCCCGTGTCATAGGAACCGGTCGCTGCCCAAGGCATCCAGACGGCGCGGGGAAATGCGGTGTTGGAATAGTAGGCATTCGACGCTGCGGAGTGTGTCACCTCGTCGTCGGAGGTGAGCATGATCTGCATGGCGGCGGAAGACCAGGGATTGCTGCTCGGAATCAGCACCTCGAACTTTAACTGGAGGCCGCCTACGTCGTAGGTGTCGATGTACTCGGCGAACACAGGCAGGGATGAGAGAGCGGGATAGCCGCTTTCCGGGGTGCCGGGCCAGTAATTGAAGCAGAAGTTGTCCTCCGCCCACGTGGCGCCGATGCCGCTCTCCACTGTGGCTCCTCCGAAGTACAGATACGAACCGTCCAGAGCCTTCCAGGGATCATCGCCGGGATGATGGACGACACCGGCGCGCCAACCGTGCCCGGTTGCGAAACCACCGCGGCTGCCGTCCCAGTCAAAGAGGATGTTCCGGTCGTCGCGGTAATAGAACTTGCTCTTTCCGGTTCCGGAGAGAGACTTCACCGTCACGAAGCCCGGCTGCGCGCCTTCCGGAATGTGGAAGGATACGGAAGACGAACCGTTGAAGGTCATGTTAGCATGCGGCACATCCACGCCCGGGAAGGAAATTTGGAGCGGAATCGCGGCGTCATCGATGAGGAAGTCGCCGTACAAGGTGACCAGTTCTCCTTCCGCGGCCCATTCGTTCGAAAGCGTCGTGACCTTCGGAACGGGGGGAAGCACCTGGAAATCGAAGGTGACCGTGTCCTGATTCGCCGTAATCATGTAGATCTTGTTGGTCTGCACGGCGGGCATATTCTTCGGCACCGAAGTGAGCAGGGTGTGGTCCGTGATAAAACTCGTGTTCAGCAGAGCCTGCTGATCGTTGAACCAAAGTTCGGTAATGCTGCGCAGGTTGTCCCCGAGCAGGCACACCACCTCGTCCATGTAGGCGTTGGTGATGTTGATGTCCCGGTCCGCATACCGGACGGAATAGACGATCGGGATTCCGTCGGCGACGGCATACCGATCCGGATAGTCGATCCGGTTGCAGGAAATCACGCCTGTCGCCAGTATCGAGGCCGCCAATATGCTTGTAATGAATTTATTCAGTGTTTTCATGTTCGGTGCGGATTAAAAATCGTAAGGATATTCGGCGCGTACATCCACGTGAATCGCAGGGGCGTCGGTCGCCATGTTTCCGTTGAATACCACGTCTTCCGTCGGGAAGGGGAGTGTAAAGCTGGACGGGGTGACGTTGGGATTGTCATAGAGGTCGTTGTAGACAACTGTGGAGGCATCCCAGGTTCCGGAATAGTCGAAGTTTTCACCCACGTATTCCTTGTACACGGCGTCGATGCCGTTGAAGAAGGAGCGGCGCTGGGCTTTGAGTTCGTTGATGCAGGCCTGCATGTCGTAGTATGAGCGCCGGACATAGTCATACCAGCGGTCTCCTTCTCCGGCGAGTTCCAGCCGTCGTTCTTTCCAGATTGTGTCGAAGGTCACCGTCGTCACGGGCGTCGCGCCGGCGCGCTCGCGCACCAGGTTGACAAAGCGGAGGGATTCCGTGTTGTTGGTGTTCAATACGGCTTCTGCGTAGATTAAGTAGACGTCGGACAGGCGGAGCAGGTGTGTTGGCAGTTGATTGGCCATGTTCTGCGGAGTAATGCCGGTGGCGTCGATATGGTCTTGATTGTCTCCGTACAGGTTCTTGACGTTGTTCGCGCCGGTCGGGCACTGGAGCGATCCGCCGGGACCGCCCTTTCCGTAATCCTTGTCGTACACGAAGCGCAGGAAGTCGAAGCCTCCCTTGTCGGTCCAGAAATACGGATACTTGTCGCCGCCCAGCATCATGGTCGCGCGTCGGCGGACATCGGCATTGTTCCGGGTCGCCGGATTGGCGATCGCGCTGGTGCCGAAGGCTTCCTGCAGGTCAACGGAAGGGCCGCCCCAACCGCCCCAGCAGTCGCCGTTTTCATCGAAGCCGACCATCGCAAGGTCGCTTTGAAGGGTGTTCTGCTGCGTCCAGGGATCGCGGCCGCATTTCCAGAGCCAGGAGATCAGACATTCTCCGGTCTGGTTGAATCCCTTCAGGCGGAACACGTCTTCGTAGTTCGGGGTGAGGGTCCGGCCGGAATGGTCAATCACGTCTTTCGCATACCTTGCGGCATTCGACAGATCTTCCGGACTCAGGCTGCCGGAAAGTCCTGCCCTCGTAAGATAGACTTTCGCGAGCAGCGCTTCAGCGGCATAGTAGTCGATCCGTTCGTAGTCAGCCCAGTCGGAGGTCTTCTTCGGCAGAAGTTCCATTGCCTTCTCCAGGGTCATGATGATGTATTCATAGACATCGGCTTTCTCTACCTTGCTGATGGTGTTGTAGTTGCCGGAATTGAGCAAGCCGGTGTTGTTGTGTACGATCGGCACCTCGCCGAAGGTACGGACCATAAAGAAGTAGGCGAAAGCTTTCCAGACGAGGGCTTCGCCGATGCACTTGTTCTTGGCCGTCTGTGAAGGGCCTTCCGACTTGAGCAAGTTGTCGATCACGACGTTGGCGTGGCCGTTGACGGCCCATAGCGAATAGGACATGTTCACCAGATCCTGGTCGGTTCCGTTCGTGGTGAAATCCATGTACGGGCTGGAACCCCAGTACATATTGCCGGACATGACTTCTCCGATCTTGATGAAGCCGCGCTGGAAATCGTACCAAGGAGAGTTGTAGAGGTAGTTGACCCCTTGCTCGCACTGCGCGTCCGTTTTGTAGAAATTATCGGTGTTGTAGTTGTCTTCGGTCGGGCGGTTGAGGAATTCCTCGCAGGAAGCGAGTCCGATCAACAGCATGCCCATGGCGATTCCTTTGAATATAGTCATTGTTTTCATGTTCTTCAGCATTAGAATGAGAGATTGATACCGAAGGAATAGGTCGTCGGGGAGGGATAACGTCCGTTGTCCAGCCCGTAGGTGAGACCGGAGGAGTCCTGGGTGCTGGCGCCCACTTCCGGGTCGTAGCCGGTGTACCGGGTGAAGGTGCAGAGATTCTGGATGTTCATGTAGACCCGCAGGTTATCGATGTGGATCTTCTCCAGAAATCTTCTCGGAAGATTGTAACCGAGCGCGATGTTCCGGATGCGGAGGTAGGAGCCGTCTTCGACGTAGCGGTCGCTGATGCGGTTGTTGTCGTTCGGGTCGTTGATCGAGGCGCGGGGGATCCGGGCGCCGGGATTGATGACCTTGACATTGTCGATGTGGTTGAACCACTTGCTGCCGTCGGCATAGACGATGTCCGGATCGATCGGCGCGAGACGCGCGCGTTCGGAAACGGAATTCAGCTGGTTGGTCCATGCGCTGTTCATGTGCGTGATGGTCAGCGAGTTGTAGTTCAGGATCTTGTTCCCGAAGGATCCGTTGATGAAAATGTTCAGATCCAAGTTCTTGTAACGGAAGGTGTTGCTCCAGCCGTAGGTGAACTTCGGAAGCGGGGATCCGATGTCCGTGCGGTCTTTTTCGTTGATGACGCCGTCCTTGTTGAGATCGACATATTTGAGGTCGCCCACCCACACGGTGTTGTTCCGGTTGAAGACGCCGTCGGAAGGATACTTCTCGGCCTTCGGCGAGTTTTCAATGTCATCCAGCGAAGCGTAGACGCCGGCCACTTTGTAGCCGTAGAAATTGTAGAGCGGTTTTCCGATTTCGGAGACCGCGACAACGTCGCTCCACTGACCGTAGCCGATCAGCGCGGCGTTCGATGTTTCGGACAGGCTCACGAGTTTGTTCTTGTTGAATGAAATCTGGAAGTTGCCCGACCAGGAGAAATCCCGCGTGGCGATCGGTTCGCCCCCGACGGAAATTTCCAGCCCCTTGTTCTCGATGCTGCCGTAGTTTCCCTTCGGAGAGGCCAGCGCGGAGGATGGGTTGCCCTGCGTTCCCATGTAGGACGGCAGCTGCATGGACATCAACATGTCGTTGGACTGCTTGTAGTAGGCATCGATCGTCACGGTCAGACGGTTATCCCAGAATCCGAGATCGAGACCGAGGTTGGTCTGTTCCTGGCTTTCCCAACGGATCGCCGTATTGGGAATATTGGCGGGGCGGTACCCCATGCCGAGCGCGGAAGGCATCCGGCTGATCGAGGCGCCCCAGGCGTAGGCTCCGATGTTGGAGTTGCCGGTCTGTCCCCAGCCCAGACGGAGTTTGCCGTTGGTGAGGATCGGCTTCAGGAATTCCAGGAATTTCTCGTTGGAGAAGCGCCAGGCGAAAGCAGCGGAATGGAAGCCTGCCCAGCGGTTTTCCGGACCGAAGTTCGAAGAACCATCGTATCGGAAGGTGTATGTGAGCAGGTATCGGTCATCATAATTATAGGTTTCGCGCGTGAAGAAGGAGGCCATGGCCGATGAGCCGAAGCCGGCGCTGATCTGGGGCGTTCCGCCTCCGAGGGCGACGTTGTGGACCTCGTCAGAAGGAAAATCCGTGTTTGAACCGGCAAGGTAGTTCCACCGGGACTCCCACATTTCTTGTCCCAGCATGGCCGTGAAGGAATGCTTGCCGAGGGTGTTGGAGTAGGTGAGATAATTCTTGAACTGCCAGAAGGTATTGTCGTTTTTCTGGCGGCGCATGTTATTCTGGCTGCGCACCCAGCCGCCGAGATCAACGAGCGGGCGGTAGCGGCTTGCTTCGGAGTGCCCGAGGTCAAAACCGACTTCACTTCTCCAGACGAGATGTTTCCAAGGGGTGATCTCCGAGTAGACGTTGCCGTTCAGTTTCTGTCTGCCGAGCAGGATTTCGTCCATCATCGCGAGCGCGACCGGGTTCGGAGAGGTGTAGCCTTCCCGGACTGTGGACGAATAGTTGCCGAAGACATCGTAGACGGGGATGTCGGGAATCGTATTCAGGGAGTAGTAGATGAGTCCATGGTCGGAATCGGCGAGTTTCAGGTCGTCGTTCGTGTTCGCGAAGGAAGCGTTTAAACCGAGTCTGAACCATGGCTTGAGTTGCACGTCCAGGTTGGTTCGCACGGAGAAACGGTCGAAATTCGAACCGATGATGGTACCTTCCTGGTTCATGAAAGAGCCGGAAATGTAGTACTGGACGCTTTCCGTCCCACCCTGGGCGCTGAGTTGATGCTGGTGCTGCAGCGCGGTCTGGAAGATTTCATCCTGCCAGTTGGTGCCGACGCCGAGCAACTCGGGGGAGGAATAATAAGGATTGCCCTCGTAAAGTTCCCCTTCCTCGACCAACTCATTGTTGAAGGCGGCATATTCCCGGAGATTCATCATATCCAGGCGGCGGGTCTGCCGGGAGATGGCTACCAGACCTTCATAGGTGAACCTGGCCGCCCCTGCTATGCCGCGCTTGGTCGTGATGAGCACGACGCCGTTCGCGCCCTGCGCGCCGTAGATGGCAGTCGCGGAAGCATCCTTGAGGATTTCCATGCTCACGATGTCGGAGGGGTTGATGGTGGAAAGGGGCGAGATCGTCGAGACCCTGCCGTTTCCGAGGGCATCACCCAGTCCAAACGAGGCGCCGGAATTGCCGCCGCCCTGCACGATCACCCCGTCGATGACGTAGAGAGGTTCTGCATTGGCGTTGATCGTAGCTTGGCCGCGGACACGGATGCTGGAGGAAGAACCCGGGGCTCCGGATGTCTGCACGGCCGTTACGCCGGCAGCCCTTCCCTGGAACGCCTGGTCGAAGTTGGTAATGAGCGATCCTCTGAGGTCTTCCTCCTTCATCGAAACGGAGGCGCCTGCCAAGTCGCTTTTCTTCATTGTACCGTAACCGACCACGACCACCTCGTCGAGATACTCGGTGTCTTCCCGGAGGGTCACGTTAAAAATTGTACGGTTGCCGATAGGAATTTCCTGCGTGGCATACCCGATGGATGAGAACACGAGGGTGGCGCCGGGTGCGACGCTGAGCCTGAAATACCCATCCAAGTCTGTCGTTGTCCCGTTGGCCGTGCCTTTCTCGATCACGCTGGCTCCGACAATCGGGCCGATCTGATCGCGCGCAGAACCGCTTACATCGACTTTCTGGGCCATCATGCTGACGCTGACCAGCAATGCGGTCAAGCAAGCAAGCAACTTACTTCTCATGTTTGATGGATTAGTGTTTATTGTTAAGAAAAATATATGTGTGTTATCAACTGTCTAGTTTTTCCAGTAGCAAAGTTAGGGGCCCAAAGGCCCCGAATCAAGTATTATTTTATCAAGAATTGCAAAAAAATAGACTAAACTATGATTTTTGTCTTCTTGTAGAGCTGGCGGAACTCGCGGGGAGAGACCCCGCGCCGGGCTTTGAAGACGCGGTTGAAATTGGAAAGGTTGTTGAAGCCGCAGGAATAGCAGATCTCGGAGATGTTCTGCGTGCTGTCTACCAGGGCTCTGGCGGCGTTGCCGAGGCGGATGTCGTTGATATAGGCGGTCAGGGTTTTGTTCGTGTGCTCCTTGAAGAAGCGGCTTAAGGCGCTGGGGCTCATGCCGACGATTCCGGCCAGTTCCTTCAGTCCGAGATCTTCCGTGTAATGCGTGTTGATGTATTCCTTCACTTTCATCAACCGGCTGCTTTCCCGCGTCCTCGGTGCATGGGAGAAAGAACTGCTGGCCAAGGTCTTGCCTTCAAATCCCGAGAGACTGTACAGGATCATCAGGCAGTTGATGAACTGGATGAAGCTGTCTTTTTCCGAGGCGACGCCGTCCAGAAAATGGTAGACTTTGAGGATGGCTTCGGGCGGAAAGGACAGCCCGTGACGCGCCTTTTCCATCATCCGGTTGATCCGGGCGAACTGCGTCTTGGACAGCAGGATGCTCTGCACCAGATCGGGCGCGAATTGGATCGTGATTTCGCGGATGTCCTCTGACTTGCAGTCTCCCTGTTCCCATACATGTTCCAGGTTTTCAGCTCCGATGAGCACCAGATCCAGCTCCCCGATCGTTTCAACGCTGTCTCCCACGATGCGCCGAACCCCTTTTCCGCCCTGGACGAAGTTCAATTCGAACTCTCGGTGCCGATGGAGGGGATAGGTGAATTCGCTCTTGTGTCTTTCAACGATATAGAAACAATCCTTCTGCGAAAGGTTGATCACTTCTGAGAGTACGGTAGACATCGGAATCGTGCTTGGTGGTTTTGACAATATTATGCAAATTTTTCGAAATATTGATACTTTTTTATCAATTATTTTGCATCCTGTGTGCCGAACGCGGATCGTAAGGGGGATTTTCATACCTTTGGGATATGGATGCCCAGCAACTGAAAATTGAAGTCGGACAAGAGCTTACTCGGAACATTCTCCCGTTCTGGATGAACCGTTTCGCGGATCCCCGCGGCGGATGGTACGGAAGGATGGACGGGAAAGGAAAGATCTGGCCGGACGCCCCGAAGGGAGCTGTTCTGAACGCAAGGATACTTTGGACCTTTTCCTCTGCGTTCCGTCTGTTGGGTGACGCAGCCTACCGCAGAGCTGCGGATGAGGCCTGCATACAGGTCCGCGCGCGCTTTGTGGATCCGGAATATGGCGGAGTCGTGTGGAGTGTGGATGCGGACGGCAGTCCGCTGGACACGCGGAAGCAGTTTTATGCGATCGCTTTCGCCATCTACGGCTTTTCGGAATATTACAGGGCTACAGGGGAGGCGGAAGCCCTGCAGACTGCGGTTGAGCTTTATCGCGTAGTGGAGGCCCACAGTTTCGACCGGAATCAGAACGGCTACATCGAGGCGCGCGCGCGGGATTGGAAACCGATCGCGGATATGCGGTTGTCTGAAAAGGACAGGAACGAGGCCAGGACGATGAATACCCATCTGCATATTCTTGAAGCCTACACTTCTCTGTACCGTGTCTGGAAGGATATCTCTCTTTCGGAGCGGCTACGGAATCTCCTGAGGATCTTCGTGGACCGCATCGTGCGCCCTGACGGCCATCTGGGCCTTTTCTTTGACGAGGAATGGAACCTGCGCGCGCGGACGGTTTCCTACGGGCACGACATCGAGGCATCCTGGCTCCTTCCGGAGGCGGCGGAAACCCTCGGTGATCCGGCGCTCTGCCGCGAAGTGCAGGCGGTTTCCGAGCGGATTGCCGCTGCAGCGATGGAAGGTTTCACTCCGGAAGGTGGAATGATCAACGAGCGGGACCCGGAAACGGGCCGCTTGGATGCCAACCGGGACTGGTGGGTGCAAGCCGAGACCGTGCTGGGTTGCCTGAACCAGTTCCGAACCACGGGAGTGACGAAATGGCAGGATGCCGCCTTTAGGGAATGGCAGTTTGTCAAGTCTCGGCTCCGTCATCCGGACGGAGAGTGGTATTGGGCTGTGAACGAGGACGATAGCCTCGACACGGAACACGATCTCGCCGGATTTTGGAAGTGCCCTTACCACAACGGGCGCATGTGTATGGAAATCCTCGAAAAGTCATCGGGAAAGCGGGTACTTAATTTGTAAAATTCTGTGAATATTCCTAAATTTGTAGAATCGAGATTCAGAGAAAATAGGCACCCATGTCAGTATCGAATATTCTTAAAAAAATCTTCGGTTCCAAGTCGGACCGGGATATGAAGCAGGTTAAACCCACCTTGGACAAGGTCCTCGCCGCGTTCGGCGAGATTGACCGGCTTTCGAACGACGATCTGAGGGCGCGTACGCAGGAACTGCGGGCGAAGGTGCTGGCGGTCGAGGCTCCGTTCGAACAGCGGATGGAGGAGATCAAGGCCCAGTTGGAAGAGGATATCCCCGTCAATGAGAAAGAGGCGCTTGCAACGGAATCGGACAAGTTGGTGAAGGAGGAGGACGAAGCGATCGAGAAGGTGCTGCTGGAAATCTTGCCGGAGGCATTTTCCATCATGAAATCGACCGCCCGGCGCTTTACGGAGAATGAGACAATCGAGGTGACGGCGACGGATTTCGACAAGGATCTAAGCATCCATCACGACTTTGTCCGGATCGACGGAGACAAGGCGATCTATCGGAACCACTGGATGGCTGGAGGCAACGAGATTGTCTGGGACATGATCCATTATGATGTCCAGCTGATCGGCGGAATCATCCTGCATCAGGGCAAGATCGCCGAAATGGCCACGGGAGAAGGAAAGACCCTTGTTGCCACTCTGCCCGTGTTTCTGAACGCGCTGGCCGGCAAAGGCGTCCACATCGTTACGGTCAACGACTATCTGTCCAAGCGAGATTCGGAGTGGATGGGCCCGCTGTACATGTTCCACGGGCTCTCCGTGGATTGCATTGACAAGCACGAACCGAACAGCGATTCCCGCAAGAAAGCATACAACTGTGACATCACCTTCGGCACCAACAACGAATTCGGTTTCGACTACCTTCGCGACAACATGGCCGTCCGCAGCGAAGACCTTGTGCAGCGGAAGCATCACTATGCCATTGTCGACGAGGTTGACTCGGTGTTGATCGATGACGCCCGTACCCCGCTTATCATTTCCGGCCCGGTACCCAAGGCCGAGGACGACGAACAGTTCATGGCCTTCCGGCCCTACGTCGAAACCCTGTATCAGAAGCAGCGCAGCCTCGTCAACCAGATTCTGAACGAGGCCAAAAAAACCATCGCCTCCGGTGACGAAACGGAAGGCGGCAAGCTCTTGCTGCGGGCGCACAAGGGACTTCCCAAGTACCAGCCGCTCATCAAGTTCCTCAGCGAACCGGGCATGAAGCAACTTCTCCAGAAGACGGAGAATTTCTATCTCCAGGACAACGAACGGGAAATGCCTGTGGTCACCGATCCGCTCTATTTCGTGATCAAAGAGCAGCAACATTCCGTGGATCTGACCGACAAGGGACACGACGTTCTGGCGCATGCGGTGTCCGAGCCGAATTTCTTCGTGCTCCCGGATGTCGGCAGCGAGATCGCGGAGATCCAGAAGAATGAAGCCCTCACGCTTGTCGAGAAGCAAGAGAAGAAGGACGCCCTCATGGAGGACTATGCCTTGAAGAGCGAACGCGTTCACACCATGATCCAACTTTTGAAGGCCTATGCGATGTTCCAGAAGGATGTCGACTACATCATCGTGGACAACAAGGTCAAGATCGTGGACGAGCAGACGGGCCGTATCATGGAAGGCCGGCGCTGGAGCGACGGACTCCACCAGGCCGTTGAAGCCAAGGAAAATGTAAAGGTGGAGGCCGCCACCCAGACCTTCGCGACCATCACCCTCCAGAACTATTTCAGGATGTACCACAAGCTGGCCGGCATGACCGGTACGGCGGAAACCGAAGCGGGTGAGTTCTGGTCGATCTACAAGCTGGACGTCGTCGTGATCCCGACCAACCGGCCCGTCATCCGGGACGACAGGGATGACAAGATCTATAAAACCAAAAAGGCCAAATATGCCGCCGTCATCAGCCGTGTCTCGGAATTGACCAAGGAGGGCAGGCCGGTGCTTGTCGGCACCACGGATGTCGAAACCTCCGAACTCCTGAGCCGCATGCTGAAGTTCAGCGGCATCAAGCACAATGTGCTGAATGCGAAGGAGCATGCCCGCGAGGCTGAGATCGTCGCCCAGGCCGGGCAGACATCCTCGGTCACCATTGCCACCAACATGGCGGGTCGTGGAACCGACATCAAGCTTTCGCCTGAGGTTCGCACAGCCGGTGGACTTGCCATCGTCGGGACGGAGCGCCATGATAGCCGGCGGGTGGACCGCCAGCTCCGCGGACGCGCGGGACGTCAGGGAGATCCGGGATCCTCTGAATTTTATGTGTCCCTGGAGGACAAACTCATGCGCCTCTTCGGATCGGAGCGGATCGCCGGGGTTGTCGACAAACTCGGCATGCAGGACGATGAGGCCCTGGAAAGCGGGATGCTTTCCAGTTCCATAGAGAAGGCACAGCGGAAGGTGGAGGAGAACAACTTCGGCATCCGCAAGCGTTTGCTTGAATATGACGATGTGATGAACTATCAACGCGAGGCCGTGTATGCCCGCCGCCGCAACGCTCTTTCCGGAGAAAGGATCGAAATCGATGTCATGAATATGATGATCGATACCGCTTCACTCATCGCGGACAAGGCGGAAGGGATGTCGTACGAGGATTTCGAGGCGAGTGTGATGGCTCAGCTTTCCATTGACCTGGGCATCACGCCCGAGGAATTTGCGAATGCAAAGGGCAATGTGATTGCCGACAGTCTGTTCGTCCACATGCAGGAGGTTTATCGCCGCAGGATGGACGGACTTTCCGAAAAAGTCTATCCGATCCTCAAGCAGGTCTATGAGAAGCAGGGGAGCCTGTACCAGAACATCGCCATTCCGATTTCCGACGGACGGAAGATGTTGACCTTGAGCGTGAATCTTGAAAAGGCCTACAACACGGAAGGCAAGGAAATCGCCAAGGCGCTCAGCCGTTCCATCATCCTCTATCAGATCGACGAGCATTGGAAACAGCATTTGCGTGACATGGACGACCTGCGTCAGAGCGTGCAGAACGCCGCTTACGAACAGAAGGATCCGCTGGTCGTTTATAAACTCGAGAGCTACAACCTGTTTGCGGCGATGCTGGAGGAATTGAACCGGGATGTGCTTTCCTTCCTGCTCAGGGCTTTCGTCCCGCTGCGGGATGCCAATGAGGCCCGTCCGGCCCGTCCGTCTCTCCAGCAAAGGACCGACATGAGCCAGATGCGCGCCCAGCGCGACAACCTCTCGACAAATGCGGAGCAGAAGGCGAAAGTTCCGGTGGTGCGCGCGGACAAGAAGATCGGCCGGAACGATCCTTGTCCTTGCGGTTCCGGCAAGAAATACAAGAACTGCCACGGCAGGGGACTTGTCTAGCGGATTTTTTCCCGTGGCGAAAAGATCAAGGAATACAACAACACAGAACAAAAATGGCTATAAATGTACAAAAACCTACGGATCCTGCCTCCAGCGTCAACGACGTGAGCCGCATTTCTTCGGGATCCTGCATCAAAGGCGAAATCACTTCGCCGTACGACATTCGGATTGATGGTTGTTTCGAAGGCAAGGTCTGTTCCCAGACCAAGGTGGTGGTCGGAGAAAAAGCGGTCATCAAAGGCGACATCATCTGCAACAACGTGGATTTCTGGGGGAAAATCGACGGCAATTTCTATGTAAAGGACACCCTTTCCCTGAAGGCGGCCTGCGAAGTAAACGGAGATCTCCACATCAAGCGCCTGCAGGTCGATCTCGATGCGAAGTTCAACGGCAGCTGCAAGATGATCACAGAAGAGGAGTTCGTGTCTTTGACCCGGAAGATATTTCCCGAAAACACGGTTGAGGGCGCGTCCGTGCCTGCCACGGATTCCGTGTTTACTAAAAAATCCGGGGACAAACATTAATTTTGCCAAATCGGCAAATATTCCTATATTTGTCATTACGGAATTGTTGCGGAAATAGCTCAGTTGGTAGAGCGTTGGCTTCCCAAGCCGAAGGTCGCGAGTTCGAGACTCGTTTTCCGCTCGAAGATGTAATGGTCTGTCTAACAATCGGTTAAGATTGATAGACAGACCATATTGCTTATCTCGTCGTTTTACAAGTTGCTCTCTGCAAGATATTCGGCGAAGAAAGCAGCGGCGGTCTCCTCATCCTCATTCAGATCGACGCAGCCGGGGTCTTCATACACCAGACGATCATAATTGAGATTGCTGTCGTTGCGCTTCATAAGCCGCCACGATCCCGCATTCCCTTGCGCTAGGTAGTATCCGGATGCGTCAGCGCCAAGGCGGGCACAGTTTTCTTTCAGTGCTTTCGTCCTCTCTTCTTCTTCAGCATGGGTCACTTTCGCCTTCGTGTCGTCCGCCCAGTAAGCGAACAGCCCGATCGTTTGCCCGGAATTGTCCATGACCTCGATCGCCGAAACCTCTCCCGACCAGTTTTCCCTTTGTATGCGATCGTCTTCGTAATCGAAACACATCTTGTCATCAGCGCCTTTCTCGCTCTTTTGAATATTCAGAACATTGATTCTATTTTTACGCGAGAAGTAAAACGCGGCTTTTCTTGCTGCGGACTTGTAATAATGTAATTCTGTTCTCATGGTTTATTTTTTATTGTTTTCTTCGTTGAGGTTCTTTCGTTACTCAATTCATATATATACGAATAATATTTGAATAAAACAAGATATTATCAAAGCTTTTTAAAATATTTAGACGTTTTAAATAACAGTCTATCGCGACGGCAGGAGAAAACGAGCATCTTGAATGAAAACCTTGGCCTCTTGTAACGGGCGGACTGGATGCAATGGCGGATTTCGGGGGTGATCTGAGGCGTCTGCGATGACGCGGACTGGCCAACCGCTAAAGATAGGTTCCGTTTCCGAATCGAATTAACTTTACAAAATACTATAAAGGACATCAAGGAATATTTGTATGTCCTTTACATTGATTTTTTATCTACCAATTAATCAGTTATTTGACTACTCCTTATTACTTTACATCCGAATGCTGTTCCAGAAAAAACATTTTGATGCTTATTTAAATTAACGTACTTTTGATTGAAATTTACCAACTACTTTTTCAAGATCATGTTCAATCAGAAGAAAATCCACCGGATCATTGATGACTTGAATAAGTTTTTCGATACGATCGATCAGTCGCTTCTCGTTTTTTCGGAAGGCGTAAAAAACTACCTGTACAGTGATCTGGAGTCATTCAACGGTAACTTGCAGACGATCACCCGGCTGGAAAACGAGGCGGAGGTTCTGCGGAGGGAGATCGAAGCCAGTCTGTACCGCCAACCCAGCTTCGTGCGGCAACGGGGCGACATCATGCGTCTGCTGGAGGGGCTGGACCATATCATCGACACCTTGAACAACAATCTCTTCCAGTTTGAAATAGAGACACCATACATTCCTGTCGAGCTGAACGGAGATTTCCTAAAACTAACCGAATTGTCCACACAAGCTGTGGAAACTGTCATTCCTGCTGCGAAAGCCTATTTCAAGACCAATGAAAGCATTACGGAAAAAATTCATCGGGTCTATTTTTATGAAAAAGAGACCGACAAGCAGGCAAAGTCGCTGAAGCGGAAGGTCTTCCATAAGATGGAGGGACTCAAATTGAGTCAGAAGTTCCATTTGCGGTATTTCGCCCTCCATATCGAAGACCTTTCCGTGGAGGCGGAAAAGGTCGCGGATCAGCTTTCCGTGATGTCCATCAAGCGCAGCTACTGATGGAAGCTGCGGTGTATGTACTCCTTGCGGCACTGCTGTTCGGGATCTATGCGATCACGGACCTCCCGATCGTGCTGTCGCCGGCCGGTACCTGTCACACGGTCCTGGGGAAATATCTTCCTGTGGGGATTTCCGCTCTACTCTTCCTCGGCCTTGCGCTTTCCCGCCCTTTCGCGTCTCCTGTACCTTGCCTGGATGCGCTGACCGTTTGTCTAGCCGCTGTCTTTGTCCTCTTGCTGCTCCGACCATTCTTTAAGGAGGTGTCGATTGTGTTCGCCTTGTTCGGCGCCGCCTCCGGAATCCGTTTGTTCCGGGGGACGGTTCCGTCGGTCCAGTGGTCCGTCCCGCTTTCCTGGCTGGCAGCCGCCGTGCTGACCGGATTGCTGTCCATGTTATTGTACGCCTTGCTTCTCTGGAGCCGATCCTGGCAGAGAAGCCCTTTCCTCTCTCATCTGAAACGGATGGGGGATGCGATTTCGGTCGCATCCGGCTTTCTGCTGGTGGCTGTCGGTTTGAATCTGGGCCGGGGTATCCCTTCCGTGCTGTCGATCCGGGACGAACTCCTTCTCGCCGCGCTTCTTGTCGGGGGTATCGCCTTCCTGGCCAGATCCTCTGTCGAAGCGGTATCCGGCAGATACATGGAACGCATCTTCGACATCAATCCGGAATCGGCTCTCTCCATCACCGTGTCCATATTCTTGGTTTTGACACTCTTTTCCTTTGACGGCATCTTTCCGGCGCTCCGTTTGAAGGCAACCGTTCTTTCTCCCGGTCTCCTCGCTCTTGCAGGCCTGGTCGGGTGTCGGATTTCGCAGGGGCGGAGTGTGAACTGGGCGTCCGTGGTTTCCAAGGCGGGAACGGACATGCTGTTGACACCTGTTTTTGCGCTTGTGGTCAGCTACCTGATGGCCTGTCTCTTCCACCCGGAATCCTTCAAGATGCAGGGCACCCTGATCCTTGCCTTGACCATGCTCCTGCTGCTTGCCGTTGCGATCCTGCTCGCCTTCATGTTCCATCATTTCCGGGTCGCCAGTTCCTCCGGACGCACGCTCCGGGAACGGGAGAATGAGTTGAACGCGAACAGGAGGGCGATTAGTGAACTGGAACTCAAGACGATGCAGGTCGAGAACGAAAATCTGCACAATCTCCTGCAGCGCAAACGTCAAGAGTTGGTGAGCGTGGCGATGAACATCAACGAGCAGAAGGAGTTCATACGCGACATCTACGAGCAGGTCGGGCTGGCCCGGTGGGAAAAAGATGTCGAAAAGAAGAATGCTCTTCTGCACGACATTCAGGTCGGTCTCAACCTCCGTATGAATTTCAGCAACGAGATTGATAGTTTTTATGCCCAGGTGGAACAACTGCACAAAGATTTTACGACGCGGATGGCAGAGAAATTCCCGAATCTGACCAAGCAGGAGAGACGGCTGACGATCCTTCTGCGGCTGGGTTTCTCGACGAAATACATCGCGACCCTGATGAACATCGCGCCTGCCAGCGTGGAAATCAGCCGGCACAGGCTTCGCGCGAAGATGGGGCTGAGCCGGAACCAGAATCTCACAGATTTCATTAAAACCATATAATCTCAATAATCAACGATCTACATTATGAAACGTTTATTTTTCATTTTGATGCTTGCCGCAATCTGCGGGACGCTTCCGGGACAGGAAATACCGCAGGAAGATGTCAACCAATATGGCCAGAAGGTCTCCGTCGAGCCTCTCAACGCGCAGATGCACGACGGCATTCTCGTCCTTAAGGGAACCAAAACGGATTATCGGCTTTGGTTCGATATCCGGATCCTGACCGACGCGGCGGTGTTTTTCGGGGCGCCGGACTACTGCGCCGACCAACTTGACGGAAAAGACAACCCGAACCACATCGGAAACGGCATAAACATCCGCCGCTCCCGTTTTGCCGTCAAGGCGATGCTGGATAAGAACTGGTACGGCGAATTGGACACGGATTGGACCAGCGGCATCCCCGAAATCAAGGATGCGTTCCTCGAATATTGGGGTGTGCCCGGACTTACCCTGAGGGGCGGCAATTTCAAGGAGGATTTCGCCATTCAGCGCAACACCACCTCTCGTCACCTGATGTTCATGGAACGGGCGATGTCCACCTATCTTGCCCCGTCGCGCCATGTGGGTTTCAGCGCGCGGTATTTCCGCAACTGGTTCTGGGCGTCCGCCGGTGTTTTCGGGCCGGAACTGGCCGGTCCTGAAGAAATGACCGCCATGGAGGACAACAACAAGGATCTGGGACGAAACGTCGGGCTTTCTTACACCGGCAAGCTGGTTTTCCGGCCGCTTTACAAGTACAATATAGAGGACGTCTCGCTCCACATCGGAGGAGCCATCTCTTATCGGGAGCCGAAGACCACGAGCACGGACGGCTACGGCGTAGCCCGTTACAGCATGCGGAATTCCACTTCGGTGAACCGGAAGAAGTACCTCGATACGGACGTCATTCCCGGCCTCGACCACGAACTGGCGTGGACCGTCGAACTCGCCGGCCACTACAAAAGGTTGCGTTACGAGACTGCCTACATCGCGCGCGGAGCTTACTTGAACAGGGCTGTGAATGACCTTGATCCCCAGTGGGCGAAGGGATATTATGCCCAAGCCAGCTATCTGCTGTTCGGCGGACACCAGAGCTATGACCCTTTTGGGGCCAAATACACCCGCGTCACCGTGCCTGACAAGAAGGGCAACTTGGAGATCGCCGCGCGATACGATTTTTGCGATCTGAACACGAAAAATTATTTCGGCGGCAGCGGAGAAAGCTATGCCATCGGAATCAACTACTACCCGAACTGGAATGTGAAGATTATGCTCAACTGCCAGTACAACAACAACGACCGCTACGCCAACGGCAAGGGCAAGCTCTTCGTCGGTTATGACGCATCCGGCAAACCGACCAAGGATTATACGAAAGTCATTGCGGGGACCGGAAAGGGAGGCGTCGACTACTTTATGCTCGCGCTCCGTTTGCAAGTTGCATTTTAACTTCATAAATTTAGAATTCCATGAAAAAGTTTATATTTACATTGATCGCTGCTGCCGTGGGATTGACGGCTTGTGTGGAAGATCCCATCTACAACATGGCTTCCGTTTCCAATCTGAAAAATACGGTCGCCTACAATGAAGACGACGCCGTGACTGTGACGGCAGAAGTTACCGCGTTGGTTCGGGTACTCGAGGCCAATCTGATCTACAAGGCGGGTTCCGCCGCGGAGAAGCGTGAGAAAATGACTTCGTCGGGCAATACCTGGACCGGTCAGATTCCTGCTCAACCCATGGGGACGGAGGTGAAGTACCGCGTCGAAGCTGTCACGGAGGGCGGAACAGCCCGTTCGACGGAGGTTTCCTACAAAGTAGGCGATGTCCCCATCAACTATTCCGGTCTCGTGCTCAACGAGCTCAACGGCAACGACAAGTTCATCGAACTGTTCAACAAGGGCGCCGAGGAGATCCGCATCAAGGGCGTTACCATCCAGAAAGATGAAAAACTGGTCTGGACGGCAGGCTCGGTGATCCTCGAGCCCGGGCAATACCTGTTGCTCTACAGCGTGGATGTACAGGCTGATCATCCGGATCACGATCCTGCGTGCTTCTTTGATTCCGGTTTGTCGGCTAAGAAGGCCGTGAAGGTCGAACTCTTCGACCCGAAGGGCGCCAGCCTGGACAAGTTCAACCTGGTCAATTTCGTGATGAAGGCTCCGGCCTCCTACAGCCGTGTTCCGAACGGAACCGGCGGCTGGTACTTCACCGACGCGACCCCTGCTGCCGTGAACGCGTCCGACAATTCCACCCCGGTGGAAGGTTTGGAATAAATGAGTCAATATTCATAAAATATGACAAAAGAGACCTTGAAAATCGGCGAGCAGTCGAAGCCTCGCTTCGAGTTCCGTTCCTTCGGACAGAACTTCTGCGAGGCGCACAAGCGGATGGCCCGCCTCTCTGTTCCCGTGCCCGAGAAGGTCTGGGAGCGCAGCAGCAACGAGATATACATCATTTCCCGAAAGAACGATATCAACAATACCAAAATCCGCGACGGGAAGATGGACATCAAAACTTTCGTCCAGTCGGTCGACGGCCTGGAACAGTGGAATCCGCTGATGAAAGGGGAGTTCCCCATCAGCGCGCGCGTCCTGGAGCAGGAGGTGTTCCCGGCCTTCATGGTCGAGATGCCGAAACTCTCGAAGGAGGAATATTCCTATGAGGAGTTTCTGGCGATGGTGAAGGCGAATCCGGATCTCGCTGCGGTCCGCGTGCGCAAGCAGCGCTTCGGCTACATGGTCAACGGCACCATCTGCGAGGTGGGCAACGTGCTGATCAACGGGGCCAAAGTGATGACCATCAATTCGGAATCCACGGAAATCGCGGACATTCGGAAAACGATCCGGGACATCGGACTCGAGGGTGTGGAGAACATCAATTACCTCCAGGCGATCAAACGCGTGATCGGCATGTCCGACAAACCTTTGGCGAATGAATAGGCTTATGGCACAGGAAATCGAACGGAAATTTTTGGTCTGCGGCGACTTTAAATCCGCGGCTTTCAAAAAGACACGGATCACCCAGGGCTACCTGAGCAGTGTTCCGGAACGGACCGTCCGGGTCCGCGTCAAGGGCGACAAGGGCTTCCTGACGATCAAGGGAATCGGAAACGACAGCGGAGCAAGCCGCTTCGAATGGGAGAAGGAAATCCCGGTCGAAGATGTCAAGGCCCTGTTGGCCCTCTGCGAGCCCGGGGTCATCGACAAGACACGGTACCTGGTTCAAGCCGGTCCGCATACCTTCGAAGTGGACGAATTCTACGGAGACAACGAAGGGCTCACCCTCGCGGAAGTGGAACTCTCCGACGAGCATGAAGCCTTCGAGCGCCCCGCCTGGCTCGGCGAGGAAGTCACCGGCGATCCGCGCTACTACAATTCGATGCTGATGAAGCAGCCTTTCAAAAACTGGAAATAACATTTGTCATGAATACGAAAGTGTCCGATCCGCTGGATATGAACAACTACCGCGTCGAGAAGCTCCAGAAGATGGAGAAATCCCGCTTTGAGAAACTCATGATGTACGTGGGCGGCCCTTTGGCGATCGTTGCCTTCGTCCTGATCTACGGATTCGGACACTTTGGATTCATCGAGGGCATCACCGAGCAGTCCGTGACCGGAAAAGCCTTGTCGCGGCTGCANGAACTCGGGCTTCCGGGATTCATCCGGGCGAACTATGCGATGCTCGCCATCTTCACGGCCGGGNTGATCCTCTGGATCACGGAGGCGATCCCCAACTACCTGACCTCCCTGGTGATCATTCTGGCTGTCGTGCTGTGCAAGGTTACGACCCAGAACGTCGCCTTCGCCCAGTTGGGACATCCCGTGATGTGGCTGAACATCTTGTCGTTCGTGCTGGCCTCCATGCTGGTCAAAACCCGTTTTGCCAAGCGGCTTTCGCTCTGGATGGTCCTTCGCTTCGGGAAGACGGCGAAAGGCATCCTGTGGAGTTTCCTCCTCATCAACTTGATCCTGTCGATGTTCATTTCGGCTACCACGGTCAAAGCGATGATTCTGCTTCCCGTGTTCATGGTCGTCTGTGCCGTCTACGGGGCTTCCAATGGCAAGAGAAATAATTTCGGCCGCAATCTTGTGATCCAGAATCTCTTCCAGGTCAACATCGGAGCCAATGCCTTCTACACCGGCAGCGGGGCCCACCTGCTGGCGGTCTCCTTGATATTCGGAGCGTCCGCGACCAGNGAATTCGGTTATACCGACTGGCTGATCTCCTGCGGGCCCATGAGCCTGCTTATCCTGGTGATCGGGCTTCTTATGGGAACCTATGTCTTCTTCCCGATGAAAAAGGAGGAAACGGTACCCCAGATCGAGGGAGGAATGGACCGTCTCAAAACCGAATTGGACGCCATGGGCAAGATGTCGAGAGAAGAGTGGAAAGCCGTTGCTATCTTTATGGGTGTCCTGATCCTCTGGTGCACGGACAGCCTGCACGGGATCGATGCAACGACGGTCGCCTTCATCGGCGCTGTGATCGCCTTGATCCCGGGAATCGGGGTCGTCAAGTGGAACGATGTGGACATCCCCTGGCATCTGATGCTGTTCTCGGCGGGTGCCTATACCCTCGGGGCGGGATTGGATGCGACGGGGCTTCCCGGAACACTGGTGAACACCGCTTTTGATTCCCTGGGCATCACCAACGATACCCCCTTTTGGGTCTTGTATGTGATTCTTACCTTCCTGATGATGTTCTCCGGTCTGGTTTTCCAGTCCAAGACCATCCGGACGATGATTTTCGTGCCGATCGCCATGGGTGTCGCGCAGCGGTTCGGCTACCCGGTCATCAGCCTGGCCATTCCGGTCGCCATGCTGATCGAACATGTCTATGTTCTTCCTTTCAACAGCAAGCCTGCCCTCCTGCTGTACAACACCAATCAGTACAGCATGACGGACGCCTTCAAATTCGGCATCGTGATGATGACCCTGTCCTGGGTGATCATCCTGTTCTGGGGGGAGACGGTACTCCGGTGGTTGGGCATCACTCCGGGCGTCTTTTTCATCTCTTGATTCTCTTTTCCCATGATTGACATCGCTACCAAGATCCACGACGACTTCTCGATTGAATTGAAAGTCGGATTCGTAACCAGGAAAAAGCTAAGGATGAATGATTTCTCCCTAGCGATGTGGATCTTTGTCCCGGGTAGCCTGGACATCTCCCGGTCTACGTACCCGAAGGAGATGTTCTATCAGGATGTCAAGTCCAACATCCGCCTCATCACCCCCGTATTCCTGTTGCGGGACATTGCGGGCGGGGATGCCGTGCCGCTGGTCTCGCTCCGGCACGCGCTCGAGGAGATGTCCTCCTCTCCCAGCCGGACTCGGTTCGCGGAATGCGAATACCAAGTCAAGATGTTCGTGGCGATTGTGAAGAGCGCCCTCCGGGATGATCTCGCCCACATCCGCCAGAACCGGATCCTCGGAGATCGGGAAGGGCTCTGCGCCCGCTATGTGGAAAACGCAGAGAATATTCTAGAGGAATATGCCGGCCTCCGCAGCATTATCAATGTTTCTTCTCTTACCGACGAGACCCTTAAAACTTACCTGTACGGGGACGAATTCCTCTGCGACATTATGGGGAAGCGCCTGCTGGATCTGATCAGCTGGATGCGCGAATGCGGGCTTTCCGATCCGGGGAACCGTGCCGTCGCGCTCTACCAGCGAATTGATGCCCACAAATCGGAAATGGGCTATTCCGTCATCCAGCCCGACGATCCATTGCGCAACCGCACCTTCCTGCATCGGTTCAGCGTTCTGAAGAAGTACATCGAAAGCATCCTGTACCTACGTGCAGCGAAGAAGCGGGACGGGGTGCTGATCGAACAGCTCTACCTCAGTGTGGCAGCGGGCGTCGCGATGATCTTCGCCACCGTGATCAGCTTCGCTTTCCAGCGCAAGTTTGGTTCGCTGACCATACCGCTTTTCATCGCCTTGATCATCAGCTACATGCTGAAGGACCGGATCAAGGAGTTGACCCGCTACTATTTCGCGCACCGGATCGGCAGCAAGTACTTCGACAACAAAGCGAAGATCCGGCATAAGGAGACTTCTTTGGGATGGCTGAAAGAAGGTGTGGATTTCATCTCTGCCTCCAAGGTTCCCCCGCAGATCATGGCGATCCGGAACAACTCCCACCTGACCGAGATCGAGAACAACATCACTACGGAAAAGATCCTGCTCTACCGCAAATCCGTCCATATCGATCGGGAAAAACTCCAGCAGGGAAGTACCTATGTGTTTAGCGGCATCAACGACATCATCCGGCTGAATGTCAAGGGCTTCACCAAGATGATGGACAATCCTCGCATCCCGATCAAGACCCTCGACGCTGACGGGAATCTCCGGGTCGTCGGCTGCGACCGCGTCTATTTTTTGAATATGATCCTGCAGTATCGGTACGACGACTCTATCGAGTATAGACGGCTTCGGGTTGCCATCTCCCGCAAAGGGATCCAGTCCATCGAGGAAGTGCAGTGACCCCGCCCCGCTCCGGCTCGGTTTTTGTGCACAAAGCGCCTAAATACGCATACTATGAAAACGAGATTCCTTTTGCCGATACTCTGCGTCTTCTTCGCGATTCCTACCTATTCTCAGATCGTCATTCAGCCCTATGACTACGATGCGGGTTCTTTTTTGGATTACCGCTGGGGGCACATCTATGACGGCTACAGACGGCTGCACAGACAGGAGGTCATTGATTACCTGGGCTATACCACGTACGGCAGCGAGTATATGCGCGCGAAGAGCAATGTGCAATGGGGCTTTTCTCTGACGGCCGGAGGGGCGGTGGCTGCGCTTTTCGGGACGAGTTTACTCTCTTCGGTGCTTGATTCCAATCGTTTTACGGAAGAGCATGGTATGAGCATGCGGTCATCCCCGGCGCAAGGCATTGTCCCGATGGTTGTCGGAGCCGCCTGTCTCGGGGTCGGCATCCCGCTCTGGGTGCGCGGCAGCCGGCAGATGCGGTCCATGGTCGATGATTACAACCGCAACCATCGCGATGCATACGGGAGCAACACTTCCATTACGGTCGGTCCCGCGCCCGGCGGCATCGGCCTGGCCCTGAATTTCTAAGGAAATGCCGTGGAGGGCAACTGGCTGTCCTTCCGTTCGTTGAACTGTATTCATCCCTTGGCAAATACAGAGATGAAAAGTCATCTACTCATTGTGGCTCAAGACCTTGCGCTCCACAGGCGTCGAGTTGCCCGGCTGCGCTCTTTCCGCGCGTATTCCGTAAAGGGCGGCCCCGGGCGGGAAGGAGCCAGACGGCGAGTAATAAAAAAGGCAGGATTCTTTCGGAATCTTGCCCCCTATTCATTCTACGCGCGTAGAATGGCGTTTCTAGTGACCTCCACAGGATTCAAACCTGTAACCTTTTGATCCGTAGTCAAATGCTCTATTCAGTTGAGCTAGGAGGCCGTTGTGAAGGGATCTGCATCCCCTGGCATGGCTCTATTCAGTTTGCTGAGTCTCTTGCAGAGTCTCTTCAACGGCTGGAGCGCTCGCTTCCTGAAGGGCGGAAAACTTCCGCTCCTTGATTCTTGCCTTCTTGCCGGAAAGTTTACGCAGGTAGAAGATTCTCGCTCTGCGCACCTTGCCGACCTTGTTCAGTTCGATGCTGTCGATGAAGGGGGACTGGAGAGGGAAGATCCTTTCGACCCCGATTCCGCCCGACATCTTGCGGACAGTGAAAGTCTTGGTCTGGGGAGTGGCGCCTTTGAGCTGCAGGACTACGCCTCTGAATTTTTGGAGTCTATCTTTGTCGCCTTCCTTGATCCGGTAGTTGACCGTGATGGTGTCGCCCGCCTTGAATTTCGGGAAAGAAGCAACTTTCTCGTTAGCGAAAGCTTGCTCAGCAATATTCATCAAATCCATTTCAACACTATTTTTAGCGCAACATTACGCACATCCGATAACGACCCGTAAGCGGTTGCCTTGATTTTTCGGACGACAAAAGTACGAATTATTTTCTATTCAGCAAAATAATTCGGTTAGAAAATGTTCTTTTCCTTGTCGAAAAGAATCTTGTCGTCCCGGCTGAGATCCGGGGTGAAGGAGTTGCTTCCGCGCATCCCTTCNATCGCCTCCTGCTCGTTCCGGTTCAGGCGACGGGGAATCCACACCAGGATTTTCACGTAGAGGTCCCCTGTTCCGCTTCCGTAGCCGCTGACGGCCGGGAGCCCTTTGTTGCGTAGCTTGATGACAGTGCCCGACTGCGTTCCCGGATCCAACTTGACCTTATAGGAACCGTCCAGACAGGGTACGGTGATCTCCGTGCCCAGAATGGCATCGGTTACCGGGATTACGGTGGAATAGAACAGATTCTTCCCGTTTCTTTTAAGAACAGAATGTTTGATCTCCTCGATGATCACGAGCAGGTCGCCATTCACACCGTTGTGCGGAGCCGAATGTCCCTCGCCCCGGAGGGTCAGCTGCATACCGTTCTCGACTCCGGCAGGAATTTTGACCTTGACCGTCTCGCGTCTGCGGACCAATCCCGTCCCTCCGCAGGTACGACAGGGATTCGTGATGATCTTTCCTTCACCGCCGCATTGGGAGCATGTGGAATAGGTCATCGTCCTGCCGAATAGGGAATTGGTTACATGCTGGACCTGGCCGGCCCCGTGACAGGTCGGGCAGGTCTTGACGTCGGACGCATTCCGGGTTCCGCGTCCGCTGCAGTCGGAGCAGGGGCGGTTGCGTTCGATGGTGATGTCCTTCTCTGTCCCGGCGGCGATCTCTTCCAGGGTCAGGCGTACGCGTGTGCGGATGTCCCTTCCCCGGTAGACCCGCTGCTCGGCGCGTTCCTGTCCACCGCCGAAACCGAAGCCTCCAAAACCTCCGCCGAAGGCGCCTCCGAACAAGTCGCGCAGGAGGTCGTCCAGATTTCCGAATCCGCCGCTGAAGTCCGGACCGGGCTGCCCGTCCACCCCGGCGAACCCGAACTGGTCATACCTGGCCTTCTTTTGCGGGTCGCTCAAGACCGAATAGGCCTCGGAGGCTTCCTTGAACTTCTCCTCCGCCTTTTTCTTCTCGGCATCGGAACCATCGACCCATCGGTCGGGATGCCATTTCAGGGCAGCCTTCCGGTAAGCCTGTTTGATATCGTCCGCGCTAGCGTTCCGCTCGACACCCAGNACTATGTAGTAATCTCTTTTGTCTGCCATCCTCAGGAACCTCCTATATTCCTACCACCACTTTGGCGTAGCGGATGACTTTTCCGCCCAGTTTGTAGCCTGCCTGCACCACTTCGAAGACCTTTCCTTTCTCGGCCTCCGGAGCAGGCATCTGCGCGACGGCCTCATGGACGTCGGTATCGAAGGTCTCTCCTTTGGCAGGAATCATTTCCAGCCCTTTGGTCTTGAGATAAGCCATCAGTTTCGAGTAGATCAGCAGGGTGCCCTCTTTCGCGGCCTCGTCCGTCGAATCCTCCAGCATTTTGAGCGCATGCTCACAGTCGTCCAGAACCGGCAGCAAACCTTTGATGGTGTCGGTAGCAGCCGTGTTTACGAGGTTGAGCCGGTCTTCCGCGGAGCGCCTGCGGAAAGTTTCGAATTCAGCCATCAGCCGGAGATAATCATCCTTCTCCTTCGCAACCTGTTCTTTTTCCTTTTCCAGTGCTTCCTTGAGCGCGGAAAGCTCCTTTTCCAGTCCTTCCGACTTTTCCTTCTTCGGGTCCGTTTTCTTCTGAACCTTCTGCTTCGGCTGCTGCGCAGCGTTTTCTTTTTCCATCATTATCTTGTTTTTTTCTTTTTGCTTTGACATAATATTTCAATTTTCTGAACCGGCTCGAGAACAATCCCAAGAGGGTCAGTAGGATGATCGCTAAAATCATGATCAGAGTGCCCGACAGGGGTGTTCTGCCGATCGGACACATTGGGAGAAAAGCAAATTATCTGCCAGAGGAGAATTATGCCACTTTGTCAGTCCGGACGAGATACTGTTCCGAGCGGAAGGTCAGCATCATAAAAAGGATGGAAATCGCACAGGCGGCAAGCAGTTCGATAAACACCATGTCCAGCCCGGCGTTTTTCATCGTGAAGCCGATCACGAGGTTCGCCAGCACGGCGGTGCCGAGTACGTAGCCCAAGAAACCTGTCAGGCCCGCGGCTGTCCCGGAAGCATTTTTCGGCGCAAGGTCCAGCGCTTGCACACCGATCAGCATCACCGGCCCGTAAATAAAGAAGCCGATCGCGATGAGGCAGGCAATGATGATGATCAGATTGTCGAGGTTCCGCCAATAAATGAAGATGGCGACACCGACCAGGATCATAAACAGGATGGTTGGAAGCGCCCGGCGCCCGTGGAAGACCTTGTCACTCAGCCATCCGCAGAACAAAGTTCCAGGGATCGCCGCGAATTCGTAGGCGAAATAGGCCCAGCCTGTGCTGGTCAGGTCAATGCCCTTGTCGGTCAGGATTTTGGGCACCCAGTCCAGGCAGCCGTACCGGACCATGTAGACAAAGGCGTTGGCAAATGCGATGTACCACAGCAGCTTGTTGGAAAGCACGGTTTTGAAAATGTCCCGGATCGACAGTACCTGTTCGCTTTTCTCCGAATAGCTCTTCGCGGCATGTCCGGACCATTTTTCAATGGAGGGGAGGCCGCAGGACTGGGGCGTGTCCCGGATCAGGCTGTAGGCTATGATGGCGATCAGCACGGCAACCGCGGCGGGGAAAAGATAGGTTCCAATCAANAAATAATACTCCGTGTGCGCCCCGTAGAACCAGGATCCGAACCAAGTGGCTCCGTAGGTGGCCATGGGGCCGACCAAGGCTCCGCCGATATTGTGCGCGCAGTTCCAGACGGACATCCAGCGGCCGCGCTCCTTGATGGAGAACCAGTGGGTCATGACCCGGCCGCAGGGCGGCCAGCCCATACCGTTGAACCAGCCTACCAGAAAGTTCAAGACAGCCATCAGTATGATCGCCCAGCTTTTGTGCTCCACCCCGAGCCACTGCACCGGAACGATCATGAATGCCATCGACAGGGCGGCCAGTACCAGTCCGAGGGGGAGGAAGCGCCGGGCGTTGCTCCGGTCGCTGATGCTGGCCATCAGGAATTTCGAGAAGCCGTAGGCGATGGCGTTCATCGACAGGACAACGGCCAGTTCACCGGTCTGGAAGCCCAACGCTTCGAGCCCCGGGATGGCCATGGAAAAGTTCTTCCTGACGATGTAGAAACCGGCGTAGCCGATGAATATGCCCAAGAATACTTGCCACCTGAGTTTCCGGTAGCGAGGCCCTACCTCTTCCTCGTCGATTTCATTTTTGAAAGGCGGTGGCGTCAGAAAATTCCGCATCGTGTTACATTCTTGTGATGAATAGGCACGAATATAACGAAAATTGTGTAAATTGAAGAACTTTGCAATACTTGGTATCCGGATAACATTACTATAATACTGTCATAAAATGAGTAAACGAATTCTTATCATTTTAATCGCGCTGCTCGTCTGCACCTTGGCCGAGGCCCGCAAAGTCTCCGGCCGGGTGCATTGCAGCGGCGATGCCCTTTCCGGCGTGATTGTCACGGACGGAACGAACTTTACGACGACCCGCCGGAACGGAAAATTCAAACTCCAGCTGGCTGAGGACGCGAAATTCGTCTGGGTGGTCACCCCAAGCGGTTATACCGCTGATTTCAGTTCGGGCGCGCCCCGGTTTTACCGCAGCGCCGGTGACGGAAATTCCTTCGATTTCAATCTGATCCGGACACTCGACACGATGGACTACACCCTCTTTTCCGTGTCTGATCCACAGTTCAAGAATGAACAGCAGTTCGCGCAGTTCTGCGCGGAGCCGCTTGAAGATTTGATAGAGAACGCGCGGAAATATGGCGCCGTCTCGAACACCGTCGGCATTGCGCTGGGGGACGTTTGCTGGGACAATCTTGCGTTGCTCGAGCCNTANAAACAGGCGATCGCNGGAACCGGCATTCCGTTCTATGCGGTAATCGGAAACCATGACCACAACCAGAACAAGTCGGGAGACGATGCGACTCGGGAAGATTTCGAGGATGCTTTCGGCCCCGTCAACTTCGCGTTCTTCCTGGGGAAGGATCTGGTCATCGGACTCGACAACATNATCTACGAAGGCAACAAGAAGTACCAGGAAGGCTATACCGACCGGGAATTCGCTTTCTTGAANGGTTTGCTTGCATACATCCCTGCCGAAACCCATTTGTACATCGCCCAACACAGTCCGCTGTATTTTTGGAAACAGGAGAAGTATGTGGTGAGGGGAAGCGAATTGCTGGAGTTGCTCGACGGTTACAGGGTCGATTTCCTGTCCGGCCATCACCATACTCAGAACAACCTGACATATTCGGAGAACATCCGGGAACATACTGCCCCAAGCATCTGCGGGACTTGGTGGGACACTGAATATTGTCCTGACGGTACTCCGCGCGGCTATCAGATTTTTTCCTCCACCGACGGCGACTTCCGCTGGTTNACNCATCCGATCGACTATCCGGACGATTTCCAGTANGAGATCATCCCGCTGGGCGCATCCCGTTGGAATCCGGATGCCGTCGTGGCGAATGTGTGGGACTACGACGAAGACTGGACNGTGGAATGGTATCAGGACGGAGTTCCGAAGGGACCGATGGAGCAGGTGATGGATGCTTCCCCTACGTTCATCAAGCAAATTGAGGCCGCTTTCGGAGATCGGGAAATTCCGGAATACAAGCAGCCGAGTCTGAACAACCACTACTTTGCCGCCCGGCCGGATTCCACGGCCAAGGGTATCGAGATCGTCATCAAGGGACGGAACGGAGAAGTCTGGAAAGAGAAGGTCGACCTCTCGGAATGAAGCAAGGTAGTTCATGGCCAGTTATCTCCAGATTGAAAACATCAGCAAGTCCTATGGACCGAAAGTTCTTTTCGAGAAGATAGGCTTCAACATCAATGAGGGCGACAAAATCGCCCTCATTGCTCCGAACGGGACCGGGAAGACCTCTTTGCTCCGGATTCTGGCCGGGAAAGACAAATCCGACTCGGGCGGAAAGATCTTGTTTCTCAAAGACATCCGGATCGCGTTCCTGGAGCAGGAATATTCCTTCGATCCCGATGCGACCTTGTTCGGCCAGATCGTTTCGGACAGCCGTCCCTGGATGGAGCATCTGGATCCGGAACACCGCGCGGACTACGAACAGCGGATCCGGCAGTTGCTGACATCCTTCGGTCTCCGGGATTTCAGCAAGAAGATGGGGGATTTGTCCGGGGGAGAGGTGAAGCGGGCGGCGATCGTCGTCATGCTTGCCAGCGAGGCGGATTTCTTCATTATGGATGAGCCGACGAACCATCTGGACATCGATGCCATCGAATACCTTGAAAATTATCTCTCGCATGCCCGGTGCACCTTGCTCATGGTAACCCACGACCGATATTTCCTGGATGCGGTCTGCAATACCGTGATGGAGATGGATCGAGGGGCGGTCTACATCTACAAAGGCGGGTATCTGAACTATCTGGAGAAGCGTCAGGAACGGATCGACAACTACAATGCCGAGACCGACAAAGTCCGGAACCTCTTGAGGCGGGAACTGGAATGGATGCGTTCCACTCCCAGCGCCCGGACCGGCAAGGCGAAGTCCCGGAAGAATGCGTTCTACGATCTGAAAGACCGTGCCGAACAAGTCTATCGAACAGACCAAGTCAGCCTGTCCGAGGTCGGGGGCGCTTCCCGGCTCGGCACCAAGATCATCAACTGCAAGGATCTTTCTTTCAGCTGGGACGGGGTTTGCTATCTGAAGGATTTCACCTACAACTTCCAGCGGTACGAGAAGGTCGGAATCGTGGGCCCCAACGGCTGCGGCAAGACGACTTTCCTGAATATCCTCACAGGAGATGTATGCCAGGGGACGGCAATGGGCACAAACCGCCGTCCATCCTCGCATCCTGCGTCCCTTCGGGACTTGTCCGCTGCGGCTGAGTGCGGCTCGTGCCATGCCGTTCCCTCGGCTCTTTCTGATGTCGAATCATGCGGCGGGCTATCATCAGGAAGCGTTCAAGGCGATTTCTGTCTGACCGGAACGATTGAATGGGGAGAATCTTTGAAGATCGGGTATTACCGGCAGGAAGGGATGTCCTTCGACGAGGGCCAGACGGTGCTGGAAACGGTCAACGATCGTCACCTTCTGGGCCGCTTCCTCTTTTCCCACGACATGCTGAACAACCGCATCGCGAATCTTTCCGGGGGCGAAAAGCGACGTCTCTACCTGCTGACCATCCTGATGCAGCAGCCGAATCTGCTCGTGATGGACGAGCCGACCAACGATCTGGACATCGTGACGCTGAATGTCTTGGAGGAGTATCTGAAGGATTTCAAGGGTACTTTGATCCTTGTTTCGCACGACCGTCATTTTCTGGACCGGCTCGTCGATCACTTGTTCGTGTTCACCGGCGACGGTCACGTGAAAGATTTCATCGGATCCTACAGCGAGTATCGGTCCTTTCTCAAAGAAGCGCAGGCTGACCGGCGCGCCCGTTCCCGCGATGCTGCCCGGGAGGAGCGGAGAGCGCGCGTCGCGAACAGCCCGAGTGAAACGGAGCCGCGTCCGCGACGACTGTCCTACAAAGAACAGCGCGAATTCGAGCAACTGGAAAAGGACATTGCCGCCCTATCCGCAGAGAAGGCGGAACTGGAGGCGCGCTTGAACGGTAATCCGGACGAGATTCCGGATTTTGCTGAAATTCAAAAACTTACGAACAGATATGCCGCGCTCTCCTCGGAACTTGACGAAAAGGAAACCCGCTGGCTTGAGCTCAGCCTCTAAAGATTCTTGTGTGAGAAAGGAGATTATCTGAAGAGTTTGTCCACTTCCGTAACCGCGCTCTGCAGGGCGAACACGGCCACGCGGTCGTAGGGCTCGATTCTGGTCGAACCGACGGCGATGATGGATTCACTGCCCCGTATCACCCCTCCGATCACGGCATCCCGCGGGAAATCGATGTCTTTGAGCGCGCCTTTCGTGATGGCGCTCTCCGGCGGTACCGTATATTCGAGCACTTCAGCGGAGGTGCCGCTCATGTATTTCACCATCCGGGCCTTGCCGCTGAGCGTAAATTTGAACAGCCGTCCCGCCGTGACGAGTTTTTTGTTGATCACGGCGTCCACGCCCATTTCTTCCGCGATATGCAGGTATTCAATGTTTTCTACCTCGGCGATCACGCGTCCTACCCCGAATTTTTTTGCAATGACACAGGACAGGACGTTCGCCTCGTCGTTGCCGGTCAAGGCGACGAAAGCATCGTATTCGCGGATCCCTTCTTCCAGCAGCAGGTCGGAATTTCGTCCGTCCCCGGTAACGACGATGACGTTGCCGGGCAGTTTTTCGGAGAGTTCTATGCCGCGCTCCTTGTTCTTTTCGATGATCTTGACGGTATCGATATGGCTGCTCAGCTGCCGGGCGACCATTTCCCCGATGTGCGATCCGCCCAGGATCAGGACCTTGTTCACCTCGATGTCGCTCTTCCCCAGAAATTTCAACAGGCTTTTGATCCCTTCACGCTTGGCGATGATGAACACCAGGTCGTGGTACAGGAACTTCGTCTCCGGTTTCGGGATCAAGGTCTCCCCGTAGCGTGTGATGGCGATGACCCGGAATTGCAGTTCGGATGAGGAAGCGACGGCGGCGAACTCCGAAAGTTTCATGTCCAGCAGCGGCGAATCCTCTTCCAGTTTGAATACTTCGATCTGCAACTTGCCATGGCCGAAATCCATGGATTCAGTCGCTGCCGTCCGCTTCAGGAGATCCACGATTTCGTCTGCGACCAGTTTTTCCGGGTAGAACATCAGTTCGATTCCCATTTGCTTGAAAAACAATCGGTTTTCCGAGGTGAGAAACTCTTCGTCGTCGATCCTTGCAGTGACTCGTTTGGCTCCGAGGTTTTTGGCGAGCAAGGCGCTCACGATGTTTACATCCTGGGGGGCGAAGGGCACGACGGAGATGAAAAGGTCCGCGCGCTGTACCTCCGCCTCTTTCATAACTTTGATGGAGGAAGGCGAACCTTCAATGGTGACCACATCGACAATCGTGTTCAAGCGCGCAAGCCTTTCGGCGTCGCTGTCGATGACCGTGATGTCGTTCCATTCCTGGCTGAGCATCTTGGCCAAATGGGAGCCCACCTCCCCGGCCCCTACGATGACGATTTTCATACCTTTTTCCTTAAATACTCAAAAATACGGTCTCCTTTTGTCAATGCGTGCCATACGATCCATCGGGGAAATAAAGCGGGAGCGGGAATATCCGGATGGTGTTCCAGGAAGGACCGGACTTTCTCCGGCCGGATTCCGTGTCGGGCACGCCGGAATTCCTTGTGCGCCTCGCGAACGGAACGGAAGTAATCCAGCTTGCCGGTCAGCAGGTACACCACGGCGGAACAGACGTCCAGCACCTTTCTGAAAAAGAGGGTCAGCCTTGCCTCCCTGCAGGCGATCTTCGCTGCGATTTCGGGAGCGAAGCCTGTCTCCTGCTTTTTCAGGGCATAGGTTTTCGCAAGGTTGTTCTCCAGTATGAGCAGGTTGTTCCTGTAGTTGAGCTTCAGTTTCCAGGGGGAATGGTTCGGCAGCGTGCCGCCACCCAAGTGATAGACCACAGACCGGGGAACGACGGTCACCCGGTAGCCTTCCAGCTGGAGGCGCCAGCAAAGGTCGATTTCTTCCATGTGGGCGAAAAAACGCTCGTCCAGTCCTTCCATTTCCTCGAATAGTTGCTTGCGAACCAGCAGACAGGCGCCGGTCACCCAGAACACATCCGCGGGGGAGTCGTACTGGCCGGTGTCCTGTTCGACCCGGCGCAGTACCCTTCCGCGGCAGAACGGGTAGCCGAAACGGTCCAGCAAGCCTCCGGCGGCCCCGGCATATTCAAACAGGTCCTTGCGGAAATAGGAGCGGAGTTTCGGGCCGCAGGCGGCACAGCCGGGGTGGTTGTCCATCCATTCGACGAGAGGTTCCAGCCAGCCGGGAGAAACTTCGATGTCGGAATTGATGAGTAGGAAATAAGTCAGTCCGTCCGCGTCCGGGAGGGAGCGGATGGCCTGGAAAGCGCGGTTGTAGCCTCCTGTAAAGCCATAGTTCCTGTCGAGTCGGATTTGCCGGACAGACGGGAACTTCGCGGACAACATGTCCATGGAACCGTCCGTAGACGCGTTGTCAGCCACGATCACTTCCGCATCGGAAGGCATCGAGGCGAGCAGTCCGGGAAGGAACTTCTCCAGATACTGGACCGTGTTCCAGTTCAGGATGACAACCGCCGTCTTCATGGAGTGATGCTTACGCGTCCTGCTTGCAGCAGCAGTCTCCGTCTCCGTGACTTTCTCCTTGACAGCAATCGCCCTCTCCGTGTCCCTCGCAGCCGGGACAGCAGCAACCCCTCTCGTCGCAGGACTCTTCCGGAAGGAATTCTCCGTGAAGCCCTTCCTGAAGTTCTTTCTCGGAGGCATCCCGGACAGAGATGACCTTGCCTTTGAAACAGAGCGTCTTCCCGGCCATCGGATGGTTGAAGTCCATGCGGACCGCATCTTCCTTCAACTCTAGGATCCTCCCTTGGACCACCTGGCCGGAGCTGTTGAGCATCGGAAGAACCCGGCCGACCTGCAGGATGTCCTCGCGGATCTTTCCGTCGATTTCGAAGGCGGTCTTCGGGAGGTCGATGCGGAGTTTCTCATCTGCGACGCCATACCCGTCTTCCGGGGAAAGCGTGAAGCTGAAATCTTCTCCCGCATCTTTTCCCAGAAGCTCCGCTTCGAATTTCGGGAGCAGCATCTGGTTTCCGTGAATATATTCCAACGGCATCTCATCGGTCGCCTTGTCGGCAATGGCGCCTTCTACTTCCAGTTCATAGGTCAATGCGACCACTTTGTTGTTTGCAACTTTCATATTCGGATCGTTTATATTCGGTTTTAACTGCTGAAATCGACATTTTCGAATGCTAAGGTAGGAATAAGTTTCGACATGCAGAAGCGGGCGTCATCCCCGGCTGCGAGAAGATGATTCCATAACGTCAAGAAGTTGCCGGTAATCAGCATTTCCCGGACGGGGCGGGTGATTCTGCCTTCTTCGAACAGGAAGCCTTCGATGCCGTAGGAAAAATCACCCGTCGAGGAGTTGTTGTTCCCGCCGTTGAATCCGGTCACCAGAATCCCGTTTTTGACTTTCTCCAGGATGGCCTTCCGGTCCAGGGCGGACGGACGTTCTCCCAAGACGGGGGAAAGATAGGGAAGGAGAACGGGTCGCAGGGCTTCCTCCACAGTCGCAGTCGTGTTCATCTTCCTGGCGATATACGTGTTGATGAAGTACGTCCGGACGATCCCTCCTTCGATGATCGGGGCCTCCTTCGTGGCAACGCCCTCCGAGTCGAAGAGCTTGGATCCGCTCCTGCCGGGAGTTCTCGGCCGGTCCACGAGTGTCAGTCCTTCGGAAAAGACTTGAGTCCCCAGGGTGCCTTCCAGGAAAGAATTCCGCTGCTGCAGGGAATATCCACCGAGCGCTTTCAGCAGGGGATTCACCAGCCTGGAGGCACATTCGCTGTCCACCACCAGGTTGTATTTCCCGCTTGCCGGATTCTCCGGAGCGATCTGCGCGGCAGCCCTTTCCATGGCGGTCCTTCCGAGGAAGCGGAGGTCGAGCCGCTCCAGAAGCGGAGACGAGTCCCACCAATAGCCGCTGTATTTCCGGCCTTCACTGTCTTGTATGGTCGTTTCGACCCCGTATTCGAAGGCGGTTTCGGTGTGCCGGCACCGGAGCCCGTTGCTGTCGATTACCAACTGGTCCGTGAGGGTGTCGGAATATTCCCCTTCTTCGGAAATGAGCCGGTACGTCATTCCCGTTTCGGAGCGTAGTTCCTTGTTTCCCATTTCCGGAAAGATGGCCGCTTTGCCGGCCAAGTCCAGTCTGCGCGCGGCGTTTATGGAAGCGTAGGCTGGATCCAGCAGACCGAGTTCCCTCCCGGTTCGAGCGTCACGGGCCGTCCGCGCAGGATCGGGAAGGTCTCTGCAGGGGTCTTCCGCCAGCATCCTGACGGTCGAGACTGCTTTTTGCAGAAAAGGTCCCAGGGTTTCCAGTTGCAGCAGGTTGGTGGAAAAACTCCCGAATCGTCCGTCCACGAAGAGGCAGATTGTCAAAGCATGGTCCAGGCAGTGGTTCACTCTATCCAATTCTCCGTTGAGCGTCGCGAAGGAATCCATACAACTCCAGGACAAAGTGAACCGGGCTTTTTGCGCGCCGGCTTCCAGTGCCATCGCCATAGCGCGCTCAAGGATTTGTATCTCGTTTTCAGGAATCATGGTCATTCTCCTCCAACGATAAGATGGTCAACCAGGACCGTCGGAATGCCGCAGGAAACCGGGCAACTCTGCCCCTTTCCGCAAGTCCAGGCACCTTCGTCTATTTTCAAGTCATTCCCGACAGCCGCGATATCCGCCAGTGCGCGTGGACCGTTGCCGATGATGTTGATATCTTTCACCGGGCGGGTCAGACGGCCGTTTTCGATGAGGGAACCGCTCTTTACGAAGAACGTAAAGTCGCCCTCCCCGATCTGGACCTGCCCGTTCGAAAATTCATCCACGTAGATGCCTCGCTTCACACTGGCGATGATATCGGCCGGATCNGCATCCCCGCTTTCCATGTAGGTGGCGCGCATGCGGGGAAGCGGAGGGTAGCGAAAACTTTCCCGTCTGCCGTTGCCGGTCGGGGACACNCCGTANAACCGGGCGCTGATGCGGTCGTGGAGATAGGAACGCAGCACCCCTTCGCGGACCATGTANGTCTTCTGTCCAGGCACGCCTTCGTCGTCGTAGTTCACGGCGCCGCGGTTGGACGGNAGGGTTCCGTCATCTACGATGGAAATGCGCGCGTCGCAGACCTTTTGGCCCANCCGGTCGCTGAATATGGACTGNCCCTTGCGGTTGAAATCGGCTTCGAACGCATGGCCCATGGCTTCATGGAGCAGGATGCCGGAGGCACCGGAACCCATGACGACGGGCATCTCTCCTCCTTCCGGCCGTTTTGCCGCGAACCGTTCGTCGATGCCCCGCACCGCATCCTCGGCAATTTCCAGCAACAGTTCCTCCGTTAGCATTTCAGGACCCGTCCGGAAGCTTCTGGATACGGACTTGTTTTCCGTGACATTGCCCTGGCTGAAAATGACCGAGACCGCCAGGCTGGCAAGCGGACGCGTGTCGAAGGTCATTTCCCGGAAAGAATTGTATTGAAGAATATCGCTGACTTGGCTGGACATCCTGACGATGACCTTGACGATCCGGGGATCTTTCGCGGTGATCAATCTTTCCAGGCGCTCCAGCAGCGGTACAAATTTTCGCGCTTCCTCGGTTCTCCAGTCCGCGCGGAAAGGATACCGGTCGGGAAAGGACATTCTTTCCGGAAATACCCGGAATCCTGAAAGCATCTCGCGCGCTTCATTTCGAACCGTTTTCAGCCCCGCCTTCCGGAACGGACGGCGGATGGCAGAGGACATCGAAATCGCCGAAGCGGCTTTGGCGGCCTCGAGCATCAATGGTAATTCCGTCCGTTCGGAATAGGCGTACCCCGTCTTTTCCCCCTGCAGCACCCGGATGCCGACTCCGTGGTCGACATGGAAACCTCCTGAGGCGACCTGTCCGTCTCGGAGCAGCAGATCCGTCCAGGTGGTATCTTCGAAGAAGAGATCGCAATAGTCGCCGCCCTCTCTCCTCCCTTCCTCGATCAACCTGTCAAGCGCAGGTTCATCCACCCGGAATGTATCCAGATAGAGACGCTTCTCTTTCATCNTGTCCCTTCCAATATTTTTTCAAATTCGGCATTCATCCGGAGGATCTTCTCGTATTTTTCTTCATCGGAGATGTGAANGCTGTTCTTCGTGCCNTCCGCGATCGGCGTGGCCGGATCCGTTGAATTATCTGTCAGGATCCAGTGGTCACAAAGCGGAATGAAGTCNCGGAACAANTAGTAGAGCCCCCGGCTGTACCGTCTGCGGATCGTCTCTTCCTTGATGTTGTGTCCGCCGGCTTCTACCCGGGCTTTGACGCGAGCGATGGCCAGTTCCGGTGAACTCAACCAGAAATAGACAATGGTCACGTAATAACCCGCTTCCTGCGCGTTGCGGATCATTTTGAGCAGGAATCGGGTTGCGAGAGTGGTTTCGATGCAGAAGTCCTGCTTTCGCTCGAACAGGTACCGGATCTTGAGCAGCATGTACCGGCTGGCGGCTACGGAGGCTTTTTCCGGGTTGAATGGCGCAAGGCTCTTTGCGAATTCGTCGGAATTTACGAACTCTCCGCAGTCCAGGAGTTCCGGAAGCACGGAATAGGATGCGGTGGTCTTTCCCGATCCGTTGCAGCCCGATATGATGAAAAGTCTCGGCATCGTTGCGTGTTTGTTGCCCGACCCTCGTCTGTTCGGCGAACCGGGTCGGGAAAGTAATCGGATGATTCCGGAAATTCTGCGGATCGTCGTAAATCTCCGCCCATTCCGGAAGCTCTTTTTCGGCCACCGCGTCCAACTAGTCTTCCGTGGCCGCCTCGAGTTTCTTCAAGAGCGCGAACATGACGATGCCTGCAATGGTGCAGAGGATCATGAGCACGACCCAGTTGACATAGAGGGGGACCTTTTTCCAGAGAAGGCCCGGAATCGAGCTCAGGTAGTTCCCGATCGCGCTTGCGGCGAACCAGAGTCCCATCATCAGACCTTTGAACTTCGGAGGAGCGACCTTCGATACGAATGAGATTCCCATCGGGCTGAGCAGCAGTTCAGCGAAGGTGAGGATCAGGTACGTGCCCATCAGGTAGGTGGGAACCACGGGATCCGGGGAAACGGTTCCGCTCAAAGCAGCGGGGGACATCTGACCGCGTGAAGCGAAAATCATGACGAGATAGCCGAGGGCCGCCACGAACATGCCGATTCCGATCTTCTTCGGGGCGGAGGGCTCCATGCCCTGGGGATACCGGGCGCTTTTCTTGTTTGCGAGCGCGCTGAAGATCGCCATGGACACAGGAGTGAGCGAAACGACATAGAACGGGTTGAACTGCTGGAAAAGCTGCGGCTGGATTGACAAGGGGTTGTCAAGCCCGCGATAGATCAGGTATGCGCCTGACCAGAGAGCAGCCGTAACGATTCCGCATCCGAGTTTGCCGGAAGGTTTCTCCGATTGAAAAATGCCGAACAGGGTGTACACGGAGGCCGCGATCAAGGCAAGCGCCCAAATGTTGAAACCGATCCGCGTCCAACCCGTCGCATAGCTCTGGGTGTAGTCGCGCGCGAACCAGGTCAGGGAGGCGCCATTCTGATGGAAGGCCATCCAGAAGAAAATCACGACTGCGAACACGAGGATCAGGGCCACGATGCGATCCTTGGTCTGCTTCGGAGTCAGTTCCACGTAATTTTCCTGTGTCTGGGCTTTCTGCTTGGCATTGACATCCGCGTGCTTGAACCATTTGCGGAAGCCGAAGTAGATGAGGAAGGAAGCGATCAGGGAAACGCATGCGACGGCAAATCCCATGTTGTAAGAGGAGGACAGGTGTTCGATGTAGTAGGGACAGAACTGCTCCAGCCCCATACCTGCAATCTGGGCATCCGGCATCTGCGTAGCCAGGTCGGCAAGCTTAGCGGAGTCTGCCGCCCTGATGGTCCCGTCCATGAATTGGTGGGCCAAGGCGGGAATGTCAGCCTTGTAGATGAGGCCGGCCTTGCTCAGGAACCGGTTCGTGATCGCGGTCGCTGCAGACGGAGCGAACATCGCGCCGACGTTGATCGCCATATAGAACAGACTGAAGGCGCTGTCTCGCTTGGCCTGATACTTGGGCTCGTCGAACAAGTTGCCGACCATCACTTGCAGGTTACCCTTGAAGAGACCTGTGCCGATGGAGATCAGCGTGAGCGCTCCGATCATGAGCGCGAAGCCCAAGCCATTTGCGGCGGTCGGGATGGAGAGGAAGGCATAGCCTACGAACATGACGCAGATGCCCGTGACGATGCATTTTCCGAATCCGATCTTGTCGGCGAGCCAGCCGCCGATTACGGGCATGAAATAGACAGCCGCCAGGAAGATGGCGTAGACTTGGTTGGCCGCAGCCTGCTCCAAACCGAATTTAGCCTGCAGGAAGAGCATGAAGATGGCCAACATGGTGTAGTAGCCGAAGCGTTCACCCGTGTTGGCCAGAGCGAGGGCGAAGAGCCCTTTGGGTTGTCCTTTGAACATAAATACTATATATTTTTAATACAGAATTAGCAATTCAACGCGCTAATATAGTTTTTTTGTGCATAAAGAACAAAATCAAAGGTTATGAAATATCATCCATTGACCCGAGAGCAAAGANACGCAATCTANCTGGGTTTGCAATCAGGCAAGAGCCTTAGCGCCATTGCCCGGCAGATTGAAGTGCACAAGTCTACGGTGAGCCGCGAGACCTTGCGCGCGGCGCGAGCGCATCGCACAGGATCTAAAGACCACGGTGTATTTCGCCGACTCCTACGCCTTCCTGTCGCACTTGCTTTTTGACTCTGCCCTCGGAACTTTTTCATCGTTTGTTTTCTCGTTTCAAAAAAACTTCCTAACTTTACCTTTGAAAAAACAGCAAAATTTCAAAGGTGTTATGAGCAGCGAACATTCCATTACAGAAAATATAACTCTTAAAGATCGAATAGTGGCATTACCTGAAGACAGTGTATTGTTTCGCTCCGATTTTCCCGAATATCACTCCGAGTTTGTAGGAAGTACCTTGTCGGAACTGACAAGTAGCGGAGTGCTATACAAGATTGCTCAAGGAATATATGTGAAGCCGAGAAAGAGTAGGTTTGGTTTGGTCTTACCATCTGTTGAAAAAGTTGTCCGGGCGATTGCTGCTCGCGATAAAGCAGAAGTATTGCCATCAGGAATGACCGCTTTGAATGCATTGGGACTCTCGACCCAAGTTCCAATGAATTATACATACCTAACCACAGGTAGTGAACGAACTATCAAATTAGCCAATCGTAAGATAATGCTTAAACGAGGTGTTCCCAAGAATTTCTGTTATAAAACACCTCTGATAGCTTTATTGGTGCAGGCTCTTAAGACATTAAAGCAAGAAAATATCGGCAACGAAGAATTACGGATTATTCGTGAACTAATATCCAAAGAACCTGATAAGGATAATCTTGCCGGGGACGTTGATATGATGCCTGTTTGGATGAAGAGAATTGTAAAACCGATGCTTAATAATTAAATATGGGAAGATTGTGGCTGAATAATAATATACTGGATCGTCTGGCAATGCTGCAACAGACGGAAACCGGGCATCCGGGGATCAATCAGGTAGCAATAGAAAAAGATTGGTGGGTAACTGTAACTCTAAAAGCTCTGTTCCTGACTGAGTGTTGCGAGTCGTTGATTTTCAAAGGCGGGACTTCTCTTTCCAAAGGTTTCAATCTAATTGAACGCTTTTCTGAAGACATAGATTTGGCCATTAGCCATTCATTCTTCGGGATTGAGAAGACAAGCAAAAATCAACGTGAAAAATTGCGCAAGAGGGCTCGTGCCTATATTCACGATACGCTCTCAACACAATTGGATGCTAATTTGCGGGCAATTGGCGTTTCCGGCTATAGTATAGAAAATGTGACAAAAGAGCAAGATAAAAATGGGGAGTGGCGTTTAATAGATTCTGATAGAGACCCGACGGTCATTCTTTTGCATTATCCTTCAATTGTTGAAGAGACAATAACGTATATTCCTCCCCGTGTAAAGATTGAGGTTAGCGCTCTTTCGATGGATGAACCAACGGAGTCGCGAGATATCCATTCTTTGATAGAGAAGAGTTTTGAAGGTGAGGATACCGGTGCTAATTGCAAAGTAAGAACTGTAGTGCCAACCCGTACTTTCTTGGAAAAGCTATTCCTGCTGGCCGAAGAGTTCCAAAAGGAAAAGCCGAGAAGTCTAAGAATGTCTCGCCATTTATACGATTTGGAAAGACTTATGGACACACAATATGGATGTGAAGCCCTGTCTGATAACTCACTATATAACGCTATAGTGGAGCATCGCAGAACGTATTATGCCTTAAATTATGTCGATTACGATGCTCACAATCCTTCCACTATCAATTTTATGATTCCGGAGAAGGAAATGAAGCAATGGGAAACCGATTATGCTGAGATGAAACGCTCATTTATTTATGGTCAATCGCTGGAGTTTGAAGTTCTGATGCAGAGGATAAAGGAGTTGCAAGAGAGAGTAAGAAATATGGTTAGATAGAATTTCGTGGCTGCACACTACATACTCGGAACTTTTTTGAAAGTTCAAGATAGAAGCGCAACGCCGTCTTTGTAGCCCGCCGGCGTTGGACAGGGTCAAAAAGCAACACAAAAGTGCACAAGTCTACGGTGAGCCGCGAGACCTTGCGCGCGGCGCGAGCGCATCGCACAGGATCTGAAGACCACGGTGTATTTCGCCGACTCCTACGCCTTCCTGTCGCACTTGCTTTTTGACTCTGCCGTTTTCCTACTGTTTTTTCATTTATTGCGACTATTTTCGTAATTTTGTTAGTTACAAAACAAAGAAACGAAGATATGAAGATCGGGGTAAAGCTGATGTATGGGTTTCTGCGGTTGGTGTCCGCCCTGCCGCTGGGGTTTCACTATGCCTGTGCAAGTTTTATCTCTTGGGTGCTGAGGGATCTGCTGCGCTATCGCAGGGATGTCGTCATGACCAATCTCGCCCGCTCGTTCCCCGGCAAGAACTACGGTGATCTGAAGCAGATCGCCCGTCGTTTCTACCGTCACTTCGGAACGATCATCGCAGAAACCGTCTGGTTCGGGGGCTGTACGAATGAGGAACGGTTCCGCAAGCAGCGGCTTTTCGAACTCGCCAACCCGGAAGTACTCGAAGAAGCCTTCCGGAATTCTCCGGGTGTAATGATCCTGGACTCCCATTGCGGCAACTGGGAACTGCTGGGCGGACTTGTCTGTTACAGCTCCAGTCCCGCAATCCGCGGCTGCTATGCCCGCGACGATGCCATCGTGGTCTATAAGCCGCTTTCCAGCGATTCCTGGAATGAAATCATGCGTCTGAACCGGTGCGCCGGCGTGCCCGGTCGTGATTATAAAGGCTACATCAGTTCCCGGGACATTCTGCGTTTCGCGCTTTCGAGCAAGGAACGCAAGCAGATCTATATAGTCCCGGCCGACCAATATCCGTACCGGGACGCCATCGCGCCCGATCCGGTCGAATTCATGCATCAGCCGACACAAACCATGTTGGGAGGAGCCTCCATCGCCCGCAAGCGGGGGATGAGCGTGCTCTACATGAATCATCTGCCGGTTTCGAAGGGGCATTACACTTGCAGTTTCACGGAAATCTGTCCTGACGCCTCCCGGATGACCCCTCATGAAATTATGGTCAAATTTTATTCTTTGCTCCAGCAGGACATCGAAGAGACCCCCTGGAACTACCTATGGACTCACAAGCGTTGGAAATGAAAAACTACCTTGGATTATGAAACGTATTCCCACTCTCCCCATGCTGCTTCTGGCGTGCGCTCTGCTGCCGGCCGGCCCGATCCGGGCGCAAGATCCGTATGGAACTGTTTCCTATGCTCTTCCTCAGACAACGATCAGGTTGGAAGTGGAAGCTGTCTGCGAGCATTTCTTCGCTGGACCCTATGCGAAGTTTGCCGAAAAGTACCTCGGCGTCCAAGCGAGACAACAGGATCAGACAACCTGTACGCTCGATGACGTGAAGATGACGCCGTACATAGAAGCGGATCCTTCCGCGCGCTTTTTTATCGATCCCGAAAAGACCGCTTATCTTTCCTTGTCCAGTCAAGGGTTGATCGCGGTTTCCGACGGGAGTTTCGGAGAAACGTCCCAGTGGCGTTTCCCGTCCCCGAGGGCTGCGGATTTCTCCGAACGGGGCATCAGTTCGAACCTCACATCGGAGGCGACTACCCTTTTCCGCGGCGTTCAGAATGATGCGGCCTACAACCGGGTGGCGGTCCAGCAGAACATGGTTGTCGAGAAGCCCTTGGAACAGCGGGCGCGAGAGGCGGCGGATGTGATCTTCGAACTGAGGCGCAAGCGTATGCAGATCGTGATCGGTGACACGGACGCGACTTACAGTGGCGAAGCCATGGGTGCCGCTCTTGCGGAGATCGCCGCCTTGGAGAAAGAATACATGTCTCTCTTTGTGGGCTACAGTGAACTCCAACCGCAGAAGGTCACCTGCGATGTTGTCCCCGTAAAAGGACAGAAGAATCAGACCTACGTGGCCTTCCGCATCTCCGATGCCGACGGGATCGTGGCCGCCGACAACCTCTCCGGCAAGCCCTATTTGCTGGAGATCCTTCCGCAGGACATCGCTCCCGCAGCAGGCAAAGGCCGTTCTGCCAAAGGGGACGTGGCGCTGTACCGGATCCCGGCGGTCTGCACTGTGAAGCTCACCGACGGAGTCCGACCGATTCTCCAGAGCCGGATTCCCGTCTACCAGCTCGGAACGGAAAACTACTTCCCGCTCGGCAAATAGGAACGACTTTTTTATTAACTATAATAGCACTATGACAATCAAAGATTTGCAACCCAAAATCGTCTGGAACAATTTCTATCTGTTGACCAGGCAGCCTCGTCCTTCGAAACACGAAAGCAAAGTCCAGGAATTTCTCCTTGCATGGGGAAAAGAACGTGGCATCGATGTCAAGCGGGACGATACAGGCAACATNATATTCTCAGCTCCCGCGACCAAGGGCTANGAGAANCGGAAAGGNGTCATCTTGCAGGCCCACATGGACATGGTTCCGCAGAAAACAGCGGACACGAAGCATGATTTCCTGACGGATCCCATCGAAACCCGGATCGACGGAGAATGGCTTTGCGCGAAGGGTACCACTCTGGGCGCGGACAACGGCATCGGCGTGGCGATCGCGATGTCCGTTTTCGAGGACAAGACACTGAAGCACGGACCGCTCGAGGCCTTGATTACATATGACGAGGAAACGGGCATGACGGGTGCCAACGCGCTCAAGCCCGGGGTTCTCAAAGGAGACATTCTCCTGAATCTTGATTCCGAGGAGGAAGGTGAACTCTGCACCGGCTGCGCCGGCGGAATTGACGGTGCCGCGGACTTCTCCTACCGGACCTATGCGGTGCCCGAGGACACGGTGACCTACAAGCTCTCCGTCAAAGGCATGAAGGGCGGACACTCCGGAATGGACATCGCGCTGTGCAGGGCCAATGCAAACAAGGTGCTTTGCCGGATTCTCATGGCCACGATCGCGGACTTCGAGGTCAAGGTGTCGAACATCAAGGGCGGTTCTCTGCGCAATGCGATTCCTTTCGAAGCGGAGGCCGACCTGGTCATCCCTTCCAAGCACGTCCGCGCCTTCAAAGCTGCTGCCGAGAAGGTGTTCGCCGACATCAAGTTCGAGTACCAATACTCGGATCCCGGCATGAGCCTCCTGTTCGAGAAACAGGTGGAGAACGCTGCGCGTTACATCAGCCCGAAGGTCGTCGAACGGGCGCTGAAGGCTATCCTCGCATGCCCGCACGGGGTAAAGCGCATGAGCGACACCCTGCCCGGACTTACCGAAACCTCCACGAACATGGCGATCGTCCGCACAGAGAAAGGACATCTCGTGGTGCATTCCTTGACGCGGAGCTCCATTGACGCCGCGAAGATGGCGTTGGCGGATTCGATCCGTTATACCTTCGAACTGGCCGGTGCGAAGTACTCCACTTCAGGAGCGTACAGCGGATGGGCGCCCAAGTTGGGAACTCCTATGATTCAGGTGCTCCAAGACACCTACAAAAAACTCTTCAACAAGGAGCTCAAGGTGACTGCCACGCACGGGGGACTCGAATGCGCGATCATGGGCGCCAAATACCCGAACTGGGAGATGGTCTCCCTCGGCCCGACCATCGTGCATCCCCATTCCCCTGACGAGCGCGTGAAGATCGATTCGGTCGGCAAGACTTATGACTTTGTTATCGCCGTGCTGGAACGGATTCCAGAAAAGTAAGCTTTTCTGCTATTTTACATATTTTGACAAAGTGGAGGGGCAAGCCTTGATGGCCTTTGAAAGCACTTCGCAGTAGAGCCGCGCACCATTTTCACGGGTGTGGACACCGTCGGCGAAATAATCCTTCTGGGCTGCCTGCTTGCCAATTTTGTCGTATTCCCTAGCGGCCAGTTCATTCAAGTCGATGAACGGGACGCTCTCTTCTTCCGCTACTTGCTTGCACCAAGCGTTGAAGGTGTCTGCGAAGCGCCGGATGGAATTGTCACTGTTCCAATTGTTCTGAGGGGTTGGCGAGACCACGATCGGTAGACCGCCGCGCAATTTCGCTTGGCGAACCATCATCCGGATGTAGTGACCATAGGAATACACTTCTTCCGGAGCACCGTTCTTTTCCATTATGAATGTTTGCGGATTATTGCCGGTGCCGTCCAAAGTGCCACGTGCGCGTCCGGAGTTGATGGGAGACATGTCGTTATGTCCGAACTGAATGATGACATAGTCTCCGGGTTGGATTCGATCGCGGATCACGTTCCACCTGCTGTCGAAGAATGTGCGGCTGCTTAGGCCGCCCAACGCATCATTCTCGACGGCGAGGTCAGGGCTGAAATATTCGGAAAAAAAGTTGCCCCAGCCCCACATGCCGTTGCTCCCAGAGCCGTCTCCGTTCATGCAGGTGGAATCCCCGGCGAGAAACAACATGGGTTTTCCTTCTTTTCTGATAGCCCGCTGGACAGGATAGGGAACAATCGTGTTCTGCCAAGAGGGAAATCCACCGGCAGAGGATCTTTCTTGGTGGCCGTACAGTTTGAGCATCTCCGCTGAAGCAAGCAAGACGGGACCATAGCCATGTGCGGCGAAGACGCTGAGAGGGCGGGTAGCATAGAAGATATTCGTCCAGCCTAGCCCCGTGCCCACACAGGTGTTCTCGACCTGTCCTTTTTCATTTACTTGCTTGGCAATACCGTTCCACCCTGACTTCGCGATGTCTTGGTAGGCGATCCGATCGATCCATCCCTGGTTGATCGCATGAGCGATTGAATAAACATACATGGCGCTTGCGCTCGTTTCCAGATAAGTTTCAGTTTTGTCCAGCAACTGATGCCAGCGACCATCAGGGGATTGCAGGGGGGCGATTCCTCTGATGAGTGATTTGAGCAGGTTCAGGACCTTGTCTCTGCCTTGGAAATCTTCCGGAAGTGCATCGAGCACTTCGCACATCGTCAGCATCGCCCATCCGTTGGCCCGGGCCCAGTAATAGCTGGGATGTTCCTCCATCGAATCGATCCATCCGTGTCGGTAGAGATTTAATTCGGGTTCCCAGAGGTAATTCTTGAACAGCATGACTTGGTTGATAGCCTCGTTGTAAAATTTCTGAGTGAGATCACCCCGTTCCATTTGACTCAGCCTGCCGCGCCATGCGATGGGGTTGATGCCCATGTACATGTCATCCAGCCAGACCGAATTGCTGAGGGGCCGGTTGCGACGGGCTAGGATTCCATCTCCGAGTCGGTATTCCTTATACATGACGAAATTGAACCAATTGTCCAGCAGTGGGCGGAAGCCCATAGATTCCCGAGGATTCGCCAATGTGGCTTTGATCAGGGACGCGCACATCGCTCCGCAATCATCCAGAAAGCGCGGCCGGTAGAGTGCGTTCAACCCCATCTGATATCCGGTCTCGTCATAGTAGCGCTTCACATGCGGAAAGACTTTCCCGAGGAAGCGGAAGCGATCATAGACATACCGGGCGTATTTCTCGTCTCCAGTCACTTCGCTGGCCAGCAACAGGGCGGAATAGGTCACCCCCCATTCATAAGAAATGATGCTGAAATCGCCTCTCTGGAGGCGGCTGTCCCGGTCTAGTTTGGCTTCATCTTTGATGACTTTGCCGTCGGCATCCACGATGGCGGCCGGAGTACATCCGTCGATGTAGTTGAAGATCCGATCAATGACTTCGCGGACTTCAATGGAAGGGTCGGGGCGGACCTGGCGAGCTTGCTGCCCGGGTTGACCGGACGGGGAAGGTCGCTGGGCATCTGTGGGGATGCCGAAGCAGATTATCCCTGACAGTACAAGAGTAAAAATTCGTATTGATGTTGACATTGCTATGGTGTGTTAGGAAATATTTTGCTCACCAAAAATACTAAATTAATGACAATTTAGAAATAAATCACTATATTTGCATTCCTTTTGGTTGGCATACGTTTCCAAAAGGATTGCAATTTATTTATTATTAAACAATTACAAGATGCTAAAACAGTACGAAACCGTTTTCATCGCTACTCCCGTTTTGTCTGAACAACAGATGAAGGAAGCGGTTGCCAAGTACATCCAGCTCATCAAAGACAATGGGGGCGAGGTGGTGTACGAAGAGGACTGGGGGCTCCGTCAGCTGGCTTATCCGATCCAGCACAAGACTTCCGGCTTTTATTACTTGATCGAGTTCAGGGCCAACCCTGAATTTGTAGATGTGCTCGAGACGCAGTATCACCGTGACGAGCGGATCATCCGTTTTTTGACCGTCGCCTTGGACAAGGATGCGGTCGCGTATGCGGAACACCGTAGAGAAAATCGCAAGAAGAAGGCTGAGGCCCCGGTCGAAGCCGCTCCCGTGAAGGCGAAAGCCAAGTTGCAGGACGACGATGTGGATGACGAGGAGGAAGAGGCTGAAGACAACGCATAAATCAAGGAGGAATACTTATGGCACAGAATGACGCGAAAGGCGGAAAAATCCGTTATCTCAATCCTCCTGCAGTAGAGGTGAGAAAAAAGAAGTACTGCCGTTTCAAGAAGGCAGGCATCAAATACGTCGATTACAAGGATCCGGAATTCCTGAAGAAGTTCCTGAACGAGCAAGGGAAGATTCTCCCGCGCCGCATTACCGGAACCTCCCTCAAATTCCAGCGGAAAGTGGCTCGGGCCATTAAGCGTGCCCGCTCGCTTGCGCTGCTTCCCTACGTGACGGACTTGCTTAAATAAAATAGGAGATACTCGCTATGAAGATTATTTTGAAGAAAGAAGTCGCCAACCTCGGCGAGCCCGGGGATGTGGTTGAAGTGAAGCCTGGGTATGCTCTCAATTTCTTGATCCCCAAGGGGTTCGCCGTTTCGGGCACTCCTGCTGCCATCAAGCAGCACGAAGAAACTGTCCGTCAGCGCGCGCACAAAGAGGCGAAGCTGGTTGCGGATGCNGAAGCGCTCGCGAAGCAGATCGAAGAGATGCCGATCAAGGTCGCNGTCAAGGTGAGCGAGACGGGTAAGATCTACGGNTCCGTTACAGCGGCTCAGCTTGCGGAGGCCCTCCACAACGTGGGTATTGAAATCGACAAAAAGAACATCACCGTTCCCGATGATGTCAAGAAACTCGGTGAATACGAGGCTTCGGTGAAGTGCTACAAACAAGTATTCGCCACCTTCAAATTCGAAGTCGTTTCCGAATAAACCTGTTCCGGATGCTTTTACGGCCGGCTGAGTGAATCAGCCGGCCGTTTTGGTGACCGGCCCGCTGACGAGCCCCGGGTGGCTACGGGTTTGCGAGGGTATTTCCGGGCCCCTTCGCAAAGCACGGGAACGGGGTAGGGCCTTGGGGTGCTCTGCAAGGCACTATGGCGTTGCAACATCCCCCTTTAAAGGGGGTATCTTCAACCCGAATATGCCCTACACCACCCTGTGCGCCAGGCGGCCGTTCCCGTGCTTTGGGAAATCCCCGCGCCGAAGCAAGAACGGATGCACTGCGACCTACCCCTGCTGTCTGTCACGCTTTCAGATTCTGCCCTGTGATGATTTTTTTCAAGAATATTCATTTGTGAAGAGCAAGGCGTTTGCCGAGCCGAAATATTGCGAAAGTGTTTTCGCGTGTCCTTGTAAGAAAATGTGGTAATTTTTTAATCCCGAGGATGACGAAGATGCAATCCGCTCGCGTTCAGATCATGTTGGAACGCCCGATTCTACGGGTTGATACTCCATATCCGGCCGAGTGTGGAGTATCAGTAGTTTGTCTGGGATCAGGTTTACCACAACCTTCTTACGGTACGATGATCCTTATTTTCACAAACAAAGAAGACGCACACCCCAATCCAGTCATCGACATCCTGACGGAACGGGGTGTACCTTTCTTTCGGCTCAATACGGAAGCGCTCGGATTCCTCCGGTATCTGGATGAGGTTCCCTCGATCGGGAGTATCCTCAACGACCGGTATGCCTCTTCCAAAATGGTCCAGAGCCAAGTGGCGATCGATTGCGGTTTCACGATTCCGCATACTCTTTCCACCAACCGGAAAACGCTCTTCCGATCCGGGATCTCTATTCCGGGAAGTTGCCGTTCTTGTCCTGCTGGGGCTGGAGGCCGTCGAGGGAACGTCTGTTCTTCTGTGAAGAGAAGAGGTTGAACTGCCGGTTGATTTCGGACGCAGGCATGCCGGTTACGTTCTTGCGAATCAGGTAAGAGAAGGAGGTGCTGCCGCCTTCCTCGGAGGCGCTGTAGTCCGCGATGACCTGCTGCAGGTTCCACCCGTTGGCGCTTAGCCAGTTGAGCGCTTCCGCCGTTGAGCTGAAATAGCGGATGCCGGTCCGGCTGCTCAGCACGTGATCCCGGGAAGAACTGGGTTCTTGACCATAGTCTACGGTAATCCGGTACCGGTCATAGCGCAGCCGCTGAAATTTCATGACCGCGTAGATGTAGCGTTCATTCAAGGCCGCATGGTAACTGTCCGCTTCCGTCAAGACTTGCGCGGACAGCTTGAAAGAAGGGATGCAGACGTACAGGGTCACCAACGCGCACGCTGCGATTTGTTGAAAAGGTGTCATGGTTTTTCGGACTTGGTTTCTTCTTTCCGGGACGGTTCCTTGTACTTGAAGCGGCGGATCTTCTGCGTGGCTGTCTTCTCGAAATCTTCCTTCATCGCTTCTACGTCACTGATCTTGGACTGCTTGGAAACATGCTTGTTGACATATTCAAGGACGGTCTTTTTCCGCTCTTCGAGCATTTTGAAGAAATTGTCCTCCCGTTCTTGGTTCCAGTTCAACACGCTGTCGTCGAACTTGATCAGGGCTACGAGTTTGCCTTCCCGCTCCACCACGAGGGATTCATTTACCCCGCGGATGGTGTTGATCAGTTGCTCGATTTCCTCCGGATAGATGTTTTCGCCCGCCGGGCCCACAATCATGTTTCCGAGTCGGCCTTTGATATAGTAGCGCCCCTTGGAGTCGACGGTGGCGAGATCGTTGGTCCGGAACCAGCCGTCGTCGGAGAGCACCGCACGCGTCCGTTCCGGATCCCGGTAATAACCCAGCATCACGTTGTCGCCCTTGGCCATGATCTCACCTTCCCCGGTTTCCGGATCCACGTTCCGGAGTTTCACTTCCACATTGTAGGCGGGCACCCCGATCGAGCCGACCTTCGTTTTCCCGACAATAGCGTTCGTGATCAGCGGGGCGGTCTCAGTCAGCCCGTAGCCGATGGCGTACGGGAAACGCGCTTTCAGCAGGAAATCCTCGACCGTGGAATCCAGTTTAGATCCGCCGATGCCGAAGAACTTGATCTTCCCGCCGAAACTTTTCTTAAGCCGCTTCCCGATGAACCAATAGAGGAGACGGGGCATACGATCCCTCATCCAACTGAGGATCCGGCTCTTTTCAACGACCGGAACCACCGCCGTCTTGTAGACCTTTTCGATGATCAGAGGTACCGAACACATGATGGTCGGACGAACTTTCGCCATGGCAGCCATCAGGATGGAAGGGGTGGGCGGTTTCTGAATATAGTGGACGCAACCTCCTGCATAGAGCGGATAGAGCAGGCTGAAGGCCATCTCGTACGTGTGGGACATGGGGAGGATCGACAGCCAGCGGTCTCGCTTATGCGTCTTTTGGGCATGGGCTGCTGCCATGATGTTCTGGCAGAAGTTCCGGTGGCTCAGCATGACGCCCTTCGCATTCCCGGACGTGCCGGACGTGTAGATGATGGAGGCCAGATCGTCCGGCTGGGGACGCGTCACGCGCCCTTCGCAGGTGAAAGCCGCGTCATCTTTTCGGATGAGTTCGAAGGTTTCGAGGTCGATGACCAGGGTCAGTTTCGCAGCGGCTTTTTCCGAGAGCTTCGGAAGCAGGCGCTGCGAAATGAAGATGGCTTTGCAGCCCGAATGGTTTAGGATGTTGTCCACCTCGCTCTGCGAAGAATCCGGCAGGATGGGCACGGTAACCCGTCCGAAAGGGACACAGGAGAACATGGCTACGGTCCAGTTGGGCATGTTCTGGGACAGGATCGCGACCTTGTCGCCGGCGCTGATTCCGTAGCGGTTGAACCGTTGGGAAAGCTCCAGGCACTTCTGCTTGAATGATAGGTAGGTATATTCCTGTCCTCCGTCCACGAAACGGGACAGCGGTCTTTTTGCGAAACTGTCCGTACAATAGTCGAACAATTTTGCGAGGGTGGTCACATAGCTTTCCTTGCTCGTGGTAAATCTTCTGTATTTGTCAGCCATGCGGAATATAAATCATGTGTTTCAATGGGTGATGAATCCTTCCGGATGCCTTCCAACCAGGTTCATCTTCTCGTAGCGCGCTTGAATCCGATCCGTGTCTGCCCGGGCATCTTCCGTGAGTTCGATTTTGGTGCCTACGCTAATGCGCTTCGTGCCCCAGTCGAAATAACCCATGTACACCGGACAGCCGACCTCCCTGGCGATCAGGTGATAGCCGGTTTTCCATTTCCGGATCGCTTTCCGGGTTCCCTCCGGCGCGATGGCAAGGTGAAATTCTTCTTCCTTTTCCATCTCGGTGATGAGGCTTTTGACGAGGGTCGCCGCGTTTCTCCGGTCTACAGGGATGCAGCCGACTTTGCGGAGCAGAACTCCCAGCGGCCAGAAAAAGAACTCCTTCTTGATCATCACATGCGCCGTTTTCCCGAATTGGGTGTAGAACAGATAGGAGACCACAAAGTCTTTGGCGGAGGTGTGCGGCACTCCGAGTACGATCGCCTTCTTTTCAGTCATCGGTCCTCCTACGGAGGTCCAGCCCATTTTTTTCAGCAGCCAGCCGCAGAATTTCGCCCAATTGTGCATTGTATCAAACGTTTACGTCTTCCAATTCCTTCTCGCTCCGCAGATTCGCNCGGATGAAATTCTGTCGGTCGATCGTGTTGTCACCCATNTAGAATTCCATGATCTGGGACATGGATTCCTCCTCCGAAAGTTTCACCAGGTCCAGCCGCATGTCATCCCCGATAAAGTTCGAGAACTCGTCGGCGGAAATCTCTCCCAGTCCTTTGAAACGGGTGATTTGGACGGGGGTCTTCAATTCCTCGACCGCTCTGTCCTTCTCTTCCACAGAATAGCAGTACCGACGTTCCTTCTTGTTTTGGACGCGGAAGAGGGGAGTCTGGAGGATATACACATGTCCGCGACGGATGAGGTCCGGGTAAAACTTCATGAAGAAAGTCAGAACCAGCATCCGGATGTGCATCCCGTCGTCGTCGGCATCAGTCGCAATGACGATGTTGTTGTAACGCAGGTTATCCAGATCGTCTTCCACACCCAAGGCGGAAACCAGCAGGTTCAACTCTTCGTTTTCAGCCACCCGCTTGTGGCTCTCCTTGTAGCAGTTGATCGGCTTGCCACGGAGGCTGAACACCGCCTGATAGTTGGCGTTCCGGGTCTTGGTGATGGTTCCGGAAGCGGAATCTCCTTCCGTGATGAATATGCTCGAAAGTTCCCCGAAGTCCTCTTCCGCATCCTTGGGCATCTTGTCTCCGAAGTGATAACGGCAGTCGCGCAGTTTCCGGTTGTAGACGTTGGCCCGTTTGTTTCGCTCGCGGGTCTTCTTTTGGATCCCGGCGATCTCCTCGCGTTCTGCCTGCGAAGCCTTGATCTTCTCTTCGATAATGGGCGCGATGTCCAAATGCATCCGCAGGAAGTTGTCCAGTTTCCTGGCGATGAAATCGTTGACGAAGGTGCGGATCGTGGGGCCTCGGTCGATTTCCAGCGAACCGTCCGGGTTCTGGATTTTCTTTCCGTTGGCATCGGTCTTGAATTTTTCCCACATGTAGGTCGATCCGAGTTTGGTCTTGGTCTGTCCTTCGAAGTTCGGCTCTTGAATCTGGATGCTGATGGCGCCAATGATGCCCTGGCGGCAGTCTTCGGGCCGGTAATCTTTCTTGAAATAGTCCTTCAGCGTTTTGGCGACCGCTTCCCGGAAGGCGGCCAGATGCGTCCCCCCGTCGCGGGTATTTTGTCCGTTCACGAAGGAAGCGATGTTCTCGCCGTAGGAATTGCCGTGGGTCAGCACGACTTCGATGTCCTCGTCCTCCAGGTGGATGGGTTCGTAGAGGGGTGTTTCGGAAAGATTTTCATTCACGAGGTCGAGCAAGCCGTTTTCCGACTTGTAGGAAGTGCCGTTGAGTACGAGCGTGAGTCCTTTCTTCAGGTAAGAATAGTTCTTGACCATCGTCTCGACGTATTCCATGTTGAAGTCGAAGTCTCCGAACATCTCGTGATCCGGCGTGAAGGTCACCAGGGTGCCGTTCCGCTCAGCGACTTTCCCGTTCTTTCCGCTGTCTATCAGTTCTCCGCGTTCGTAGCGTGCCCAGGAACTTTCTCCTTCCCGGAAGGAGGAGACGTAGAATTCGGAGGAGAGGGCGTTTACAGCCTTGGTGCCTACNCCGTTCAGACCGACGGCCTTTTTGAAGACCTTGTCGTCGAATTTGCCCCCCGTGTTCAGCTCGCTCGTGGCTTTGACCACGGAGTTGAGCGGGATTCCGCGGCCGAAGTCGCGGACAGAAACCTGCAGCCCGTCGATGTTGACGATGACTTGCTTGCCGAATCCGGCGGAATATTCATCGATGCAGTTGTCTATGATTTCTTTCAGCAGCACATAGATTCCGTCTCCGGGGTTCGATCCGTTCCCCAGCCGTCCGATGTACATGCCCGGACGGCGTCGGATATGCTCGACCCCTTCCAGCGTCTTGATGTTGGCGTCTGTATAATTACTTAGGTTCTCATTGGCCATAATACGGCAAATTTACAAAATATTCTTCATATATTTGTATGATGCGCTGTGCCGGAATCCGCTGCCGACGTTTTGGAAAGATTTTTGCATAGGAGAAAGTGTCATGAAGAAACTGATTGGAATATTCGTACTTGCGGCCTTGTTCTTCGGACTTGTCTACCCGACGGCCTCCGCCCAAAGCAGCAAGCCCGGAAACATTTTCGAGGACCGGGTGCAGTTTGACAAGACCGTCCACGATTTCGGAGACATTCTGCTCTCCGACGGGCCGGTGACCGCCGTTTTTACCGCCAAGAACATCGGAAAGGACCCCATTGCCATCTACAATGTGGTTTCCTCCTGCGGTTGTACGAACGTGCAATGGTCACGCCAGCCGATCAAACCCGGAGAGTCCGGCACCATCCAGGGGACGTACGACAATCTTGGCGCCGCCACCCCGTTCGACAAGTCCCTGACCGTTTATTTCTCCGGNATCAAGATGCCCGTGATTCTACGCCTGCGTGGAGAAAGCCATGAGAANGAGTTGAGCCTCACTGAAGCCTATCCCTTGACATTCGGGAGCCTGGGTCTCAAAGAAGCCCAGATCAAAGCCGGAAACATGCTCCAGGGGGAGCAGAAAGGAGGCGAAGTAACAATTGCGAATTTGGGTGCCAAGCCGCTGANACTGGCCTTCAAAAACGTCAGCGAAGGGCTGTCCCTCTCGGTTTCGCCCAATCCCGTTCCNCCGAAGAGCAAGGCTTTGTTGCAGTATACGGTCGCTTCGGACCGGAGCCTCTGGGGGCTGAACTGGTACTATGCTACTCCGGTCGTGAACGGGAAAGAATACAAGGCTGTTGCCGGTCCTGTTGCCCGGGAACCGGACAAGGCCCCGGGCGCGGAAGCCTTGCGGACGGATCAAAATGAAAATCTGGGTGCCGGTCATTCTCAGATCGGCATTTTTGCTATTACACGGGAGAATTTTTCAGACTGGACGGCCGAGCAGCGCGAGAACGGCTCCCGTCCGATGCTGACTGCCAGTACCTTTGCTTTTCCGAAAGTCAAGGCGGGAACCCAAGTCACCGGCTCTTTTCCGATCCAGAATCAGGGGAAGAGCGACCTGATCATCTACAAGGTCGATTCCGACAGCAATCAGCTGAAGCCTGTCTCCGTGCCGACCATCGCGCCGGCGGGGAAAGGGACGCTTGTCGTCAGTCTGGACACTTCCGGATTCCCTTCCGGCGACACCCTGATATTGCTGACGATGTACACCAATTCGCCCCTTCGTCCGATCGTAAACCTTTTCCTGAGCGGATGGGTTGAATAGGGGCAGGGGGTAATACGGACGATGCAAGCACTTCTTTTGACTACCCTGCGCGATACCATCCTGATCACCGGTCTCGTCGTGGTCATGATGCTGCTGATCGAATCCTTCCACGTGGAGTCCCGCGGGAAGGCTTTTTCCTTTCTGCGGAAGTCGCGGTTGGCGCAGGTTCTCTTTTCCGCTTTGCTCGGAGCGGTGCCCGGTTGTGTTGGGGGTTTCGCCTCGGTTTCCTTGTACACCCATCGCATGATCGGTTTCGGCGCCCTGCTGGCGATGATGATCGCTACGGTCGGAGATGAATCTTTTCTGATGCTGGCCCTCTTTCCGGGGAAGGCAACCCTCCTGTTCGCCTTCCTGTTCGTNNTGGGGGTCGGCGCCGGTTGGATNATCACTGTTCTGTTCCGCAAGGANATGTCGCTTCCCACCCGGCTGGAAGATGCCTATGATCTGCATGAGCCTGACGGTCACCCCGCGGAATCTTTCACATCCCGGCATTTCGGTTGGAAGCGGATCGTCCTTTTCGTCGGTGTGGCCGTATTCGTCGGGGCACTTGTTCTCGGCATCTTCGAGGAGGAAGAACCGCGCCCGGACGAATTGCGCATTTTCAATGAGCAATGGATGTTCTGGGTGTTCGGGGCGCTGAGCCTGTTCGTGCTGGCGGCGCTGCTGTTCGCTTCCGACCATTTCGTCGAAGAACATCTCTGGGAGCACATCGTCCGCCGGCATCTCGCGCCCATCTTCCTTTGGACTTTTTTCGTCCTTCTTGTCACAGGCGCGCTCTTCAGCGCATTCGACCTGCGCCTTTGGATCAATGATAATCCCGTTCTCATGATCCTGCTGGCCATGGCGGTCGGGCTGATCCCCGAATCCGGCCCCCACATGGTCTTCGTGACCCTGTTTGCGGGCGGTATGATTCCGTTCCCGGTACTGCTCGCCAATTCCATCGTGCAGGACGGCCATGCCTCACTGCCGTTGCTGGCCGACAGCAAGGTCTCCTGGCTCAAGGCGAAAGCCATCAAGATTGTCATTGCCTTGCCGCTCTCCCTTCTGGCATTGATTCTTTAGCGGGACGGAGTCGACGCGCTTCCGGCATTACCGGTCGGAACAAGTGATTTTTAAATATTATTACTATATTTGCAACAACTCTTTAATGTATTCTGAAAATGGCTTATAAAATTTCTGAAACCGATTGCATTGCTTGCGGAACATGTTTGGGTGAGTGCCCTCATGGCGCTATTCACGAAGGAGATGTTTATCATATTGACCCGGATGCGTGCATAGACTGCGGATCCTGCGCCGATGCATGCCCCGTGGGAGCGATTCAGCCCGGGGAGTAATTCTCCGTCCTTTGGAATGCGGGGGTGGCCAAAAAGCTTTTTGGCCATCCCCTTTTCTGTTTCATGCAACTTGCTGTAATTGAAGCTGTTGATGATTCCAATAGGTCAAAAAAACGACGCATTGAAATCATTAAAGCGCTAACTGTCAGAGTGTAAAACGCTGCTGTTTCTCCCGTCGCCCGTCGCCGCGCATTGGCCGCTCACCGGCTAAACCGGATTTTTTTCACCGCCCCGTAATTTTTCTTGCATATTTCCCGGAATGTCGTATCTTTGCATAAACAATATTGTTGAATAAAATTGTTTAAAAATATGACACGCAACGGATCCACCGAGGAAGCCATTTTCCGGGCAGCCGAGAAGGAATTCATGGAAAAAGGGCTGGAAGGAGCGCGGACGGTCAAAATCGCCCGGAATGCCGGGGTGACCCATTCCATGCTTCATTATTATTTCCGCACCAAAGAGCAGCTCTTCAACAAAATCATGCAGGACAAGTTCCGGTTGATCGTTGAATCCGTGCTCAAAGTGCTTGGAGACGAGAGCCTTCCTTTGTTGGAGCGGATCCGACAAGGGATGACCGATCATTTTGATTTTTTAGTCCNGAATCCCGAACTCCCGCGCTTCATGATCAACCATGTGCTGGGAAACCCGGAAGTCTATGCCGCCTTTCAGGCGGAAATGGGCGTGAACGGAAAGGGAATCATCTTGAACCTGCAANCCGCCATCGACAAGGCAGCNGAGCAGGGTGAGATCGAAAGCGTGGATGCCCGGTCATTGGCAATGGACATCATGGCTTTGAATCTCTTCTCCTTGTTGGCTTATCAGATGGGACAGCACGTCCTTGGGTATCCCGCGATGAGCCGGGAAGAATTCTTCCGCATCCGGAAGGAAGAAAACATCGAAACGATCATCAAAAGACTCAGAATAAGACTATGAATACGAAACGATGCATCCTCCTCTTCCTGTTCCTGCCGGCCGTTTGGTCTGCGGTCGCGCAGCCGTCGCTGGACGAATGCAGGGAATTGGCACGGAACAATTACCCGGCCATCCGGCGATATGCCTTGATCGAACAGACCCGATCCTACAGTCTTGCCAACGCAGCCCTTGCCTGGGTGCCTCAGATTGCCCTGCAAGGCCAGGCGACTTGGCAGAACAAGGTGCCGTCTTTTCCGGAACAGATGACGGCGATGCTCGCGACGGCCGACACCGAAATGCCCGGTATGGAGAAAAATCAGTACCGTGTTGCGGTGGACATCAGCCAGACTCTATGGGACGGGGGCCAGTCCCATGCGGAACGCGCCGTGGCGAAAGCCGAAGCGGAAGAACAGTTGCGTTCATTGGATGTCGAACTGTATGAAGTGGAAAGCAGGGTGGATGAATTGTATTTCGGGATTCTGTTGCTGGACAATCGGATCGACCTGACGAAAGAGATGATCGGCCTGCTGGACAGCAACCTCGAAAAAGTTCGCTCCTTCGTGCGGAACGGGGTGGCGATGGCCTCGGATGCCGACATGCTGGAAGCCGAAAAACTGTCGGCGGGTCAATCCCTCGCACAGCTCCAGGCATCGCGGGACAGCTATCGAATCATGCTCGGCCATTTCATCGGGCAGGAAATCGAGCCGGACCTCCGACTGCAGCGGCCTCCGTCGGAAGAACCGCCGCTTCTCACCGTCAAAAGGCCGGAACTGGACTGGATCGATGCCCAGATCGACCTGCTGGACGCGCGATCGAAATGGGTCAACACGTCGGCGCTGCCCCGCTTCAGTCTCTTCGGACAGGGATTTTACGGCTACCCCGGACTCGATTATTTCGCTTCGATGCAGAATCAAGACTGGTCGTGGAACGCGCTTGTGGGAGTCCGGATGGTATGGAACGTCAGCTCCTTGTACACCCTGCGGAACAACCGGCAGAAGATCCGCGCGGCACAGGACATCGCGCGGGTGCAGAAGGATGTGTTCCTGTTCAACAATAGCCTGATTACCGAGCGGCAGGGCGGGGAGATCGCGCGGCTGCGCAAAGCGCTCGCTGACGACAATCGGATTGTTGAACTCCGGACAGCCGTCCGCCAGGCCGCGGAGTCTCAGTTCCACAACGGGGTGACGGACACCTACGAGCTGCTGCAGAAAATCACGGATGAAAATGCTGCCCTGCTTTCCCGCAGCACCCATGAAACCGAGCTCCTCAAAGCCTTGTACGAGCTCAAACACACTGTCAATTCAAAGTATACAAACGAACATGAAAACATTCATTAGACCCATTGCCGCCCTCCTCTTGCTGGCCGGGTGCACCGATACACAGGAATATGCTGCCAGCGGCACCTTCGAGGCCACGGAGGTCACGGTTTCCGCCGAAGCAACCGGCAGGATTCTGGATCTCCGCTTCGAAGAGGGGGACAGCCTGCGGGCGGGGGAACAGGTCGGAAGCATCGATTCCGTCCAACTTTATCTTCAGCGTCTCATGCTCATGCGTCAACGTTCTTCTGTCGAGAGTAACCGTCCGGACGTTGACAGTCAGGTCGCCGCGATCCGCGCGCAGATCGACAAAGCGCAGCAGGAGCGGAACCGGGTGGAGCGTCTCCTTGAGGATGGCGCGGCGACGACCAAGCAACTGGACGACATCGTCTCGCAGATCAATGTGCTGAACAGCCAGTTGGACGCGAGCCTGTCCACCCTCAACAACAGCGTGACTTCCATTGATGAGAATGCATCAGCGATTGACCTGCAGATCGCGCAGGTCGAAGATCAGTTGACGAAATGTCGGATCTCTTCTCCGATCGACGGCTTGGTGCTCGCGAAGTACGTGGAAGCCGGCGAGCTGGCGTCGCCCGGCAGACCGATTATGAAGGTCGCGGACATGGAGCGGCTCTATCTGCGATCCTACTTCACATCGGATCAGCTTGCCGGTCTCCAACTTGGGCAGGAGGTAACTGTGGTCGCCGACTTCGGGGCGGATCAGCAGTTCGAATATCCCGGAAAAGTAACGTGGATTTCGTCGGAAAGCGAGTTTACCCCGAAATCGATCCAGACCCGGAATTCACGGGCGAATCTGGTGTATGCCGTGAAGATCGCCGTCCAAAACGATGGACGCTTGAAGATTGGACTGTCAGGAACCGTGGTCCTATGAGTACAACCGACCGTGCCATCGTCGTCCGTGGATTGACCAAGCGTTACGGCAAGCNGCTTGCCGTAGACCATCTCTCGTTNGAGGTGGAACACGGGGAGATTTTCGGCNTGATCGGGCCGGACGGGGCTGGAAAGACCACCCTGTTCCATATGCTGACGACCCTGACGACACCCGACGAAGGCACGGCTTCGATTCTTGGAAAAGACATTTTGAAAGATATTCGGGCCATCCGATCCTCGGTCGGCTACATGCCTGGCCGTTTCTCGCTGTACCAGGATCTGAGCGCGCGGGAAAATCTGCAATTTTTTGCCGCCTTGTTCAGAACGACCGTAGAGGAGAATTACGATCTGGTCGCTCCGATCTATTCCCAGATCGAAAAGTTCCAGGACCGGAAGGCCGGCCATCTTTCCGGCGGAATGAAACAGAAACTGGCGCTCAGTTGCGCCTTGATCCACAGACCCTCGATGCTTTTTTTGGATGAGCCGACCACGGGCGTGGACGCCGTGTCCCGCGGGGAGTTCTGGGAGATGCTGCAGCGGTTGAAGGAGCAGGGAATTACCATCTTGGTCTCCACTCCCTACATGGACGAGGCGAGCCTCTGCGATAGGATCGCGTTGTACAACAAGGGCAGGATTCTGGGTATTGATACTCCGGAAGGCTTCCGCAGAGGCTACGATGCCCCGCTGTATGCCATATCTGCGGGACGGATGTATGAGCTCCTCAACGCGACGCGCGGAATGCCCGGCGTACGGGAATGCTATACGGCCGGGTCCGTCCATCATCTGGTCGGCACCGCGGATTTCCGGCCGGAGGAATATTCGGAAGCCCTGGCGGCCCGGGGCTTTTCCGATCTTGTCAT